>ENA-ORTM01002102-ORTM01002102.1-human-gut-metagenome-genome-assembly--contig:-NODE-2102-length-17629-cov-3.259702_pt1 | contig 17629 bp, 16 predicted proteins | sample MGYA00241909_ERZ509182 | MGnify/ENA primary metagenome ERZ509182 (study PRJEB26280, sample SAMEA2338855) | human gut metagenome | biome: human gut; feature: human-associated habitat; material: faeces...
AATGCAAAGATAAAAAATAGACAATAATAGAAATAAATGATAATATTAGATATAAAAATTTACTTTTCTCTTTTATTTTTATGAAAGCAATTAACTTAGGAAGGGGGAGTGTAAGATGAATTATGTAAGATCTGGTAAACGAGATTACTATAAGCATGTAATGGTGGCGAAAAAAATTCGAAGGGAATATGGGAAACGCAAAAAGTAAAAAATTATACAACATCACCTGCTAAAACAGGTAAGGGACTTTATTATTCTCGTACAACTGCTTGGTTTAAAGACCAGGCCAGGCAATATTATGTTGCAGGAGGCTTTTTAGATGATTGTCCCTGGTAAGGAGGGAATACTATGCAGGATAGAAGAAGAGCTATAGCTCTGGCTGTGATGATGGGACTGGGAATGCTGGCAGTCTCTGCCTATGGAAAAGAGCTAGAAAAAATGCCGACGGCAAAAGCAGAGAACAAGGTAGGGAACGATGTGGAGAGTGAGATCGCAGAACAGCAGGAAGAACCTTTTCGCGTAAGAGCGCGTTGCCGAACTTACTTTGATGAGGACGAGGAGACGATGGCAGAACGGCTGGAGGTGCGCTTTCTGATTGAAAACACGACCCAAAAGGATTATCAGGATGTGAGTTATGTTTGTTCGCTGAATGAAGAGGCGCAGGATTATATTGCAGATGGAATTATTGAATTATCTCAAGATTCGATGGACGTATCCTATCTGGAAAAAATGGAAAAACTAGAAGAAAAACCGGATGAAATGCCTGTGGTCTGCGGTTTTAGTATGTGTTGGGGAATGTTATTGACACCAGAGGAGGAATTACAGGAAATTTACCATCGATCTTCGGAGGGGCTGAAGGATGCAATAAAAAGTCTAGATGTTGAAATTACATGGAAAGGTGGCGAGCAAAAGGTAAGCGTGCCCTTAACGTTAGAAGAAGGGGTGGACTGGCCTGATGAGGATTGGTATGGGATTCTAGATGAGAATAGTAGCGATAAATAGCAAACAGTATTGAACAAGTAAAGAGAAAAATCCCCTGCTTGTGTTATGATTTACTTGTATGGTAGCTGCAGGAATGGTAAAATATAAGAAATAAAGGATGGACGATAGCAGTAGCAGCGTACAGGTATTTATCCAAAACATAAAACCGCATATATCTTAATAAGTGAAAAGTCCATTTTCTGTAACGGTGACAGGTTCTGTTCAGATTGTAAGAGCTCCATATCCACAAGGAAACAAAGTGTCTCTATATGAAAAAATAGAAAGCTGGGAGGGGATTCGATGAGAAAAACAGTATGTAAGATTGTGGCACTGCAGATGATACTCGGCGTTTGTTTCAGCGCTGGTCAAAGCGTAAATGCTTTTGCGCAGACATCAGAAGAATATGCACCGTACCTGCTTCGGATTACCCGCAGTGACATTGCTATTTTTGAAACGCCAGGTTACGATTATGGGAGTGTGACTACCATTTGTGCTCCGGGAATGTATACGATCGTAGACGAATGGGTGGATGGCGAAGGAATCTTGTGGGGAAAACTGAAATCAGGTGCAGGATGGATCGATGTGGGTGCGGCAAAAGAAGTGGTTGAAACAGAACCGGCCCCGATCACGGCGGCGTTTGCAGATGATGTGTTTCTGGAAGAATATGAAACGTATGAGTTTCTGGCAGACCGTTCTGAGTATATAGTAAAATTGGCATTTTTGCCGGGAGAAGAGTGGACAGATGTGTGGTTCGGTTTGCTGGAGTTTGTAAATGGCGATTATGCAGAGACTGAAAAAATAGGTTCTTTGCCCGGCCTTTCTGTAGGACAGGCATTGATAATGGGCGTAGAATTTTATGGAGATTTGACAACATACGGTATTGTTTTTACGGATGAAGCAGGATGGAGACGCCATTTTGCGGTTTCTATGAGTGGAAGAGACGGTTCGCTTGTACTGCAGGAGTATTGGACGTGATCCAATAGCAAAATATCAAATAGAAATAATTCGCGGAGGGGCACCTAATACAATGGAGATAAAGTTTGGAAGGCGGTAGATCGTATATGATTCGGGATCTAATGTACATCGAATTAAAAACTGGATATTCTGATAACGGACCTGCATGGATTGGGTATGTAAAAACTTCGAAAACGAAAAAAACAATTTACTTCAATGACCATGCTTTCCAAAAGAAGATTGGGAATTATTCAAATTATATGGATGTGGAGAATGGGGAAGAATATTGGATTTCCGGCTTGAAAAAGAAGGAGAGTAATCGTCACTGGGCAGGACAGGGGAAAATTATGATTGACCGCAGAGCAATTCAGGACTACCTGGAACTGATCGGAGAAAAGGAATTGCCATTAAATTTATTTGAAGTAATTGATTTGGAAGATCGGTTTCCGGTTGAACGAGTAAATAGATTACTGAACGAGAAGGAATCCTATGAAGGCATGGGGGAGGAAGATTGTGAAGGAAGGAGTAATTGATCAATAGAGAAATCCGTATGGTGGAGAGCAAGTCAGAAAAAGGCTTGCTTTTTACTTTACAAGCATATTGGTTCCTATATAATGATAGACAAAGAGATAAATCGGAGGTTGATGGAAGGTTTATACAATGGAATATAAGAGAAATAAGCAGAAATATGATGCCAAACTGGTAACAGTCAATCTGAAATTGTCGAAGTATAGCAATTCTGCATAAAGAATAACATCCGAAAAATGGATTGGATATCTTAAAATGATTAAAAATAAATAAAATAGTTGCAGAATATAGTGCAATATGATAGGATATATATTGAATATGTTGCTTGGTATTAGTGTTTTCGTTCAAGGACATATGAGGCACAGGAAAATAAGAAAGTAGCATGGTTCGGAGCCGGACGTACGTCCTGAGGGGAACACACTCCCTGGATGTAGTCTGGCTCTTTATCATTTTATACAGAAAAGAAGGTGAAGATATGATTGGTAAGAGTATTCCAAGAGTAGATGCATACGATAAGGTGACAGGAAGGGCAAAATTCACGGATGACCTGATCCTTGACAGGTGTCTTGTGGCGAAGGTCCTTCACTCCACCATCGGAAACGGGATTGTGACTTCCATTGATGTCAGTCAGGCGGAGGCTCTTCCTGGGGTGGTGAAGGTGGTTACCTTTCAGGATGTGCCAAAGCACTGTTATCCAACACCTGGCCATCCCTGGTCTGTGGAAGAAGCGCACCAGGATGTGGCAGACCGCAATATCCTTACCGGGCGCATTCGCTACTATGGAGATGATATTGCGGCTGTGGTGGCGGAGGATGAGGTGACTGCTTCCCGGGCGCTGAAACTGATTAAGGTGGAGTATGAGGAATATCCGGTGGAGATCCATCCTCGAAAATCTATGAAAGGAAGCAATCCGCCGATCCATGAAGAAAAAAAAGACAACGTGTTGACGCATTCGGACTTTTCTATCGGAGATGTGCAGAAGGGGCTGGCGGAAGCAAGGACGGTGGTGAAGAGAAGCTACAAGACACCTATGGTTCAGCACTGCCACATTGAAAATCCTGTTTCTTTTGCATACATGGAAAAGGGAAGAATTGTGGTGGTTACCTCCACTCAGATCCCTCACATTGTCCGCCGGGTGATCGGTCAGGCCCTGGGGATCCCCTGGGGAAAGGTGCGGGTGATCAAGCCATATATCGGGGGTGGATTTGGAAATAAGCAGGATGTGCTGTATGAGCCGTTGAATGCATTTCTTACTACCCAGGTAGGGGGACGGCCGGTGAAGCTGGATCTGACCAGGGAAGAAACTTTCTGCAACACAAGAACACGTCATTCCATCGAATATGATCTGACTGCAGGGGTGGATGCGGATGGGCGTCTTGTTGCTAAGGAAATGCACGCCTATTCCAACCAGGGAGCCTATGCATCCCACGGTCATGCCATTGCAGCCAATGGACTGACTGCCTGGAGGCTTCAGTATGCTTGTCCCAATATTTCCGGAGAGGCTTATACCGTGTACACCAATACTCCAGTGGCAGGCGCTATGAGAGCTTATGGGATTCCCCAGGCAGCCTTTGCCATTGAGTGTTTTATGGATGACATTGCGCATCAGATTCAGATGGATCCGTTGGAATTTCGGAGAAAGAATCTGATTCATGGTTACTACGCGGATGCCTATCTGAAGCCTATTGCAGCCAATACAAATGGGATTTTTGAATGCCTGGATAAGGGTGCAGAGTATATTCACTGGGAGGAAAAGCGCAGGGAATATGCGAATCAGACAGGACCTGTCCGCAGAGGCGTGGGCGTATCCGTCTTTTCCTATAAGACCGGCGTGTGGCCCATTTCCCAGGAGATTGCAGGCTGCCGTCTGTCTCTGAATCAGGACGGCAGTGTGCAGATGCAGTTGGGAGCTACAGAGATCGGCCAGGGCGCTGACACGGTATTTTCCCAGATGGCAGCAGAGACGCTGTGCATGGACATATCAGATGTTCATATTTCCACTGTTCAGGATACGGATGTAAGCCCCTTTGACACGGGAGCTTATGCTTCCAGGCAGTCTTTTGTGACAGGAACTGCCATAAAGCAGTGTGCTCAGGAACTCCATGATAAGATTCTGGCCTATGCGAAGACCCTTCTTCCGGAGGAGACAAGAGTGCTTACCCTAAGGAATGGGTGGATCTATGCCGGAGAGGAAGCAGCGCTCTCTTTGGAGGCAGTGGCCCTGGAGGCTTATTACAGTCTTACCAATTCCTCCGTACTCACAGCGGAGGTTTCTACGCAGGTAAAGAAAAACACGCTTGCTTCCGGCTGCTGTTTCGCAGAGGTAGAGGTGGATATGAACCTGGGGACAATCGAGATTCTTCATATCATCAATGTTCATGACAGCGGAAGGCTGCTCAATCCTCAGCTGGCAGAGATGCAGGTTCACGGGGGCATGTCCATGGGCATGGGATACGGCGTCAGTGAGCAGATGATTCTGGACGAAAAGACAGGAAAGGTTTTGAACGGAAACCTTCTTGACTATAAACTGATGACCGTTTTGGATACCCCGGATATCAAGGCAGATTTTGTGGAGCTGGAAGATCCCATTGGGCCTTATGGAAATAAAGCCTTGGGAGAACCACCTGCGATACCGGGAGCGCCTGCCATTCGAAATGCAGTTCTTCATGCAACGGGCGTGGCATTTAACGAGAATCCCCTCACTCCTCAGAGGCTGATTGAGGGATTTAGAAAGGCCGGACTGATCTGAAAGGAGGAACTGTGTGATGTATGATATTGAAAATTATTATAATGCTAAAACTGTGAAGGAGGCGTCTGCCCTTTTGAAGGCGCATCCGGATGCCAGAGTGATTTCCGGAGGCAGTGATGTGCTGATCAAGATCCGGGAGGGAAAAATGGCAGGGACTTCTCTGGTGTGCATCCGTGATATCCCGGAGCTTCAGGGGGTTGAGAAAAAAGAAAATGGCGATATTTATATTGGGGCAGGAACCTCCTTTTCCCATATCACCAATGATCCTATTATTCAGGACTGCATTCCGGTTCTGGGAGAAGCAGTGGATCAGGTGGGCGGACCCCAGATTCGGAATATTGGAACCATAGGAGGAAATATTTGCAATGGTGCAGTCAGTGCAGACAGCGCGCCCACAGTGTTTTCTCTGAATGCCATGCTTCGCATTGAGAATGAGGAAGGAGCCCGTATGGTTCCTGTGAGCGAGTTTTATCTGGGACCGGGCCGTGTGGATTTAAAAAGAGCGGAGATTCTGACCCATGTGGTGATTCCGGCCAAGGAATACCAGGGATATCACGGCCATTATATCAAGTATTCTATGAGAAAGGCCATGGATATTGCCACCCTAAGCTGTTCGGTGGTAACCAGGGCAGACCTTCAGAAGAATGTCCTGGAGGATGTACGGATTACCTTCGGCGTGGCAGCGCCAGTTCCCTTCCGCTGTGAGAGAACAGAGGCGGCGGTGAGAGGAATGGCCATTGATGAGAAGCTGTACAAGACTTTGGAGGAGAGCATTCGCCAGGAGATCAGCCCCCGGGATTCCTGGAGAGCTTCCAGAGAATTCAGGCTGCAGATCGGAGGGGAAATTGCTTCAAGAGCGTTGAAGCGTACCATAGAGTTAGCTGGAGGTGACAGAAAATGATAAAAGATAAGGTTCTGGTAAAATGTGTGGTGAACGGGAAGGAAGTGGCAGAGTATGTAGACCCCAGAGAGTCTCTTTTGGATATGCTGCGCAACCGTCTTGGTCTCACCTCTGTAAAGAAAGGCTGCGAGGTGGGGGAATGCGGAGCCTGCACCGTGATTATTGACGGGGAAACGGTGGATTCTTGTATTTATCTGGCAGTCTGGGCTGAGGGGAAAAATATCCGCACCCTGGAGGGGCTGGAGAAAAACGGAGAGCTGACAAGAATTCAGGAGGCTTTTATTGAAGAGGGAGCGATCCAGTGCGGCTTTTGCACTCCCGGCTTTGTAATGTCAGCTACCGTGCTGCTGGAACGGGGAGAGGTGCTCACAAGAGAGGCCATTAAAAAGCAGATGTCCGGCAATCTGTGCCGCTGTACCGGATATCAGAATATTGTAAACGCAGTGGAAAAGGTGATGAAGGAGCAGGCAGAATAAGAGGCAGCGGATCATTGTCCTCACCCAGAGACGGTCGCTTGGCAGGATCGCACTGTGGCGGACAGGAAAGATGCCGCCCAAGCGACCCGCGCCCCAGGCGGAGGGGATGCTGCAAAACACCTCCGGCGGTACCTTTTCGGGTAATTTTTCTCCGAAAAATAACATCTTTTCGGAGAAAACACACCGAAAATCCACCGGAATTAATGTTTTGCAACATCTCCTTTTTTACATGGGACACTTATGCGTTTCGGGTCCCTGATTTTCCCGAAGAAGCGCCCGCTCAAAGATCATCTCTCCGGCAATACTGATAGCGATTTCTTCCGGAGTTATTGCCTTGATAGGAGTGCCGATGGGAGAGTGTACCTTTTGGATGACTTCTTCAGCCAGTCCGGCTTCTCTTAATTTCCGGTTGATAAAGGCCACCTTATTTTTGGAACCGATGGCTCCCACATAGACAGGAGGATCCTGCAGAATCTGAAGAAGCACATCCAGATCATAGGTGTGTCCGTTGGTCATGATCACCACATAATCCTCCCTGGATATCGTAAGAAAATCCGAGATATTTTTAAAATCGCCGCACAAAATTTCCTCAGCATCCGGAAAGAGCCTGGGAGTGGCCAGCTCCTGACGGTTATCCATGACAGTGACCCGAAATCCTACCTTGGTCAGCACAGGAACCAGAGCCTGGGCACAGTGGCCGCCTCCGAAGAGGACGACTCTTTCACAGATGGTCAGAGGCATGAAAAAGCTGTGCTCGGTTTTTCGATATTCATTGGACTGCAGAGGTGTGATAGAATCAGCGATTTCACCGAAAAGCATCTGCCCATCTTTGCTTAACAGGGCTGGGAGACTGCCGTCCAGATGAAAGACCAGCCAGGCTTCCTGATGAGCTGCCAGCAGCTGGAGGAGTCTTTCGGCCAAAGTTTTCCAACCGGGCAGGGACGCGTCAATGTACTGAAACCACACCTCCACATTTCCTCCGCATACCATGCCAATATCCTTTGCACCGCCGGAGGCTAAGGTAAATGCTTTGGAATAGGACTGCTTTTTTTTCAGAAGCTGCCGGGAGCACTGTTCACAGCTTTTTTCCACAGCGCCGCCTCCTACTGTGCCAAGGATCCGTCCCTGGCTGCCTGTCAGCATCATGGCTCCCAGCCCCCGGGGGGAGGATCCGTTCTGGGATATGATCGTTGACAGGACAAGATCATGAGATTGTTTTAGTTCATTTAGAATTTCAGAAAATATGGTATTCATAAAGATCCTCTTAAAAAATATAGCTATTTTATGAGGATGCTGCATATCTTGCAACACCTCTATTGCTTGGCTTTCAACAGTTACAAGAAAGCGATTGTCAGATAAAATCAGAAAAGTGTTTTTGAAAAAGTTCCTGAAGGAGGATGTCTGCTTCCTCCAGAAAAGCGCTGTAGCAGCGCATCATAGTTTGGGCTTCCGCTGTCAGGCGGGAGTATCCCCCGTCTTTTCCTCCCTGCTTTGTCTGAAGCACGGGAGTTCCCAGCTGTTCCTCCATGGTGGCAATGATTTTTCGTCCTTTGGTGTAGGACATTCCCATATGCTGGCAGGCGCTGGATAAGGAGCCAAATTCTTCGATCAGCTGCAGCAGATGATGGGCGCCTGGCCCGTAAAATACCTTTTCTCTGCTGATTCTCAGGCGAAAGGAGGCTCTTAGCTTCATAATATCGTGATCTGCCAGAAGCGCTTCGCAGGGAACATCAGAAGCTTGGCTGGCCAGGATTCCGGGATCCTGAGTTTCTACCAAACTTGGCAAAAGACCGGCCTCTTGGATGGCGCCTTTCAGCCCGCCGGAACCATGGTAGGAGAGGATTTTGGAAAAACAGGAGGACTGCAGCAAGATGGGATGCCCGCAGCGCCCCTGATAGGAGGGGATGCACACTTCCCCTTCTGCCTGCGTCAGTTTTTCCACAGTTTCTTTTGAAAACAGCGGAACATCCACCGGGGAGATGAAAGCCTGCTTGCATTTGTCCTGAAGATAGTTAAGTCCCATCTTGATACCATCCAGCATCTCTTCCTTTTCCGAAATATGAAAAAAAACAAGATTCATGGAGGGAACCAGTTTTTGAGAAAGCTCTTTTTCGTCCCCCACCACAACGATTTTCTGGATCCCGGAGATCTGGAAGAGCAGCACCATCCGCATAAGGGCGGAGATCCTGCCGAATTGTTTTTCAGGGGAAAAACGGTCTTTGTGATCCGTCTTTCCAGCTGCAATGATCAAGGCAGCAGTCATAATCAATTTTCCTCCCTAAATAACTGTAAAGAACTTATGCAGGCACCGTGCCGCTGAGAAGATTTTCGTACTGCTCTTCTGTGAGATCCACATGGTAGAACAGCTGGAAGAATTCCCGGATTTCTGTTTCCAGGTCGCACTGTACATATTCCGGGTAGATCAGAGCAGAAAACCAGCGCATTCCGATCAGACGATTGGGGCCGTTGGGGCGGTCTACCCAGCTAAAGGGGGCGTTGGGAGTGCCGTAAACTTTTCCTTCCTGCACTGCTTTTAAGGAGGCATATACGGGATCCGCAAGGATCTTCTGGGCAGCGGCATTTCCGCTGACATCAGCCTTAGGCTCTCCGTTGACTACAATAAGATCCGGATCCCAGGCAAGGAGCTGCTCCTGAGAAATCTGAACTCTGGATCCGTCCCCAAGCTCCAGATCGGCCACATTGACAGCATTGACAGCATCCAGAAGCTGAGCGTGGGAGGAACCTCTGGGAGCTGTCTCAAGAGAATCCTCGCCGTTGCCGAAATAAACACGCACACGATCTTCTTCCGGAATCTGGGCGAGGGCAGCTGCATCCTGGAACGTCTTTTTTGCATAAGCGGCCAGGGCTTCTCCCTGCTCTTCTTCTCCCAGAAGCTGGCCCATGAAACGGAAAGCCTCCGGGGAATTTGCAAGGTCTCCGTCCACTGCGATTACCGGGATTCCCAAACTTTCTGACAGGCTGTCACAGTCGGAGATCAGAGCGTCATTGATCGTTCCGCAGGTTACTGCAATGGTAGGATTTGCTGCGATCACCGCCTCATAATTGACGGCATCTCCCATTCCAAAATTGGGGAGGGTGTGGTATTTTTCAGGAATATAGGCTTTTTCCAGGTCATTTAGTTCATAGTTCCAGCCCAGAAGTTTATCCGGCGCTATCATGTAGAGGAAAATGGCAGTGGCAGGACCAGTGGAAAAGACGGACTGGATTTCAGAAGGAACGGTCACAGTACGTCCGGCCATATCTGTGATCTCCCGGAAATCTCCGGCGGCAGTATTCTGGAGAGCGTCCTCTTCCGAAACGGCAGTGTTCGAACTGACGGGGGCTTCGGAGCTGTCTTCGGTCAGGGAAGCAGAGTTTTCCGAACTGTTTTCCGCCATCACAACGGTTGCCGGAAGCTGCAGCAGCAAAGCGGTGCTTAACAGCAGAGTGAGAAAGAGTTTTTTGATTTTCATGGTAGGATCCTCCTGTGTCTGTTTATTTCTGCGAGCAGTGAACCAGACAGCCGCACTTGTACGGATTTTCAGATCTCCGGCTCATTGACAGAGCAGATCGGCTATGTTATACTTTCAAAAGCGAAACGTTTTTAAAAATATAACGATAGAAAAAGCATAGCATTGACAGGAACGTTTGTCAAGAAAGAATCAAATAAGAAAACGGATGAGGAGGAAGAGGGCTGTGGGCAGAGGCTGCATGGAAATTCAGGAGGATAAGACACGGCGCAGGCGCTATAGAGGTTTGATGCTGGGGATGCTGGCTGCCCTGGCGCTGATTATGCTGTTTTCTTTCTGGGTGGGATATTATCCCCTGTCCCCATCTCAGGTATTGAAAGGATTTTTGTGGAAATTTGGTTATCAGGGAGAGATCGAACCTCAGGCAGTGACGATCTTCTGGAATATCCGCCTTCCACGGATCCTGTCAGCTGTTTTTATCGGGGCCTCCCTGTCTGTGGCAGGCTCTGCCTATCAGGGAATGTTCCGCAATCCCTTGGTGTCTCCGGATATTCTGGGAGTTTCCTCAGGAGCCAGCCTTGGGGCTGCCTTTGCTATTTTAAACGGAGCATCAGCCTGGGTGGTGCAGCTTTTCGCTTTTGCAGGAGGCGTAGCTGCTGTGACAGCTTCCTATGTAATCAGCCGGAAATCTGCTCATTCCCGCACGTTAAGTCTTGTGCTTACAGGTTCCATGATCATGGCTCTGTGCAATGCGGGTGTGACTATGATCAAGTATGTAGCAGATCCCAACGATGTGCTGCAGCAAATTACATTCTGGCTGATGGGAAGCCTTACAAAGACGGATACCAGTTCTTTTCTCTGGAGCGCAGTTCCTATGGCGCTGGGGCTTGGGGTTGTGTTTGTGTTCCGCTGGCAGATCAATCTTCTGACGCTGGATGAGGAGGAGGCAAAAAGCCTGGGCATTCCTATCCGGCGTTATCGTCTGATCTTTATCTCAGCGTCCACTCTGTTAAGCGCAGCGTCCGTCTGTCTGGGAGGGATGATCGGTTGGGTGGGACTGATGATCCCTCATTTGGCCAGAGCTTTGGTGGGGGCAGATTATGGAAGGCTGATTCCGGCCAGCGCCATGCTGGGAGCAGGATATTTGCTTTGTATGGATGATATTGCCCGGTCTGTTTTATCCATGGAGCTGCCTCTGGGAGTGGTGACCAGCGTAATGGGGGCACCGTTTTTTATTTATCTGATCATAAGAAGGAAGGAGCGCTGAGAATCCATGCTGTTAGAACTTGAGGAGGTAAGAGGTGGTTATGGAAGAGGCGATGTGGTCAGAGGGATCAGCTGCAGCGCCGGACCGGGAGAGATCCTCTGTCTTTTAGGTCCCAATGGATGCGGAAAGACCACGCTGTTTCGGCTGCTGCTAGGATCCCTTCCGCTTTCCGGGGGGAGTATCCGGATTGATGGCCGCAATACAGAGAAACTTTCTCCCAGGGAGCTGGCGAATTTGATTGCTTATATTCCTCAGTATCATGCCCCGGTATTTTCCTACACGGTTCTGGAGGTTGTGCTGATGGGCAGAGCATCTCATTTTTCCTCTTTTGAGCAGCCAAGAGCGGTGGATCGGGAGACTGCCTTTGAGGCGCTGGAGAAAGTACATGCGCTTCACCTTGCCAATGAGAAATATACTGCTTTAAGCGGGGGGCAGCGTCAGCTGATTTTGATTGCCAGAGCAATTTGCCAGTCCGCTAAAGTCTTTGTCATGGATGAGCCTTCTGCCAACCTGGATTATGCAAATCATCAGCTTCTTATGAAGGTGATTCGGGATCTTGCGAAAAAGGATTACTGTATCCTTCTGTCAACCCACAGTCCGGAGCATCCTTTTGCCATTGGAAACAAGGTGCTTTTGATGAAAGAGGGAAAGGTGGCAGGCTTTGGCGCTCCCAGGCAGGTGATCACCCCACGGTCTCTGGAACTGGTTTATGGTATTGAGATGGATGTAATCACAGCCCGGGACAGATACGGCGCAGAGCGCACCATCTGTCTGCCTGTGGAAAAGCCGGCAGCCATCCAAGGATAAAGAAATAGAAGAGGAAAAAGAGGCATAAGGGGAGGAGGGGCGCTATTTGGCAGGACATATTTTTCTGACAGGCAAGAAACGAATTGGCAAAACAACAGTGCTGAAGAAGGTTCTTAGTGGCTATCCGGAACAGATCGGAGGCTTTTTTACAGTGAGAACCAGGGAATTTTTAAAAGATGCATATTCGGTACATTTGTTTCGACCCGAAGAGGAGCCGGTTCCGAACAAGGAGAATCTGCTGTTCGTGTGCGGAAGGCCGGATAGGGATATGGAGGAGCGGTTCGAGAATTTAGGCGTTCAGGCGCTGAGGAGATCTTCGGGCTGCGCCCTGATTCTTATGGATGAGCTGGGACCCCACGAGGCCTCTGCGATTCTGTTTCGCAGGGCAGTATTGGAGCTTTTGGAAGGGGACGTTCCCATATTAGGCGTTCTGCAGGCTCCGGCAGACCGATACTGGCCGGAGGCGTCCGGACATCCGAAGGTGCAGGTGATAGAGATTACAGAGGAAAACAGAGACCAGGAGGAGCTGCTGGCAAAGATACGCGCCAGGCTCCTCCTGTAGATAGGAGATTAGGCTGTGTAAAACGGGGACAGGATTAAAACAGCTGTTTTCCGCCAACGTATTTGGCATAGATTTCCCGGTCATCAGAAGCATAAATCATCCGTTCCAGCCGCTGCTGGATGGTGAGGCTCTGAGGATGTTTTAACCGGCCATCGTCCAGTACCAGGACATCCATCTCATATCCAGGCTCGAAGCTGCCCACTTTGCCAAAGAAGGCGCCGCCTCCCTTTGTGGCGAGATAGAAGACCTCCGGTATGGTCAGAGGTTTTAGAGAGTCATCCTTTAATCTCCAGCGGAGTTTGGAAGCTTGTACCGCATGGGTCATGGCTGTGAACAGATTTTCTGTGGTGCCCCCCGCCACATCGCTGCCAAGCCCCACAGAAAGGCCCTCATCAAGATAAGTTCGGATGGGAGCTACTCCGGAGGAAAGATTCATATTGGATTCCGGACAGTGGGCGACAAACACGCCGTTCGCTTTTAGCCGGCGAATCTCGTCTTTACCGGAATGGACACAGTGAGCCATCACAGTTTTGCAGCCTGCTCCGAACAATCCAAAATGGTCATAGGCATCTCCGTAAAATTCAGAATCAGGACACAGCTCTTTTACCCACTGGATCTCTCCGTAGTTTTCCGAGAGATGGGACTGGACCGGAAGCTGATACTGAACCTGAAGATTTTTAATGGCTTCCATTAATTCATCCGTGCAGCTGGGAATGAATCTGGGGGTGAGAATGGCCTGGGTCCTTTGATACTGTTTCTGCAGCACATCCTTGATCCATGCATCCGTCTCCTGCCAGGATTCCCTTGTATCTTCTCGAAGATAGTCGGGACAATTCCGATCCATGTTTACTTTTCCAACCATAGTGCCAAGTCCGGACTGCTCCAGCAGATCCATTAGAAGAAGCGTGGATTCTCTGTGGACAGTGGCAAAGACGCAGGCTCTTGTGGTGGGGCTTTTACAAAGCTGATCCACAAAGATTGTGTATGCGGACCGGGCATAGTTCAAGTCCTGATATTTGGCCTCCTCCGGAAACGTGTTTGTCTCCAGCCACTCCAGCAGCTCCATATCCATGCCAAGCCCCCGAAAGGCATACTGGGGAGCGTGGATGTGCAGATCCGTCAAACCTGGAATGATGAGACGATCCTCATAATCCGTTACAGGAAGTTTGGCATAGGGCTCCGGAAGTTGGGGGAATACCCCCTGGATGATGTTTCCATGGCAGACGAGATAGCTGTTTTCCTGGATTTCCAGCCGATCCGGTGATTTGCTGTACAGGATATTGCCTTTTAAAATAGATATTGACTGTTCATTTCTCATAAACGATACCGCCTCTCTTGAATGCTATGCAGCTAATTATGAAGCCTTCCTGCTCTTTCTCACTGCAAAAGGGCAATAAAAAAAGAGCGACAACACAAGGCTATGTAGTCAACTCTTTACGGTAGTTGGTAGAAACACCGAGCCAATCCTCAGTATATACATAAAATAATCAGCACTGATATTTAGTAACAATATAACTTTAGCATCTGAAATGGGGAAAGTCTATGGGCAAAATTCATAGATTTTTTCGTCATTTTATACAAAGAAAATAAATGAAAGAGATTTTTTAGGGTATTACCCTATAGAAGCGTGAAGTTTCGTGCTACAATAGCATTAGCTGGCAAGAAACAATCAAAGCCCCGGCAGCAGGCAAACGGGCAGCGCGGAAGAAGGAGAAGATTATGTGTACAGCAGTCACTTACAAAACAAAAGATCACTATTTTGGACGAACCCTGGATTTGGAATATTCTTATCAGGAGGCGGTTACCGTGACGCCCCGGAATTTTCCTTTCCGGTTTCGAAACGGCTGGATTATGAAGAACCATGGGGCCATCATCGGCATGGCGACAGTGGCGGAAGGTTATCCGCTCTATTACGAAGCCGCAAACGAGTGGGGGTTATCCATGGCCGGGCTGAATTTTCCGGGCAATGCCTGTTATTTTCCAGAAGATCCCCAAAAAGATAATATTGCTCCTTTTGAGTTTATTCCCTGGATTCTTGGTCAGTGCAGAAATTTGGAGGAGGCCAGAGAACGGCTTGGAAGGATCAATCTGTGGAAGATCAATTTCAGTGAACAGATGCCTCTTTCTCCTCTGCATTGGATGATCGCAGACCGGGAAAAGGCCATTACGGTAGAGTGCGTCCGGGAGGGGCTGAAGATCTATGAAAATCCTGTGGGAGTGCTGACGAATAATCCCTGTTTTGATTATCATATGATTCATCTCGGAGAGTATCTGAATCTCACCTGCCAGGAGCCGGAGAATCGGTTCGGCCAGGTGGAACTTGTACCCTACTGCAAAGGGATGGGAGCGATGGGGCTTCCGGGTGATCTTTCCTCCGCATCCCGATTTGTGAGGGCAGCTTTTGTGAAGCTCAATTCTGTGTCCGGGGAGAGTGAAAACGAGAGCATCAGCCAGTTCTTCCATATATTGGGAGCTGTGGAGCAGCAGCGGGGGTGCGTGAGGCTGGAGGATGGAAAGTATGAAATCACAGGCTACACCTCCTGCATCAACACGGATCGGGGCATCTATTACTATACCACCTATGAGAATCAGTGCATCAGTGCTGTGGATCTTCACCGCTGCGATCTGGAGAGCGGGGAACTGTTTTCCTATCCGCTGGTGAAAGAGCAGCTGATCAACCGTCAGAATTAAAACGGATTCCAAAGAAAAATTTTTGTAAAAAAACCACAAAGATTTGTGGTGATTTTTTACTAGTATACTAGTAGACAATCGTGGACAGGGAAGAAAGATTATGATACTATAAAGACAGCTGAATGCTCATTACATAGAAATACTTACAAAGGAGGGAATACTATTTATGAAAATGACGTTTCGCTGGTATGGTGAGGGAAGAGATAATATTACCCTGAAGCAGATCAAACAGATCCCCGGTATGTCCGGTCTTATGGGGCTTTTGGATGAAAAGGCTGCGGGCGAGATCTGGACAGAGGAAGAAGTAAAGGCGTATATGGATCATGTTCATGCTGCCGGTCTGGAGTGCGAGGTGATCGAGAGTGTGAATGTCCATGAGGACATCAAGATGGGCCTTCCCACCAGAGACAAATATATTGAAAATTACTGTATTACCATCCGCAATCTGGCAAAATACGGGGTGAAGGTGATCGTTTACAACTTTATGCCGGTGTTTGACTGGCTGAGAACCGATCTGGCCAGACTGATTCCGGAGGATGGCTCCAACAGTTTGTACTTTGACGAAAAGGAACTGGGAGAGATGACTCCCATGGATCTTGTAAGAAAGACCGTGGAGGACTGCAATGGCTTCTCCCTTCCCGGATGGGAGCCGGAACGTCTGGCTGAGCTGGAGACTACCATGAAGCGGTATGAGAGCATTACTCCCGATGATCTGAGAGCAAATTACAAATATTTCCTGGATGGCATTATTCCCACCTGTGAAGAGTGCGGCGTTGTGATGGCCTGCCATCCCGATGATCCGGGCTGGCCCATTTTCGGACTTCCCAGAATCGCTCACAGCCAGGAGGATTATGACAAGATTGTGGCTCTTCACGATTCTCCCAGCAATGCTATTTGCCTTTGCACCGGTTCTCTGGGATCCAATCCGGACAATGATATTCCTGCAATTATCCGTCACTTCGGCCAGATGGGCCGCATCGGCTGTCTCCATGTGAGAAATGTAAAGTATCTGGGCTATCACAAATTCAGAGAGGCAGCGCATCTTTCCAGCGATGGAGATCTGGATCTGTTCGAGATCATGAAAGCGGTGTATGATACCTGCCCGGATACTTATATCCGTCCGGATCACGGAAGAATGATCTGGGATGAAGTGGGAAGACCGGGATACGGTCTGTATGACCGTGCTCTGGGAGCTACTTACATCAACGGCCTGTGGGAGGCCATCTGCAAAATGAGCAGATAACCATGGGACAAAAACGGGAAACTGGCCGGGAGTATGCGCTGCGCATGATCAAGAAGCAGATCATATCCCTGGAACTGGAGCCAGGGAGTATGGTGAGCGAGAAGGATCTTGCTGAAAAACTGGGACTTTCCAGAACCCCGGTGCGGGAGGCGCTGATTGAGCTGTCAGAGGGAGGAATCATTGAGATCTATCCCCAGCGGGGCAGCGCGATCGCCCGCATTGATTATGAGCTGGTGGAGGAAGCGCGCTTTATGCGCAGCGTTCTGGAAGGCGCGGTGGTACAGCAGGTCTGTGAGAGTGCAGAACCGGAGGCGCTTTTGAAGCTGGAGGAGAACCTTCAGCTTCAGGAGTTTTATCTGGAGAAGGCGGAGACGGGAAGGCTTATGGAGCTGGACAATGAATTTCACAGATATCTGTTTGAGATTGCCAGAAAGAATCGGGTATATGCCCTGATGCAGAGCCTTACCATTCATTTTGACCGGGTGCGGAATATGGCTTTGCGGGCAGTGAAAGATTTGAAGATCGTGCAGGACCATAAGGCAATCCTGGAAGCGTTAAAGAACCGCAACGGACAGGAGGCGCGGCAGCTTATGGAGAAACATCTGGACAGATATAAAATTGACGAGGCGGCCATCCGCAGTGCATACTGTGAGGCATATTTTAAAACAGAATAAAGGCTGATGGAGGCAATACAAAAAATCAGCAAAATAAAAAGAGTTCCCCTAAATTCCTGTTCTTCTGATCTTGGGATACAGAAAAACAGAGAAAATAGGGGAACTTTTTTGCCAGGAAATTCCTATCCAAAAACGCACTCCGTGCAGAAGCGCACTGCGGCGTGATCAGATCTTCAGGTCAAAGCCAAAATAGCGAACGGCATTTTCGTAGCTGATTCCCTTGATGATGCGTTCCAGGGCTTTCTCATCATTGGGATATTCTCCGTTTTCTACCCAGCCGCCAATGAGATCGCAGAGGATCCGGCGGAAATATTCGTGGCGGGTGT
>ENA-ORTM01002153-ORTM01002153.1-human-gut-metagenome-genome-assembly--contig:-NODE-2153-length-17172-cov-6.879827_pt1 | contig 17172 bp, 18 predicted proteins | sample MGYA00241909_ERZ509182 | MGnify/ENA primary metagenome ERZ509182 (study PRJEB26280, sample SAMEA2338855) | human gut metagenome | biome: human gut; feature: human-associated habitat; material: faeces...
TATCAGTTCATTATAAAAACCTTAGATTTTTGTCTTGACAACTGAGCCATTATAAAGTTGCTGAAAATAAATTGCTCGTATTTATGCTTCGAAGAGGATACATTGATGAAAAATACGCAAACTATATCAATTATTTTAAGGGGACAAGCATTACAAAAGAAGATATGAATTATATACTGGCAGTAAAAAATATGGAAAAGCTACCATATAATTATAATTTGACAAAAGTTGGAATGGTTATACAGCGTTTACAACCGTATGAATTCGAACAAAAAAGTATTTTCAATTTTATTCTTTTGGAATTTTTATTGTCTGAAGAGAATGAGAATGAAAAATGTATGATATTAATCGATCAATTATCTGATAGAACAGTGGAAAGCTGGGAGTTTATAGATGAATTTATTGAGCAAACTCAATATAAAGAGAGATTGATTCAATTATTAGCAATACGTTGGCCTGATATGTGGAATGATATTGTCCAGGATATATCGATAACATACGAAAGGAAAATTTTTTATTTACAGTTACTTATTGATAACGTGGATACAGAACGCTTATTTGTTTTAAATGACAATAATGAGATGAGTGGTTTTATAGAGGAAAATCCAGATATATTACAGCAGCTATCATCTATTCAAGATCAAAAGGTGATTTCCTTAATTGAAACACTTGGAATTGTTTTTACGAATGTTTCTATTGCAAATGTTTCGGAGGAAATTTTGAGATATGTTTTTGAAAATCAGTGCTATGAGTTAAATGATACGATGATACGTAGGATTGTGGAATTTGAAAATGATACAATGCTTTCTGGTTTAGATACTCGAAATTATACAACAATTATTTCACTAGGATATGAACCATTAATTAAATACATACAAGAAAATTTGAAACAGTATGTGAAGGAAATTATATTAGCACCTAATAATACTAAGGAAGATGTTGAACAGATTATGGATTTGTTAGAAAGAATGTTGGAAAATGCTCCAGAAGAGACCGAAATCTGTTTGGAATTAGTGAATCATGAAGAATTTTGCGTAGATGATATTTCTGAATGTTGTGGAAAGTTCGATTCTGATTTTGATAAGGACGTGAAAATTCTTTGGGATGAGTTATTGGATAAAGGAAAAGTAAGTCTGAAATGGGAGAATATCAAATGTTATTGGGACAGATATAAGATTACGCCAGAACTACTTCAATACATTGAAACAAATAGTGATCAACTTACATTTTTAGAGAATCAGTGTTTAAATGAAGTGTTTGCCGAAGAACTTATTACAAGTACAATTGATGATTCTGCTTTTGAAAAACTATTACCTCAGTTGGAATTAGAATTTGATATTCCAATAGAGAAGGTTGAGAGACAGAAAGTTGGAATTTTGATTAAGAAAAAATATATTCCTTTTGATGTTAATAAATATGGTGAAATTAAAGATGCCTATCCTGATTTATGTCCAGATTTTATTTTGTATAATCAAGCGGAATATATGGAAGTAATGGAAAAGATTCCAATGGGAGAAACATTATTAGAAACACTATTGCTTTCGCCTATTCTCGACTTTTCTAATGCAGAAGTTCTGTTGGATGCTTTTGGAGAAAATTATATGACTGCAAAAATTGCTGAAAACTTAGTTGATTCAAATGTGACGATTAACAAATCGATATTTACAGCAGCCTGGGAATATGTAGATGAAAAAGGGAAAAAGACGTTGATGTTTAAATGCCTTTCGATTTTAGAAGCGGCTGATTTTGAAAATTGTTTTTCAGAACTTTCACAATGGTATTCAGGATTTTGCGATAGAAGTAAAAAACATAGCGTTGAATTACCTAATAACGAAGAAAGCCAAAGGCTTGCTAAACGATTACAAGAAGTATCGTACATTACAAGTTACAAATTACAAGAAAAAGAAGTCTATGATTCTGTTACGGAAACAAAAAAGAAAAAGAGTACTTTTGTGTGTTGGATAAAAGCAATCAAAGGATAAAAGAAAATTTTTCATAGTATTTAAGGGAGATCAAGGTAGGGTATAAGAGCCCTGCCTTTTTCTGAAGAGAAGTGTACACAGTACACAAATGTACATACCGTTAAAGCCCCTATTTTCAAGGCATAATGGGATAGGGGTACAGTTTACCGATGAGCCTACAGGAAACCTGGATGAAAAAACAAGAAAGATTGTAGAAAACATTTTTGATGATCTCAATAAAAAGGCAGGGAAAACCATTCTGCTGGTAACCCATGATCTGGAGTTTGCACAGAAGGCTAAGAGAAGGTATGCGCTGAAAGAAGGAAGATTAAGAAAATAAGAGAAAATTAAGAATATTTAAAGGAGATTTAAAGAGTATCGTAAATTATGATGATATCATGAAAGGAACAATTCTTCTTCCATATTTATTCTTGTATCTGGATCAAAAGTCTTTCGCTGGAGGAATGGGAATTCGTGAGATACTTGACAAAGGTCCCTTTTATATTGTCGGTGCGTTTTATTTAATCATTACGTTGGTGATTGAGGTTCCGATTGTGTATGTGGGACTTAAGAGTGAAATGAAAAATAGAAAGAGAGGACTTCTGACAATCATTGCTTCGAATGCAGTGACGACAGCGCTTGTATGTGTAGCAGAGAGAATGATATGTAGGGGACATTGGTAGAAAGTGCAGAGATATGAAATCTCTGCCTTTTTTGCACTTTACGAAACTTGCGATATCCGTTACAATAAGTAACAGAGTTTTAAATATTTAGTAAAGTGAGGAAGATATGATGACAAATCCAGTTGTTACAATTAAGATGGAAAATGGCGATGTGATGAAAGCGGAGTTATATCCGGATATTGCGCCAAATACAGTAAATAATTTTATCTCTCTTGTGAAGAATGGTTTCTATAACGGTCTTATTTTTCACCGTGTAATCCGTGGTTTTATGATTCAGGGCGGATGTCCGGATGGAATCGGTACAGGCGGACCGGGTTATACCATCAAAGGTGAATTTAACCAGAATGGCTTTGTTAATGAGCTGGCGCACACCGAAGGAGTTCTGTCTATGGCAAGAGCAATGCACCCGGATTCTGCAGGTTCTCAGTTCTTTATTATGCACAAGAATTCTCCGCATCTTGACGGGGCTTATGCGGCATTTGGTAAGATCGTAGAAGGTATGGATGTGGTAAATAAAATTGCAGAGACAGCTACAGACTACGGTGACAGACCATTGGAAGAACAGCGAATGGCAGAAGTTACAGTAGAGACTTTTGGAGAGGTATATCCGGAACCAGAGAAAATGTAGTGGAAATCGGTGCAGACCGAAGGAACAGACGGAGGCTTTTTAGTCCTATGGATATGGTGAAGACAGACAAGCTTGCATTTGAATATGAGAAGCGGGATGAAGAAGGAAATGTAATCGGAACACACCGTGCAGTTGATGAAGTGGATCTTGATGTGAAGGAAGGACAGTTTATTGCGATTCTTGGGCATAATGGATCTGGAAAATCAACGTTGGCAAAACACATCAATGCGATTTTAGTGCCCACAGGCGGAACCATGTGGGTGGATGGCAAGGACACGAAGAAGCCGGAGGAATTATGGAATGTAAGACAGTCGGCAGGAATGGTATTTCAGAATCCGGATAACCAGATCATTGGTACAGTGGTGGAAGAGGATGTGGGATTCGGACCGGAGAACTTGGGCGTACCTACAGACGAGATCTGGGAGAGAGTGGAAGACAGTCTGAAATCTGTAGGAATGATTGAGTATCGGCATCATTCACCGAATAAATTGTCAGGCGGACAGAAACAGCGGGTAGCGATCGCAGGCGTGGTAGCTATGGAGCCGAAATGTATTGTGCTTGATGAACCGACAGCTATGTTAGATCCGGTGGGCAGAAAAGAAGTGTTAAAGACGGTTAAGAAGCTTCGGAAGAAGAAAAATGTGACGGTGATCTTAATTACACACTATATGGAGGAAGTGATTGATGCAGATAAGATCTATGTGATGGATCACGGACATGTAGTGATGGAAGGGACGCCAAGAGAAATATTTGCACAGGTAGATCGATTGAAAGAGTATCGGCTGGATGTACCGCAGGTGACGATTTTGGCGGATACGCTTAGAAAAAGGGGACTTGATATCCCAGAGGGGATCTTGAGGAAGGAAGAACTGGTGGAAGCAGTATGTCGATTAAAATAGAGCATCTTAATTATGTATACAGCGCCGGAACTGCATATGAGAAACATGCCTTGAAGGATATTTGTCTTGAAATTCCGCACGGAGAATTTGTGGGAATTATCGGACATACAGGATCTGGGAAGTCTACGCTGATCCAGCATTTGAACGGGCTGATCAAAGGTTCCAGCGGAGCTATTTACTATAATGGGGAAAATATTTATGAACCGGGATATGATATGCGTAAGCTGCGTAATCAAGTGGGGCTTGTCTTTCAATACCCGGAGCATCAATTATTTGAAGTGGACGTCATGAGTGATGTCTGTTTTGGACCGAAGAATCAGGGGCTTACGAAAGAGGAATGCAGACAGCGTGCGCTGGAGGCATTGCATTTAGTCGGTCTGAAAGAGAAATATTATGAAGCATCTCCATTTGAATTGTCGGGCGGACAGAAAAGGCGGGCGGCAATTGCCGGAGTGCTTGCCATGCATCCGAAGGTGCTTGTGCTTGACGAGCCTACTGCGGGATTAGATCCCAAAGGAAGAGACGACATTTTAGATCAGATCGCTTATCTTCATAAGAAGCGGGATCTGACGGTAATCCTAGTGTCACACAGCATGGAGGATATTGCGAAATATGCAGACCGCATTGTTGTGATGAACAAAGGTCAAGTTATGTATAATGACCGTCCAGAGAAGGTATTTGAACATTATAAGGAACTGGAAGAGGTAGGACTTGCAGCTCCTCAGGTCACGTATATTATGCACGATCTGAAAGAAAAGGGGTTTCCGGTAAGGGCGAATGTGACGACCGTGGAAGAGGCTGCTCGTGAGATAGTAACTGCATTGGAGAAGAAAGCATGATTCGAGATATAACAATAGGACAATATTATCCGGCGAAAAGTGTGGTGCATAGGCTTGATCCGCGCGTGAAGCTTGTGGGGACACTGCTTTATCTTATTTCGCTGTTTTTATTTAAAAGTATATCGGGTTACCTTGTGGCAACATTATTTCTTGTCGGTATTATCAAGATTTCAAAAGTACCGTTTCGTTTTATTGTAAAGGGATTAAAACCTGTGATTATGCTGCTTATGATTACTGTGCTATTTAATCTCTTTTTGACGAGAGACGGAGAAGTTTTGTTTCATGCGTGGATCATTACCATTACGGAAGGCGGACTTCGGACAGCAGTATATATGGCAATCCGCTTGATCTATCTCATTATAGGTTCTTCTCTAATGACATTTACCACAACGCCGAATGAATTGACGGATGGACTTGAAGCGCTGCTTCGACCGTTGAATAAAATTCATGTACCGGTGCATGAGATTGCCATGATCATGTCTATTGCCCTGCGTTTTATTCCGATTCTTCTGGAAGAGACAGATAAGATTATGAAGGCACAGCTTGCCAGAGGAGCAGATTTTGAGAGTGGAAATATTATACAGAGAGCCAAGAGCATGATTCCGATACTTGTGCCGCTGTTTGTGTCTGCGTTTCGACGTGCCAATGATCTGGCAATGGCAATGGAGGCGCGGTGCTACCGCGGAGGCGACGGAAGGACGAAAATGAAACCGCTTCATTACTGCAGCAGGGACTATATAGCATACGGCGTTGTGATTGCGTATGTGATTTTAGTTGTAGCAGTAGGAAGATTAATAAAAATAAGGCTTTGGATATTTTAATGAGAAGAGTCAGATTATTTATTGCCTATGATGGCACAGATTATTGCGGCTGGCAGATTCAGCCAAATGGAATTACAATCGAAGAAATATTGAATCAGAAGCTGAGTGTAATCACAGGGGAGGATATCCATGTGATCGGAGCAAGCCGAACAGATTCCGGTGTGCATGCGTTTGGACAGGTAGCGGTGTTTGACACAGAGTCGTCGATTCCACCGGAGAGGATGTCCTATGCGCTGAATCAGAAGCTTCCGGAGGATATTGTGATCGTAAGATCGGATGAAGTGTCGTCTGACTGGCATCCAAGATACCAGAATGAAGTGATCAAGACGTATGAGTATCATATTTGTAATGCTCCGGTGCCCAATCCATTAAAAAGAAGATACAGCACCCATGTTTCCTTTCCAATGGATGTAGAGAAAATGAGAGAGGGCGCCAGATATCTGGTTGGAGAACATGATTTTGTCAGCTTCTGTAATATCAGAACGAATGTGGAAGATACAGTGCGGACAGTGACAGACCTTACAATTACACAGCGTGGAGAAGATATTACTATACGAATTACCGGAAATGGATTTTTATATAATATGGTACGCATTATCGCCGGAACACTGATTCGTGTAGGACGAGGGTTTTACACGCCGGAGAGAGTGAAGGAGATACTGGAAGAAAAGGAACGGACGGCAGCAGGGGTTACTGCGCCGCCTAATGGTCTTGTGTTGGTGGAGGTAAAGTATGGAGAGGAAAATATACTTTGACAATGGCAGTACATCATGGCCAAAAGCTCCAGGTGTTGCGGAGGCAATGTCAGAGCTCTTAACCAGAGGGGCATTTAACATTAACAGGGGAAATTATGAAGGCGCCTATGAGGTAGAAGGAATCGTACTGGAAACGAGAGAAAAATTAGCGAAAATGTTTCACTGTAAAGATTCTAAGCGAGTACTTTTTTCACCGGGAATCACCCATTCTTTGAACTATTATATTAAAGGGGTTCTAAAAGCCGGAGATCATGTGATCGTTAGTGGAATCGAACATAATGCGGTGATGCGTCCGCTTCGTCAGATGGAAGCCTGTGGGGTTACTTATGATATTGCGGCTACAGCGGAGGATGGAAGTGTAACAGCAGAAGCGATAGAAGCGCTTGTGAGACCGGAGACAAAGGCAGTGATCATCTCTCATGCCTCTAACGTATGTGGTACAGTGCTTCCAATCGAAGCAATCGGACAGGTGTGCAAAAAACATGATTTGTTTTTTGTTGTAGATTCTGCTCAGAGTGCAGGAACGATTCAGATTGATATGGAGAAATGTGGAATTGATTTTCTTGCATTTACCGGACATAAAGGACTGCTTGGACCACAGGGGATCGGCGGTTTTTTGATTTCAGAGAAGTTGGATGAGCAGATGGTTCCTTATATTGCAGGAGGAACCGGAAGCCAGTCGGATTCCCTTGACATGCCGATGAACCTGCCGGATAAGTATGAAAGCGGAACCATGAATCTTCCGGGAATCATCGGATTGCACGCAGCGCTGTCTTATATAGAAGAAACGGGAATAGAATATATTCATGATAAGAAGATGGAACTTACTGCATATTTCTTAGAGAAGCTAAGAGAGTTTCCGAATATCCGTGTAGTGGGAAAACAAGATGTACAGGATCGTGTGGCAGTGGTGTCTCTTGATTTCCAAGGAGAGGATAATGCAATCATAGCTTTTGAGCTGGAACAAAATTATGGGATTATGACACGGGTAGGGCTTCATTGTGCACCGATTGCCCATCAGTCTTTACATACTTATCCACAGGGAACGGTGCGGTTTGCATTTAGCGCAAGTAATACGAAAGAAGAAATTGATCGGTGTATAGACGGATTTCGAGAATTATTTTCAGTATAAATTTTCTGAATAACAGAGCTTAATTATTAGAAAAAACAATAGCCATTCCGGCTCCTTGTATTGTTTCGAAGTGGAAAAATTGATACCATAAATACAGTGATATGTACGAAACGATAAGAGAATCAAGGAGGAAATGAATTATGGCTGATTATCGTAAAATGTGGGAAGATCTGGGGATGGATGTGGAAACGCATGACCAGCTATGTGCAGTATTGCCACAGGCATTTGGGGATGTCTTTTTATCTCAGGAAAACCGTCCGGAGGGAATGGATTACTATAATATGGTAGTAGCAGATATTCACGGTATTCGTCCGGCTGAATTGATCGAGCATCAGAAAAAAGGTGGAAAAGTATTTGGAACTTTCTGTGTGTATGTTCCGGATGAAATCGTATTTGCTGCAGATGCAATTGCTACCGGACTTTGCGGAGGTTCTCAGTTCTGGGTTCCGGGCGGAGAGAAAGTACTTCCGACCAATACATGTCCGCTGATCAAAGCTTCTGTAGGTGCAAGAATTGACCGTACCTGCCCATTCTTCAGAATTGCAGATATGTATGTCGGAGAAACAACTTGTGACGGTAAGAAGAAAGCATGGGAGATACTGGCTGAAGATGTTCCGGTTCATGTGATGAATCTTCCGCAGATGAAACGTGCAAAAGATGTTCAGGCATGGGCGGAGGAGATTGAAACATTTAAAAATATCGTAGAGGAATTTACGGGAAATAAAGTAACTGCAGATAAACTTGCAGAGAGTATTAAATTAATCAATAATAAGAGAAAAGCGTTAGAGAGATTATATGATCTTCGTAAAAATGAGACATTGCCGATCAGTGGCTGTGATGCACTTCTTATTTCTCAGATTGCATTCTATGATGATCCTGCAAGATTTACTCAGATGACGAACAAGCTCTGTGATGAATTGGAGAAACGTGTGGCAGATGGTGTCAGCGTTGTGCCGGCAGGAACAAAACGTATTATGCTTACAGGAACACCTCTTGCAATTCCAAACTGGAAGCTTCACAATATCGTAGAGACAAGCGGAGCAGCTGTTGTCTGTGAAGAAATGTGTACAGGAACCCGTTACTTCGAGAAGCTGGTAGACGAATCCGGAACTACTTTAGAAGAGCAGTATCAAGCACTTGCAAATCGATATATGAATATCAACTGTGCATGCTTCACACCAAACAGCGGAAGAATTGATGATATCTTACGTCTGGCAAAAGAATATAAAGTAGACGGAATCATTGATGTAAATCTGAAGTTCTGTAATCTCTATGATACAGAAGGATATTTTGTAGAACGTGCAATGAAAGAAGCCGGTATCCCGGTACTTGGTATTGAAACAGATTATACAGACAGTGATGCACAGCAGCTTCGTACAAGAGTCAGCGCATTTATTGAAATGTTAAACAACTAAAGAACGTTAAGCTACAAGAGGGGCTGTGGCGTGAAAGTAAAGTGAGAAAGGACAAGATCTGTATGCAGAAAATACAGCATTATGTGTTGTTCCCTAATCACGACAATGGCATGAGACTTTATAAAGAATTAAAAAATCTGGGGGTTCGGGCAACCATTGCCCCTACCCCCAGAGCTGCGAGTAAATGCCGCGGTATTTCTCTTCTCGTGGAAGAAAAAGATCTTGATGTAATCCGTGATTGTATAGAGGAACATGAGATTGAGATTCTCAAAATAGTGGAAATTGAGAGAGACATCAATCCAAATAGAGATAAATATTGTTAATGGGAGTAGAAAGTTATGAATTATGTAGGCATTGATATTGGCTCAACAGCTTCCAAAGTAGCTGTGATAGGAGAGAAAGAGTTCTTTTTTGTGCTACCGACAGGGTGGAGCAGTAAAGAAACTTGCCAGACAATTGAAGAAAAGTTAAAAGAAAAAGACGTTGATGTCCGGTCAGAAAATACGAAAGTAGTGGCGACCGGATATGGACGAATTGCAGTAGATTTTGCAGATTATGTAATTACTGAGATTACTTGTCATGCAAGAGGCGGACGAGAAATGGCAGGAGATAACTGTACGATCATCGATGTGGGTGGTCAGGATACAAAGGTTATTATTGTAAAAGATGGCATGGTGCAGGATTTCCTTATGAATGATAAGTGTTCTGCCGGAACCGGAAAATTTTTGGAGATTATGGCGAACCGTCTGGGTGTGACATTGCAGGAATTATTTGACATGGCAGAAGCAGGAACCGTGCTTCCGATCAGCTCTTTGTGTACTGTGTTTGCAGAGTCAGAGGTGATCAATTACATTGGGGAAGGAAGAAAACGAGGAGATATCGCTGCCGGAGTCGTAGATTCTGTGGCAACCAAAGTAGCTCAGCTCAGTCAGCGCAAGACGTTTTCAGAGAAGGCAATCTTGACAGGAGGCTTAAGTGACAGTACTTATTTTACCAAGATTTTATCAGAGAAAGTAAATCATAAAGTGGAGACAACCGAAAATGGAAGATATGCAGGAGCCCTTGGAGCGGCACTGCTTGCAAGAGAGAAGTCAAGATAAATTTGACTTCTTTTTTGATTTTACAGACATGTCAATTTCTCCATAATGTTAAAAATTCAACGAAAAAAATAGAAAATTCTACAAAAAAATCTTTATTTATTATACAGGTCTGTGTTACTATTGGTTTACCAAATAAATCTGTGGGAGGATTGATTATGGAAAAAATATTAATGGTTGTTCCGCTTCTTGGAGTGATCGCACTGGCATTTGCAGCGATGCTTGCAGCCAGAGTGAATAAGCAGGAACCTGGAACAGACAGAATGAAGGAGATTGCAGCAGCTATCAGTGAGGGAGCACAGGCATTTTTGACAGCGGAGTATAAGATCCTGCTGATTTTTGTAGTTGTGCTCTTTGTATTGATCGGAGTTGGAATCGGAAACTGGGTGACAGCAATTTGTTTTGTGGTGGGAGCTTTGTTCTCTACGCTTGCCGGATATTTTGGAATGAGCGTGGCGACAAGAGCGAATGTAAGAACCGCAAATGCAGCGAAGCAAAGCGGAATGAACAAGGCATTATCTATTGCATTTTCCGGCGGAGCTGTTATGGGAATGTGCGTGGCAGGCTTGGGTGTTCTCGGCGTGAGCGCGATTTATCTGATCACCGGAAATGTAGATGTGTTATCGGGATTTAGCTTGGGTGCGTCTTCTATTGCATTGTTTGCCCGTGTCGGCGGAGGTATTTATACAAAAGCGGCAGACGTAGGAGCAGACTTAGTAGGTAAGGTAGAAGCCGGAATTCCGGAAGATGATCCGCGAAATCCAGCAGTTATCGCAGATAATGTAGGCGATAACGTAGGTGACGTTGCCGGAATGGGCGCGGACTTATTTGAGTCCTATGTAGGGGCGCTAATTTCCGCATTGACGCTTGGAATCGTATACTATCAAGTGGAAGGTGCAGTTTATCCGCTGATTGTAGCAGGACTTGGACTTATTGCTTCTATCCTTGGAACATTTTTCGTAAAAGGTGATGAAAATTCGAATCCTCATAAAGCATTAAAAATGGGTTCTTATGTTGCGAGCGTGCTTGTGCTTATCGCAGCATTTGTATTTAGTAAATTATGTTTTGGCAATTTCAGTGCAGCCATTGCAGTTGTGGCAGGTCTGGTAGTAGGATTGATCATAGGGTTTATTACAGAAGTATATACATCCGGTGATTACAAATCTGTCAAAGAGATTGCGGAACAGTCCGAGACAGGGGCTGCAACTACAATTATCAGCGGTATTGCGGTAGGTATGAGATCTACAGCAGTTCCGGTGCTTTTGATCTGTGTGGGCATTTTTGCAGCATTTCAAGTGTGCGGACTCTACGGAATCGCATTGGCAGCAGTGGGAATGCTTTCCACAACAGCCATTACTGTTGCAGTAGACGCTTATGGACCGATTGCAGATAATGCAGGCGGTATCGCAGAAATGTCCGGACTGGAGCCGGAGGTTCGTAAGATCACTGATAAATTAGATGCAGTGGGAAATACAACAGCAGCTATGGGTAAAGGATTTGCTATTGGTTCCGCAGCGCTTACAGCGCTTGCACTGTTTGTATCTTATGCAGAAGCAGTGCAGCTTAAGAGCATTGACATTTTAGACAGTCGGGTTATTATTGGTCTGTTCGTAGGAGGCATGCTTCCGTTTTTGTTCTCTGCAATGACAATGTCTTCCGTATCAAGAGCAGCTTATCAGATGATTGAAGAAGTAAGACGTCAGTTCAAAACAATGCCGGGAATCATGGAAGGAAAAGAAAAACCAGATTACAAGTCCTGCGTGGCAATATCCACAACAGCAGCATTAAAAGAAATGTTGGTGCCGGGTATTATGGCGGTTATATCTCCGTTGGCAATAGGAATCCTGTTAGGACCTGCAGCACTTGGAGGGTTGCTCGCCGGAGCGCTTGTAACAGGCGTAATGATGGCAATCTTCATGTCTAACGCCGGAGGCGCTTGGGACAACGCTAAAAAGTACATAGAAGATGGAACACACGGAGGAAAAGGAAGCGAGGCGCATAAAGCAGCAGTCGTAGGAGATACCGTAGGAGATCCATTTAAAGACACTTCCGGTCCATCCATAAATATTCTGATTAAATTAATGACAATCGTATCACTGGTGTTTGCACCATTGTTCCTATCGATTGGTGGATTGTTGTAGTTAATTTGGGACGTAGACTTTTGCAAAAAGTCTACGTCCCAAATTGCGTTTCGGGGTGTCCTTTTTTGCAATATGACCTGTCCCAAATTGTAAAATGGCTGGAAGGTTCCAGCCATTTGTGCTAAGATAAGTAATGGATTTTAGGATGAAAAGAGGTAGATGACTATGACAAAGGTAGATATTATCTCAGGTTTTTTGGGAGCCGGAAAGACTACATTTATTAAGCTGTTGATTGAAAATGTATTTGCCGGAGAGAAGCTGGTACTGATTGAAAATGAGTTTGGTGAAATCGGTATTGACGGAGGCTTTTTAAAGGATGCTGGAATTGAGATAACAGAGATGAATTCCGGTTGTATCTGCTGTACCTTAGTGGGAGATTTTAGTAGAGCGCTTCAGAAAGTAATTGAGGAATACCATCCGGATCGTGTGCTGATCGAGCCATCCGGTGTCGGGAAATTATCTGATGTGGCAAGAGCAGTTGAGCGTGTGAAAAAAGAAGCGGAAATAGAAATTGACGGGCGTATTACAATTGTAGACGGTAAGAAAGCGAAAATGTATCTGGAGAATTTTGGAGAATTTTACAGAGATCAAGTAGCATATGCCGATACAATTGTTATGAGTAGAACTCAGTTGATGGAAGCTCATAAAATAGAAGAGTGCGTAAAGGTGCTTCGTGAAGAAAATAAAGAGGCAGCTATTATTTCTACACCTTGGGATAAACTTAGTAGTGAAGCTATTGAACATGCATTTTCTTCAGATTCACAATTAGAAGGTATTTTTGAGGAAGAAGAGTGTCCGGTGTGTGGACACCACCATCACCATGAAGAAGAATGTCACCACGGTCATCATCATGAAGAAGAATGTTACCATGAGCATCACCATGAAGAGGGAGCATGTGGCTGTGGTCATGAGCATCATCACCATCATCATGAGCATCACCATGCGGATGAAGTATTTACAAGCTGGGGACAGGAGACCGCTCACAAATATACAGAGGAGGAACTTGATTTTCTGTTGAAAGCATTATCGGAGACAGAAGGGTACGGAACAATTCTTCGGGCCAAAGGAATTATCGAGATGGAAAATGGTACGTGGAAACAGTTTGATCTAGTGCCACAGGAATATGAAGTGAGAGAAAGCACTGCAGATTACGCCGGACGTCTCTGCGTTATTGGAACAGATCTTAATGAGGAAGAATTGATGAGGTTATTCCATCTCTAAAAATAATTCAAGATCATCTCCAAAAAAATGAAAAGAGGTTAAAGATATGAAAATTCCGGTATTTATTTGTACGGGCTTTTTGGACAGTGGAAAAACAACACTGATAAAGGATACTTTGATGGAGCAGGAGTGGATCGAACCCGGTCCGACACTTCTTTTGCTTTGTGAAGAAGGAGAAGAAGAATATGCTGAAGAATATTTAAACAAGAAGGAAATGATTGTGCTGAAGGTTGATGAGTTTGAGCAATTAAACACAGCCTTTTTCAAAAAATGTGAAAAAGCTTATCGACCTGCGCAAGTAGTTATTGAATATAATGGAATGTGGAATCTTCAGGATCTGCTTATGATCCGCTATCCACGAAACTGGGAGCTGCAAGGTGTGTATTCCACCGTAAATGGGACAACCCTTGATATGTATCTTACAAATATGAGAAATCTTCTTATGGAACAGCTTACGGAGTCCGAGCTGATTGTTGTAAATCGATGCGATCGTAAGATGGACAGGTCGGGATTTCGAAGAGCGTTAAAAGTACAAAACCCGATGGCGCAGTTAATATTTGAAGATTTGGAAGGGAAGATTATTGAACCGTCAGAGGAAGACCTCCCTTATGATGTAAAAGGAGATAGAATTGTGATCGGAGATTCGGATTTTGGGATCTGGTACGTTGACGCTTACGATCATCCGGATCTTTATCTTCACAAAGAATTGGAATTTAAAGCACAGACATTTCGCCCGAAAGGTATGGGAGAAGAGATGTTTGTTCCGGTTCGTAAGATTATGACTTGTTGTGCGGATGATATGCGGTATTACGGTTATCCTTGTAAAATGGAGGAGAAAATAGATATCCAGAAAAATCAGTGGGTAAAAGTACGTGCCAGATTTGAATTTGAACCGTTGGTATATGAAGACAGCAGACAGCCGGTACTCCATCTGATCAGCTTGGAGCCGACGGAAAAACCGGAGGAAGAGATTGTTTATCTCGGATAAAAAGGAGTATATCTATTTCAAAAGAAAGAGGATAAAAAGGTTATGACAAGAGGTGAAGGAGCCTGCTTAGTATGCGGGAAACCGATTATATATTTTGAAAAAGCAAAAAAAATGGAGTGTATCATGTGCCATAAGACATTTGAAAGTTACGCAAGCTGTGAGGACGGTCATTTTGTATGTGACGAGTGTCACGCAAAAAAAGGCATTGATATGGTGATGGAGGAGTGCAAAAACAGCGCCTCTAAAAATCCAATTACGCTTTTGCAGAAATTGATGGAAGATCCGTATATTTATATGCATGGGCCGGAGCATCATGTTATGGTTGGCGCGGTGCTTCTTACTGCATATCACAACTGCGGAGGCGAGATTGATCTTGATGAGGCGCTGGAGGAAATGAAACAGCGTGGGAGTCAGTATCCGGGAGGCTCTTGTGGTTTGTGGGGCGCCTGTGGGGCTGCGGTCAGCACGGGAATGTTTATGAGTATTATCACCAAAGCAACTCCTCTGACAGGAAAATCATGGAGAATGTCCAATGAAATGACAGCGAAGGCATTGGAAGAAATCGCAAAGCTGGGAGGACCAAGATGCTGTAAAAGAAATTCATTTACGGCAGTGAAAGCGGCAACAGGGTATGCCAAAGAAAATCTGGGAATTGTGATGGAACTTCCGGAGAAAATCTTGTGTGATTTTTCAGCAGAAAATAAGCAGTGTCTGAAAAAGCATTGTCCATATCACAAAGAAAAATAAGAAGTATGCACAAGAGGGAAAACGAGAAAAATAAAAGTGGGCACGACTTGACAAATAGATGCAAATAAGTTAGCATAACTATCAAATAGACAAAGGCTTTGAAAAGAAAAAGTAGTGACCAGCATCACCCAGACAGAAAGCTGCCGGCAGATGAGAGGCGCATGAAGGAGCAGGTTATGAATACATCTTGGAGCTTCACACCGAACGCATTGAAGAAAATGTAAGTAGGCTGTGGCGAGTGGCACACGTTACTGTGCCGGACTGTGAAGAAGCAGTTGCCAAGACTGTAAGTGTGAACTTACAGTGAATTAAGGTGGTACCACGAAAGATAATTTCGTCCTTATATCGTTGAGATATAAGGACGTTTTTTATGATATAGAAAACTTTGTTTCTATATCATAAAAAGCCTCCGGCAGGAAGCACACTGCGGCGTAAGAGGTAGAAGCCGCACATGCGGCCGCCGCAGGCGCAAGAATCTCGCAAGCGAGATTCTTTGTTCATGGAAAGGAGAAAGATTATGGGAATTTATGAAGAATTACAGGCAAGAGGACTCATCGCTCAGGTAACGGATGAGGAGAAAATCAGAGATTTGGTAAACGCAGGAAAGGCTACATTTTATATTGGTTTTGACCCGACTGCAGACAGTCTTCATGTAGGACATTTTATGGCGCTTTGCCTGATGAAACGACTTCAAGAAGCAGGAAATAAACCGATTGCTTTGATCGGAGGAGGAACCGGTTATATCGGCGATCCATCCGGAAGAACAGATATGCGTTCCATGATGACACCGGAGCAGATCCAGCATAACTGTGACTGCTTCAAAGAGCAGATGAGTAAATTTATCGATTTTCCGAAGGTTCGCTTAAATATACAACGGCAGATTAATAATCAGATTGATCTAAAACTTCGGGAGTTTCAATCTCAGCCGGTAACGACAAAGAACCAAATCGATCTCTATTCTTTTCAGCTTGTTGACCGCTTAGTTCGAGATCTAGTTACGGAAGAAGGAATCGCAGCCTTAATCAGCGGAAAAAATAAATTAACTCGGAATTCTTCTTTGAATCCCAATGACGGTTTTAAAAACGTTCATCTTCAAGCAAAAGTCGCTGATAAGGGTATGTTAGGAGTGGACGTTGAAAAGAAGTATGGAGACAGTGTCAATCGCTTTTATGTTACTTTGAGCGGGAAGAACAGGCCCGACGATAAGGTTCTTATAACCCTGTCTAGAGAAGGTTTTTTCTTTTGGAGAGTTACAAACGTGCTTCTGCCGTTCGGAACGTAACTTACATCTCTTGAAAAATTCTTAACTCTGTGAAATGGCCGGAACCTTCTTTTAGTTGACCTAATTTCTTTTCCTCGGCTTGACGTCAGCATTGAAAGGAACCAAACTAAGTTTGCTGTTGAGGACACTCCGAAACGAACGAAATCTGTTTTGGGCGCAAAGATGCGAAAGAGGTACGATTTTCCCCTCTATGTAGCCGCTCTCCTAAGGTAGTTAGGATGTGCATTGAAGTTCATCTTCAGCGTAACCGTAAATTTTTTCTAAGGAAGTTGAATGCCGTTTGTATTTGCTCAAGCTTGTGTTCCGGCGGTTCCCGTTTGGGGCGAGAAGGACCGATATTTTCCTGTACATCGTGTTTACGCTATTGCCGGCAACTACGCGGATCATCTAGCAGAAATGGGGCGCGTTGAAAGGGCTGAACCGGTGTTTTTCACAAAGCCTTCTGACGGCCTTGTTGTTTGCAAGGAAGGAAAAAGCGTAGAGATTCCTTATCCTCGAGAAACGAATTCTTTTTGTCTTGAGGTGGAACTCGTCGTTGCGATCGGCAAAACAGCACCTGAAAC
>ENA-ORTM01002167-ORTM01002167.1-human-gut-metagenome-genome-assembly--contig:-NODE-2167-length-17074-cov-11.675010_pt1 | contig 17074 bp, 12 predicted proteins | sample MGYA00241909_ERZ509182 | MGnify/ENA primary metagenome ERZ509182 (study PRJEB26280, sample SAMEA2338855) | human gut metagenome | biome: human gut; feature: human-associated habitat; material: faeces...
TGGAAGAAAAGAAGCTGTACAACGCAGTCCGCAAGATCATCACGCTGGCCGACGGACGCCAGATCGAGATCGAAACGGGCAAACTGGCCAAGCAGGCCGACGGCTCCGTGGTAGTCAAGATGGGAGACACGATGCTCCTGGGTACCGTGGTGGCCGCCAAGGACGCAAAACCCGACACCGATTTCATGCCCCTTCAGGTGGAATACAAAGAGAAGTACGCCGCCTGCGGACGTTACCCCGGAGGCTTCATGAAGCGCGAAGGCAAAGCCAACGACAGCGAAGTGCTCGTCGCGCGCCTGATCGACCGAGCCCTCCGCCCCCTGTTCCCCGCAGATTACCACGCCGAGGTTTACGTAACGGTGAACCTCATCTCGGCGGATAAGGATATCCAGCCCGACGCCCTGGCGGGCCTGGCCGCTTCGGCCGCCCTCGCCGTTTCGGACATACCCTTCGGCGGCCCCATTTCGGAGGTTCGCGTGGCACGCATCGACGGCAACTACGTCATCAACCCCAACTATTCGGAGATGGGCAAGGTCGACCTCGACATCATGGTCGGCGGTACGATCGACAACATCCTGATGGTCGAAGGCGAGATGAAGGAGGTTTCCGAGGAGGTGATGCTCGGGGCCATCAAGTTCGCACACGAGGAGATCAAGAAGCACTGCGCCGTACAGATCGAACTCGCGAAAGAACTGGGCAAGGACGTGAAACGCACCTACTGCCATGAGGTCAACGACGAACAGCTGCGCCAGACGATTATCAGCGAGCTTTACGACAAGGCTTACGCCATCGCCACGAGCGGCACGATGAAGCACGAGCGCGAGGAAAAGTTCAACGCCCTCGAGGCCGAGTTCGCAGCGCGTTACAGCGAGGAGGAACTGGCGGAGAAAGCCCCGCTGATCCACAAATATTTCCACGACGACGTGCAGAAAAAGGCCATGCGCAACATGATCCTCGACGAGGGCAAGCGCCTCGACGGCCGCAAGACCGATGAGATCCGTCCGATCTGGTGCGAGGTGGGCTACCTGCCCGCAGCCCACGGCTCGGCGATCTTCACGCGCGGTGAAACGCAGTCGCTGACCAGCGTTACGCTCGGTACGAAACTCGACGAAAAAGTCAAGGACGAAGTGCTGGTACAGGGTACCGAGCAGTTCGTGCTGCATTATAACTTCCCGCCCTTCTCGACGGGCGAGGCCAAGGCCGCACGCGGCCTGAGCCGCCGCGAGATCGGCCACGGCCACCTGGCATGGCGCGCCCTGAAACCGATGGTTCCACTGGGTGAGGAGAACCCCTACGCCGTGCGTATCGTATCGGACATCCTCGAGTCGAACGGTTCGTCGTCGATGGCTACCGTCTGCGCCGGCACGCTGGCCCTGATGGACGCCGGTGTGAAACTCAAAAAGCCCGTCTCGGGTATCGCCATGGGGCTGATTTCCGATTCGCAGAGCGGCAAGTGGGCCGTGCTGTCGGACATCCTGGGCGACGAAGACCACCTGGGCGACATGGACTTCAAGGTGACGGGTACCAAGGACGGTATCACCGCCACGCAGATGGATATCAAGGTCGACGGCCTCTCGTACGAGGTGCTGGCCGCAGCGCTGGAGCAGGCCCGCAAGGGACGCCTGCACATCCTCGACAAGATCACCGAGTGCATCGCCGAACCGCGCGAGGACTACAAGCCTTTCGTACCGCGCATCGTACAGATCACTATCCCGCAGGATATGATCGGTGCCGTGATCGGCCCCGGCGGCAAGGTCATCCAGGACATCCAGAAGACCACGGGTACGACCATCACGATCACCGAGGTCGACAATAAGGGTATCGTGGACATCTTCGGCCAGGACAAGACCGCACTCGACGGCGCGCTGAACCGCATCAAGGCCATCGTTGCGATCCCGGAGATCGGCGAGACGTACCACGGCAAGATCCGTTCGATCGTCACCTTCGGTGCGTTCGTCGAGATCATGCCCGGCAAGGACGCCCTGCTCCACATCTCGGAAATCGACTACAAGCGCTTCGAGACCATGGAGGAGACCGGCCTAAAAGAGGGCGATGAGATCGACGTGAAGCTGATCGGTATGGATCCGAAGACCAACAAGCTCAAATTGTCGCGCAAGGTGCTGCTGCCCAAGCCCGAGGGTTATGTGGAGCGGGAGCGTCGTCCGCGTGGCGAACGCCACGAACGCCACGGACGTCCTGAACGCAAAGAAGAGTAAAACGACTGTTAATGTGATATTTTCGGGCGGAAAAGTACTGAAATTCCGCCTGAAATATTGCACAATTACCAAGAGTTTTCTATATTTGCGTTGTTCTGGCTGGGGAGTTGGAAGATGCAATACCGCGAATTCCGTACGAACCGGGCCGAAAGACAGATAAAAAGGCAAACATTTAAAATAAACACATTAAATTAACCGATTATGAAAAATCTAATGAAATTGAGCGTTGTGCTCGTAGCTGCCGCACTGGTATTCTCGAGCTGTAATTGCTTCAAGAAGATGGCCAAGAACCGGGATGACATCAACCTGACGGTTACCCCCGAGATTCTGACGCTGAACAACGGTATCGTTGCCGCTGACATCAATGTTACGTTCCCGGTTAAGTATTTCAACGCGAAAGCCGTTATCAAAGTAACTCCCGTGATCGTATTCGACGGTGGCGAGGTTGCCGGTGCCGCTAAATATCTCCAGGGTTCGAAAGTCGACGAGAACTACACGGTCATCGACAAGAAGAACGGAGGCAATTTCACGCAGCACGTAGAGTTCCCCTACGATCCCCGTATGGATAAGTGCGCCCTGCAGCTCCGCGCCGAGATCAAGTGCCCGGGCGGCAAGTGCAAGGAATTCACGCTCGTGAACCTGAACACCGGCGCCATCCCGACCAAGGAGCAGGCTGCCGTGCTGGCCGGTAACGACGAGGCTGCCAAGGCCACTCTGGCCAAGGAATTCGGCCTGACCGTAGCTTACGGCCTGAACACGCTCCAGAAGGATCTGAAATACTCCGACCTGATGGCTCCGATGGCCAACAACTACAAGAAGGTGACCACCGTCGTCGACAAGACCGATCTGCTCTATGCGATCAACTCTTCGGTCGTAACCAAGAAGAACGAGAAGAAAGCCAACCTCGACGCGTTCAAGGCTGACGTAGATGCCAAACTGCAGAACGACCGTGCTACGCAGAACATCGCCGTGAAGGGTTATGCTTCGCCCGATGGCCCCGTGAAATTCAACGACAAACTGTCGAAGTCGCGCAGCGAGTCCGGTAAGAAAGTCGTTGCCAAGCTGCTGAAGGATTCGGGCCTGGACATCGACGCTGCCGCTTACGGTGAGGACTGGGACGGTTTCAAGGAACTGGTCGAGAAGTCGAACATCAAGGACAAGAACCTCATTCTCCAGGTGCTGAGCCTCTACAACTCGCCCGCAGAGCGTGAGAGCGAAATCAAGAACATGTCGTCGGTATTCAACGAACTCAAAGAGGAGGTTCTGCCCGAGCTGCGTCGTTCGCAGATCGTGAACAGCACCGACATCCAGGGCAAGACCGACGCCGAGATCATGGCTGCGTTCCGCAACGGCCAGGAGCTGACCGTAGAGGAGTACCTCTATGCTGCCGAGACGCTGGCCAACGGTGCCGAGGAGCAGGTTGCTATCCTGACCACCGCTTCGAAGAAATACAACGACGCCCGCGTTTACAACAACCTGGGTATCGCACAGGCCAAGGCAGGCGACAAGGCTGCTGCGCTCAAATCGTTCGAGAAGGCTGCTAAGATGGATTCGTCGAGCGAAATCACCAAGAACCTCATCCTGGGCAACCTGGCCAACGGCAACACCGCCGAGGCTAAGAAGTATGCCAAGGCTGCCGATGCACAGGCCAAGGCTGCTATCGCTGCTGCCGAAGGCGACTACAAGGCTGCTGCCCAGAACCTCGACGGTTACAACGAGGCCGTGGCTCAGGTGATGAGCAACAACCTTTCTGCCGCCAAGCAGGCCATCTCCAAGGACAACTCGGCCGACGCCGACTACCTGCGTGCAGTTATCGCTGCCAAGGAGGGTGACCTGAAGACCGCAGAGGCCCAGCTGAAGAGCGCCGTTTCGAAGAACCCGAAACTGGCTCAGAAGGCTGCCAACGACATCAACCTGAAGGCGCTGAACAAATAATAGCCGTCAACCGATAAAAAGAGCCTGAACCCGGTGGTTCAGGCTCTTTTTTTGCAGGATAGCCGGTATGACGGGAAAAATTTACGGACGGGAACCGCGCGTATGAATATTTTTTCCTAATTTTGTAAAAACAGCGATTATTATGGAATACGCCAACCATCTGAACGAATATGCTCCCGCGTGGAGCGAAGCCCAGGTAGACCAGGAGGTCGCCCGCATCCGCGAAGCCGCGAAACGCAACCACAATACCGACGTGTACAAAATGTGCTACTCGGCTATCGACCTCACGACCCTGTCGTGCAACGACTCGGTGACTTCGGTCACGGAGTTTGCCCGCAAGGCTGCCGAGTTCTACCAGAAATATCCCCATATCCCCAATGTCGCTTCGATCTGTATCTACCCGGCATTCGTCGAGACCGTGGGGCTGGCTGTCGATGGCACTCCGATGCGCATTACGAGCGTGGGCGGCGGGTTTCCTGCAGCCCAGACCTTCCTCGAAGTGAAGGCCCTCGAAGTGGCGATGGCCGTGGAAAACGGCGCCGATGAAATCGACATCGTGCTCAATGTGGGGCGTATGCTTACGGGCGAATACGATGAGGCGGCGAACGAGGTCGAGGTGATCCGTTCCGAGATGGACGGCGACATCGTACTGAAAGTCATCATCGAGTCCGGGGCGTTGAAAACCCCCGACCTGATCCGCAAGGCATCGTTGCTGTCGATGTTCGCAGGTGCCGATTTCGTGAAGACCTCGACGGGCAAGATCGACGTCGCAGCGACTCCCGAGGCGGCGGTCGTCATGTGCCAGGCCATCCGCGATTACTATGCGAAGACCGGCCGCAAGGTCGGATTCAAGGCTGCCGGCGGTGTCCGCACGGCCGAAGACGGCGCACTTTACTATACCATCGTTGAGGAGATTCTCGGTAAGGAGTGGCTTACGACCGACCTGTTCCGCATCGGTGCATCGTCCGCCGCAAACAATATCCTTTCGGCGATCGAGGGCAGGGAGATCAAATATTTCTGATCTTCGGAAGAGCCCAGGCCGTATACAGCAGTCCCGCAGGGCTGCTGTATTTTTTTGACGAATGAGTGAGCGATACGACGGGGAAAATCATGCTATACGCTTTCGACTGTACGGGATGAGGTTGTTCAAATTCCTCTGCACACGGCTTGCCGACATCTGCGAGGCATTCCCGATGGCCCCCCCCCGAGGAACAATATCCCCGGCCGTCGGTGCAGCCCGGATTATTCATGCAAACGGAGGATGTACTTTGGCTGCCCGCGGCCGGGATATGTGCAGAACTCGCAGTCGCGGCCGAAAGGGACGGACTACCTAATAAATGCGAGAAACCGCCCGATACTGCATGTGCGTGCCGGGAAAGATACGGGGTGCGGCAGTCCGGACTCTTTGAAGGATTTCAGGTATACGGCAGGCAGCAGCCCCTGCAGGGGCTGCTGCCTGTTATGTGAATCCCGATCCGAAGTGATTTCGATCCGTTTTCCCCGGGAAAATAAATATTTTCCAGCAGATATTATCCGGTGTCAGGAATCGGTTATTTACGAAAGCCCTCCCTCGGGAGGTATTTCCCGTATGCTTTCCGGACAGGTATTACCGAATCGAATCGACCACCTCGACGGTTACCGAATCCGTCACCTCGATTTCACCCGCCACGGGTGCCGCCGGCTGGTCGGTGTCGACAGGTTCCGGGAAGGTCTGGTTTTCGATCTCGTCGCGCAGCAACATCGACTGGAAATTGTCGCGCCGGATGGCCGCAATGACGACGATGACGATCACCGCCACGGCCACGATAATACCGATGAGTTTTTTAATCATTTTTCTGTGTATCGTTTAATATCCCGATGGCACGCACCACCACGTTGTCGACGGGATAGATGTTGGCGTAGAAGCCGTTGTCCTCCAGCGCCGTGTTGCGGCCGATATAAGCCCTCAGCTGGGCCTCGATCAGCTTGCGCGAGCGGGCGATGTCCCGGTAATCGGGAGCGACGCCCTTGTGTGCTGCATAGCGGATGAAATCCTCCACGAGGCCCTTGTCGCTGCCCAGCAACGCCTGGAGTTCGGGGATCGTCCTGACCTTGTTCAGGGCTTCGCGGTGACGGTCGGCATATTCGATCGTGTAGCGGTAGAGGATGTTGCGCCCCGCCACCTCGACAAAATATTTCGTTACGTCGGTCGTATCGGCCGGCACGAAGACGTCGGGCATGATACCCCCGCCGCCGTAGACCACCTTCCCGCCCGGAGTCACCCGTTTGAGCGAATCCGCGAAGTGGATGCTGTCGGCCGAGAAGAACTCGTTGTTCTTATACCGGTTCCAGATGTCCTCTTCGTAACTTTCGTCGTCGCCGATCGTATAGGGTTTCTGGATCGAACGGCCCGTAGGCGTGTAGTAACGCGCCGTGGTGAGCCGCAATGCCGATCCGTCGCTGTACGGGATCTGACGCTGGACGAGTCCCTTGCCGAACGAACGGCGACCAACAATCGTACCACGGTCGTTATCCTGCAATGCCCCGGCGAGGATTTCGCTCGACGACGCGCTTCCCTCGTCGATCAGCACCACAACATCCATGTCCTGTGCGGCGCCCGTGCCGTCGGCATATTCGCGGAGTTGTTTGTGCTGGCGGTCTTCCGTGTAAACGATCAGCTGGTCTTTGTGCAGGAATTCGTTGGCGACCATGATGGCCTGGTCGAGGTAGCCGCCCGAGTTGCCCCTCAGGTCGAAAATAAGTTTGGTAGCGCCCTGCGCACGCAACGTGTCCAGCGATGCCTGCATCTCATCGAAGGTCGTCCGTGCGAACTGTCCCAGCTTGATGTAACCGATGCCGTCGGCAATGCGGAACGCCGATTCGACACTCTTGATCGGAATCTTGTCGCGCACGACGTCGACGCCCACCAGGTCGGAGATACCCTGGCGTCCCAGCCCGAGGTGCACGGTCGTGCCGCGCGGGCCGCGCAATTTCTTCACCACATCGCGCTGCGGGATTTTCTGCCCCGCGACCAGCGTGTCGTTGATCTCGATGATACGGTCGCCGGCCTTGATCCCGGCCTTGTCGCTTGGGCCCTGCGGGATGACGTTCAGCACGATCACCGTGTCGGTCGCCATGTTGAAGACCACGCCGATGCCGTCGAATTCGCCTTCGAGCGGTTCGTTGATCTCCTGCATCTCCGATGCCGGAATATAGACCGAGTGGGGATCGAGCTCCTTGACCAGCAGCGGGATGACGTGCTCGGCAAGCGAATCCATCGCCACCGAATCGACATATTGATTCTCGATCAGCGAAAGCGTATAGGTTAACTTGTTGGTGGGCAGTGCCATCTGGCGGAGCATGCCCTTGATCTCCGAAGTGGTGCTGTTGCGGCCCATGTACTGCCCCAGCAGCAGCCCTAACACAACACCCGCTGCCAGCAGCAGCGGGAAGAGGACGGTGTATTTCGAGTTCTTATACATTTGCGTGTCATACGCCGGCCGGCGGCCGGACTATTTTTGCGGTTTTTCCTTGTTCTTGAACGTATACGTCAGGCCGACGCTCAGCAGCGTGCGGGTCTGCACGTCGAGGTTCTGCGCCCGGTTGTAGTAAAGCTGGAAACTTAACGACGTGGAGAGGTATTTTGTTGCCTTGATGTCGATCGTATTTTCCCAGCGTACGATCGGGTGGATCGGCAGGCGGGGCTTGGTCTTGATGTCGCTGCCTTTCTCTACCCAGTCGTCATATGCAATCCGGTATTCGGAATAGTCGCTAATCTTGTTCTTCTGACCGATGTCCGTGATCCAGCCGTAGAAGGAGTAGAGCGTCGTGCGGTAGCGCAGGAAACCGGTCTTGCCGAACGTGCGGTCGAAGTCGATCTGGATCGACGAACCGCCTTCGTATTTGGACGTCTTGTCGGGGTCTTCGATACCGTAGTTGAATCCGTTCGTTTTGCGGATCAGTTCGTTCTCCGCAAAGGTGGCATTCAGGGCGATCGGCGAGATGTTGACCACGATCGGGAATTTGGCCTTGGGGCTTTTATAGGTGATACCGAGCGAGATGTCGAGGTAGCCCGGGGTCATGAATTTGCTCTTGAGGTGCTCCTCCTTTTGTTCCGTACGCGATTTGTACCCGTTGACGAACTGGCTGCGGAAATTCAGGATCGAACCGTACGACCAGTTGTCGGACATCTTGAACGACGGGGCGACGGAAATCACGAATTCGTCCTGGTTTTTGAACCAGATACCCTCGCTGTCGGTGTATTCGTTGCCTTCGTCATCTTTCTGGGTCGTTTCGACCTTCATGCGGTTGTAGCCGAGCTTGGCATTGAACTTGGTTTCGAGCGTGAAGAGGTTCTTCGTGAAGAGGTGGCGCAGCCCGAAAACCGCCGTCAGGGCAATGGAGTTGTCACCGCCCGAGACCGAGATCCACGGGTCGTTGTACGACGTGAGTGAACCCTGTATGCCTCCGCTGAATTCGAGGTAGTTGCGCTCCTTGCGGATTGCGGCGCGCTCGGCCTTGTAACGGGCCAGGCTGAAATAGTCCACATCGACGGAGGTGGATTTCAGTTTGTCCTGGAAGGTCACTTTGTCCTCTTTGGCATCGACTTCGTCGATGGATATTTGTGCGAACGCGGGGTTGCCGGCCAAAAGGGCGGGAATGAGCCCGAAAAGCAGGTAAAAATATTTCATAGTGAAGCGATTATAATTGCAAATTCAATATGCAAATTTATGAAATTATTTACAAAATCCTTAACTTTGTCTTAAGTTAATACAGAGACAATCATATGAAATATATCGGAGCACACGTAAGTGCTGCGGGAGGTGTGGAAAACGCGCCCGCCAATGCACACGGGATCGGGGCCACGGGCTTCGCCCTTTTCACGAAGAACCAGCGCCAGTGGGTGGCCGCGCCGCTCACCGCAGCGCAGATCGACGCCTTCCGCACGGCCTGCGACCAATACGGGTATACACCCGCGCAGATCCTGCCCCACGACTCGTACCTGATTAACCTCGGGCATCCCGAACGGGAGGCTCTGGAGAAGTCGCGCGCAGCCTTCCTCGACGAGATGCAGCGCTGCGAAGCGCTGGGGCTCGACCGGCTGAACTTCCACCCCGGCAGCCACCTGCAAAAGATTTCGCCCGAACGGTCGCTCGACCTGATCGCCGAGTCGATCAATATCGCGCTGGACAAGACCCGCGGCGTGACGGCCGTGATCGAAAACACGGCCGGACAGGGTTCGAACCTCGGGTTTGCCTTCGAACACCTGGCCTACCTGATCGAGCAGGTCGAAGACAAATCGCGCGTGGGGGTCTGCATCGACACCTGCCATGCCTTTGCCGCCGGATACGACCTGCGGACGGCGGAGGCCTGCGACAAAACCTTTGCGGAGCTGGAACGCGTGGTCGGGTTCGAATACCTGAAAGGCATGCACCTGAACGACGCCATGAAAATCCTGGGCAGCCATGTCGACCGCCACACGCCGCTGGGCGAGGGGATGATCGGCATGGAATGTTTCCGCTATATCATGCAGGACGCGCGTTTCGACGGCATCCCGCTGATCCTCGAAACCCCCGATGAGCAGCGCTGGCCGGAGGAGATCGCCCTGCTCAAGTCATTGGCCGAAGAATAGGAAACCATTGCCTCCGCAGACTCCGGCAGCCGGACAGGCGGACTGCTGAGGAAAATTGCAGCCTACATGCGCCGTCGTCGAATCGTTGCCTCATATGTCTAATTGCGGGTAATCGCGGCCGGGAGATTCCGGCGTAATACGAAAAAAGAGGGTTTCTGACCCTCTTTCCCGTTTGCCTGCACGGCCTACCCCAATTCGTCGAGGCATTTGAGGATCAGTGCCGCGCTTCCGCGGATCTCCTCCTCCGAGATCGTCAGCGGCGGCGAGATGCGGAACGCCGTGTCACAGAACAGAAACCAGTCGCTCAGGATCCCCGCCTGCTTGAACAGTTCCATGATGCGGTAGAGTTTCTGCGGTTCGCCCAATTCGACCGCCAGCAACAGTCCGCTGCGGCGGATTTCACGCACGGCGGGATGGTTGCCGAGCAGTTGTGCGTAGAGTGCACCCTTCGCCTCGACCCCTTCGACGATCTTGTTGTCGAGCAGGTAATTCAATGCCGCGAGCCCGGCTGCGCAGCATACCGGATGTCCGCCGAAGGTGGTGATATGCCCCAGCACGGGGTTTTCCTGCAAGGTCTGCATAATCTCCGGCCTCGAGACGAACGCTCCCAGCGGCATGCCGCCCCCGAATGCCTTGGCCAGGCACACGATGTCGGGCGTAACGCCGTATTTGAGCATGGCGAACAGCGCTCCCGTGCGCCCCATGCCGGTCTGTATCTCATCGAATACGAGCAGCGCCCCGACTTCGTCGCAACGGCGCCGCAGCGCCTCCAGATAGCCCGCGACAGGCGGGCGGACTCCCGCTTCGCCCTGCACGGGTTCTGCAAGGACGCATGCCGTGCGGTGCGTGATGCGCTCCAACTCCCCGAAATCGTTGAATTCGATTGCCTGCACGTCGGGCAGCAGGGGCCGGAAAGCTCCTTTCCACTCCTCGCCTTCGGGAGCCCCCATCATGCTCATCGACCCGTGGGTCGACCCGTGGTAGGCACGACGCATGGAGACCAGCTCCGTGCGTCCGGTATAGCGTTTGGCCAGCTTCAGCGCCCCTTCGACCGCCTCGGCTCCTGAATTGACGAAATAGAGGCTCGACAGTCCGCCCGGAAGCAGCGACGCCACTTTTGCGGCATACTCCACCTGCGGCGTTTCGACCAGCTCGCCGTAGACCATGACGTGCATGTAACGCGCGGCCTGTTCCTGCACGGCCTTCACCACGGCCGGGTTGCAGTGCCCGACGTTGCTCACCGATACTCCGGCGACCAGGTCGTAATAGCGTTTTCCTTCGGGCGTATAGAAGAACGACCCTTCGGCGCGCGCCACCTCGACCAGCATCGGGGACGGCGAGGTTTGGCCGACATGGGCCAGGAATTGTTTTCTGAGGATGGTATTCATGGTAGGTTTCCGAATTTGCGGGCGAGAATTCCCCCGGCATCCTTCACGCTGGACATCATCCAGCGGTAGAGCACTTCGGCCTGCCGCGCCTCGTCCATGCGCCAGTCGCCGACCGTGAGCCGTACCCGTTCCGAGAGCATGTAGATCAGGATTGCAGCCGATGCCGAAACATTCAGGCTTTCGACCATGCCGCACATCGGGATGCGCAGGAATTCGTCGGCCCCGGCGATGACCTCGTCCGATATTCCGGCGTGCTCGGTGCCGAAGACCAGAGCGAACGGCCCGCGCGTAACGTCGAAAGTCTCGGGCGTCACATCCTCGCGGTGGGGTGTCGTCGCCACGATGCGGTACCCGTCCCGGCGCAGTGCGACGAGCGCCTCGGCGGTAGTGGGATGGCGCCGCACGTCGACCCATTGGTCGGTGCCGCGGGCGATATCGGGATTGGGATCGAATCTGCAGAGTGTCTCGACGGTGTGCATCTCCTGTATGCCGAAGGCTTCGCAATGGCGGATCAGCGCCGCTGCATTCTGTCCGTGGAACATGTTTTCCGCCAGTACGGTCATGTAGCGCGTACGCATGGCGACCGTGCGGCGAAGTACCTCATTGCGTTCGGGTGTCATGAACTCCGCAAGGCAGGCCGTACGCGCGCCATACCAGGCGGTGTTCCTATTTGCGGTATTTTTCATCATCATCGAGGATTTTCAGGTAACTCTCGTAGCGGGCATAGGCGATTTTCCCCTCCCTGACCGCTTCGACCACGGCGCACCCCGGCTCGTGAGTGTGGGTGCAGTTGTAGAAGCGGCACTCAGGGGCGACGCGCATCATCTCCGGAAAATAGTGCCACAGCTCGGCATCGTCGATGTCGATCAGCCCGAACCCCTTGATGCCGGGCGTGTCGATCACCGCCCCGCCCCCGGCCAGCGGGTACATCGTCGAGAAGGTCGTGGTATGACGCCCTTTATGGTGGCTGTCGGAGATCTCCCCCGTACGGATGTCGAGCGACGGGTCGATGGCATGTATGAGCGTCGATTTCCCGACGCCGGAATTCCCCGACAACAGCGTCACGCGGCCTTCGAGCAGTTCGCAGACCGCTTCAACACCGATACCTTCCGTGGCCGAAACCTCCAGCACGCGGTATCCGGCACCTTCGTATACGGCGCGGAATTCCGCCATGGCGGACGGATCCTGCAGGTCGGCTTTCGAAAGTGCAATCGTAACGGGCACCTTGTAGGCCTCGCAGGTCACCAGGAAGCGGTCTACGAACTCCGTGGCCGTTACCGGGGCCCGCAATGTCGCCAGCAGCAATGCCTGGTCGATGTTTGCGGCGATGATATGGGACTCCTTCGAAAGGTTCGAAGCCCGACGGATCACATAGTTGCGGCGGGGACAGATGTCGCAGATGACGTAGTCGCCCCCGTCGTCGGACTCGCAGGTGACCTCGTCGCCCACCACCACCGGGTTGGTCGACCGGATGCCTTTCAGACGCAGGCGTCCGCGGATGCGGCAGCGGACGGCCTCCCCGTCGTGCAGCACCTCGTACCAACTCCCTGTGGCGCGTATCACCACGCCTGTGAACCGTTTTCCCATCGGCTATTCTTCGTCCTGCTCCCGTGCTTGTTGCGGCACCTGTTTGCCGACCCATTCCAGGAACGGGAAAATACGCTCGGAGAGGCGCATGACGGGTTTGTAACTTTTTGATTTCTCGATCGTACGGGCCCCTATCAGGGTGTAGTCCTCGTTCAGCGTGTCGAACGCCGAAAACAGGACGCTCAGCAGCAGCATGTATTTCAAAACGGATACGGCGATGCCCAGTACGATATCGGCTATCCCGAACCCCGCAAAGTGGCACAACTTGCGTACCAGCCGTCCTGCGATGGCTACCAGCAGGACGACCGCCAGAAGCACCACGACGAATCCTCCGGCAGCTGAAATCGTCTCGTCAAGTTTCAGCCATGCGCCGACTTCGGCACCGTAACGTGAAGCAACCCAGATGCCTGCGATGATTCCGGCCAACGAACATACCTGCATGACAAATCCTTGGCGCCAACCGTTCCAGACGGCTAACACCAGAATGAGGCAGACAATCAAATCGATAGTATTCACAAATAGCTGTACCTTATTCTGTTTCGGTCGTAAATATACGATAAATTACCGAAAATGCCCAAAAAAAGAACCCTTCGGACGATAAGGTCGGGATATATAAATATAGGTATATCCCTTTTAGCGAATTACATCGCGCAGGCTCACACTCAGCGCATTACAAATGATACACATCGTTTTGACCGTAAGGTTCGTACGTCCCGCTTCGATACGGCTCAAATTGGATCTTTCCATGTCGCAACGGTATGCAAGTTCCTGTACCGTCAGACGTCGCTCCTTCCTCAACTCTCTGATCCTGGAAGAGATATAGGATATCTCCTCCTCGTAAACAACTCCCATTTCAAAAATTTGGATAAAAATTTTGTTGTGCAAATTTTTATATATATATTTGCACCATGCGTATCATATATGATACCAGCAACTATGGTGTCATAACTGGAAAATTTAATGCGTCAACTAATTATAAAGAATGCGTCACTTAATACAAATAACGTGTTTGATGGTCTGAAAAGTCTATGAAATACTACAAAAAGGCAGGCTCCGCGAATGAGAAATAGCAAGCGTCACTCTATTGATAAAACTAAATGCGTCAACACTAAAAAACAATTCCATTTCAATTCTTCATTACTATGAAAAAAAACTTATTCAGAAAATTTCTTGCACTGTTCCTCACGGGAACATTGTTAGCCGGTGTCGGTTGTAAGGACTACGACGACGACATCGACAAACTTAACGACCGCCTCGACGAGTTGACCACTGGTAAAATTGCGACTCTGGAGTCGCAGCTCGGTTCGTTGCAGACGGCCGTCGACAACCTGAAGAGTGCCGATGATGCTCTCGGAAAACGGATCGACGATCTCAAGAGCGACGCTGATGCCAATGCCAAGGATATCGAGGCTTTGGAGAAGGCGCAGGATCAGCTCAAGAAGGACATCGACGCCATCGAAAAAGACCTTGCGGACAATTATGTAACTAAGAGCTATCTGAACACGACGCTCTCGTCGTATGCGACTACCAAATATGTGGGTGACGCCGTAGCGGCTGTTACGAACAATCTTGGTAAATTCACGACGGAGAAGGCTATCCAGGATGCCATCAACGCAGCAAAGGACGCAGCTATCGCGGCTGCCGGCGACGCTTGCAAAGATGCATTCCAGACGTCGTTCAATGCTGCCGTCGCTTCGGCCAACCTCGTCAACGAGACCAAGCTGACCCAGGCAATCAACGACTACGACACTAAGATCAAGCAATACCTCGAGGATGCCATTACGAAAGAGGACGGTTTCATCAACAAGGCCATTGCCGAGGCTGTCAGCGACGCTGTCGCAGACCTGCAGGCTATGATCTCCGGCCGTCTGACCAGTGTGCTGCTGATCCCCGACCTGTATGTCAACGGTATTGAAACCATCGAGCTGAAATCGTTGTCGTATAAGGCTTGGAGCGTAAATACATCTACTGAAAAGGCAACACAGGGTTCGACGGTATCGACGACCGCTGCTTCGGCTACTTCGGTACGCTACAACGTAAGCCCCTCGGTCGTTACGAAAGAGGACATCAAGGATCCCAGCTTCGTGTTCGAGAAGGCTGAGGTTCGCACGCGCGCTGCTGTCAGCGAGCAACTGCTGAACGTCGCTTCGTGGGATATCGCAGGCGGTGTGCTGACCGTAGACGTGAAGAAGACGGCAGGTACCGCTCTTACGCTGGATGCAAAACACATCTACACGGCTGCCCTGAAAGTGCCCCTCGCAGACAAATACCTCGGCGAAGGCGAAGTAGGCACCGCTGTATATTCGGACTATGTTGCGCTGACCGAAACGGCTATCGAGCCGAAAATCGCCGCCCTGACCGACCTGAACTCTACCAAGGCCGAGGACGGTAAGTACGAGTGCGACGAAGCCGCAGAACATTTCCACTTCTCGGCTGATTATGAGGCTGCAAAGGCTGCCGATCCTTCGTTCACCGAAGCATACAACAAACCGATCGACCTGCTGTCGATGGTTACCGGTTGCTATATCGACAACGATGAAGCCAAGGAGATCACCAAGGAAACGCTGAAGGCTGCCGGCCTCGAGTTCCGTTTCGCGCTGCCGACCTTGCCTTACTACGTAGGTGACAACGATACCGATCAGCAGAAATTCGCCAGTGTAGCCAATACGGAAGGCGCGTGGACGCTGACCTCGAAACTGCCCGACGGCACGACCAACAACCAGGCTGCCATCGACAAGACGCCGATCGTACGTGTCGAGCTGGTCGACGTGAACAACAAGAACGCCGTCGTTGACGTCCGTTACTTCAAGGTACAGTGGCTGAAGGAGAAGATCGCTCCGGTTGACCTGAAGGTTCTTAAGACGTTCGACTACACGCTGACTTGCGATGCCTTCAAGGGTTCGTTCACTTGGGAAGAGATGGTTACCAAGGTGCTCGGCAAGCTCGGTGAGAACGGTCTGTCGCAGGCTGAGTTCATCGCAACCTATGCCGCTCCCGAAATCGCCGCTACCGACCATACCGTAGGTACCAGTGCTCAGACTGCTGGTGACGGTGTCGAACTGGTTTACAACTTCGATGCTGCTGCTGCCGAGTCCGCAGCCGCCTTCACCTGGACGCTGACGACCGAGCAGATCGGCAACGTGATCGCCGACCTGATCGCTGGTAAGGAAGTGAAGAAGGTTGTCAATGTGACGATCCCCGCACAGAACATCTACCAGGGCAAACTGACCTTCTCGTTCGTTGTGAACATCAAGAAGCCGACGCTGCCTGAGATCTACGGTTACGACTCTTCGTTCTGGCACTCGGATTACACGCTGGCTTATGTTTACCCGGTACAGTACAACACCCCGGAGGCTGAGGCTACTTGTGTATACAACTACGAACTCGACCGTCTGTTCGCCGACAGCAAGCCTGTCAAGAACATGCTGCCCTGCGGCAAATGGGATATTCAGTTCGCTAAGACGCAGCCTGCTACGGGTTATGCTCCCGCACTCACCGGCGGCAAGGAGCCTGCAGGAGAGTCCGATGTGACGGGTTACACGCTGAAGAAGAATCTTTTGGATGCCGTTAAGCTCAACTACACGGGTATGGGTAACAACTGGTATGCCCCTGCAACTTCGAACAAGGGCGCTGTCAACGTAGCTTCCGCAGCCGACATCGCTGTCTCGATCGAGAACAACGAGGCTGGTATCGGTATCCTGGAACAGCAGGCTACGCTCAAGGTTTGGGCTGCAATCAACCCCTATAACCACATCGAGCTGACGGACTTCAACGTATACTTCGTTGAACCCCTGAAGATCAACAGCACGCTGAAGAACGCTTACTTCGTAGACCAAATCATCAGCGGCTCGAAGGTCGACTGTTCGAAAGCCTTTACGATGACCGACTTCAAGGACTATATCGTAGCCAAAACGACAACGGGTACGACCGAGAAGGAGATGTATGCTGCAGAACTCTACACATATTATGGCGTAACGGCAGTTGCCTGGGAGCTTGACAAAGCCAAGGTCAACATGAAGAAGGATGCCAGCGGCAACTACGTCGTCGACGATTCGATCACGGCCGACAAGGCTACGATCGCAGCGGCTGACCGCTTCGGCAAAGATTGCATCACGGAGGAAGACGCAGGCGCAACGCTCGTCTTCAAGAACGTCCGCGGTGTGAAAGTCGAGAAGACCGTGAAGATTTTCATCCCCGTGAGCGTGAGCCACAAGTGGGGTACGATGACCGAAACGGTAACGATCGAACTGCACCCCGAAGAGCCGGCTAACTAATTCTGATCCTTTCCGCGGAATCCGGCGCTGCTGTGAGGCAGCGCCGGGAACCCGGAAATACTC
>ENA-ORTM01002170-ORTM01002170.1-human-gut-metagenome-genome-assembly--contig:-NODE-2170-length-17053-cov-4.048888_pt1 | contig 17053 bp, 10 predicted proteins | sample MGYA00241909_ERZ509182 | MGnify/ENA primary metagenome ERZ509182 (study PRJEB26280, sample SAMEA2338855) | human gut metagenome | biome: human gut; feature: human-associated habitat; material: faeces...
TCATTAATAAAGTTACTTTTTTCATGTGAATAAAAAGTCTTTTTGAATAAACTTATTGGTACAAAACTACAAAATAATAAGAGATAAACAAGTAAACTTTATAAAGAAGATGATGGAAAATGAGATTTAAAGAATTAACTTTGCAAAATGTGATTTTGAAACAAGACGATTTGGTATAAGAAAGGAGAATAATTCTATGCTTAGTAAATATAAATTAAACCAGCTTTACTTCAAAGATACCCAGTTCGCCAATTTGATGACCCGGCGAATTTTCAACGTGCTGCTGATAGCCAACCCGTACGACGCTTTCATGCTCGAAGATGACGGACGTATCGATGAGAAGATTTTTAATGAATATACTTCGCTCTCTCTGCGTTATCCGCCCCGTTTCTCGCAGGTGTCTACCGAAGAGGAGGCATTGGCGCAGTTGGAAAGTATGTCATTCGACCTGGTGATTTGTATGCCGAGCACGGGAGATAATGACAGTTTCGACATCGGACGGCATATCAAGGAGAAATATGAACACATTCCTATCGTCATTCTGACTCCTTTCAGTCACGGTATTACCAAACGGATTATCAATGAGGATCTGAGTGCTTTCGAGTACGTTTTCTGCTGGCTGGGCAATACCGATTTGCTGGTTTCTATCATTAAGCTGATGGAGGACAAGATGAATCTGGAGCATGACGTGCAGGAGGTAGGAGTACAGTTGATACTTGTTGTGGAAGACGGCATTCGCTTCTATTCTTCCATTCTTCCCAATCTGTATAAGTTCGTGTTGAAGCAGAGTCAGGAGTTCTCTACGGAGGCTCTGAATGCGCACCAGCGTACGCTTCGTATGCGCGGACGGCCTAAAATCGTGTTGGCGCGTACGTATCAGGAGGCAATGAATATTTATCGTAAGTATCAGAATAATATATTGGGGGTGATCACGGATGTACGTTTCCCGAAGGTGGAGCGGGGAGAGAAAGACGGTCTGGCGGGTATCAAGCTATGTGCCGAGATACGTAAGAATGATCCGTTCGTACCCTTGATTATCCAGTCTTCCGAGTCGGAGAATGCTTCCTATGCGGCAAAGTACGGAGCCAGCTTTATTGACAAGAATTCCAAGAAGATGGATGTAGACCTGCGCCGTATCGTTTCCGATAACTTCGGTTTCGGTGATTTTGTTTTCCGTAATCCGGAGACGGGGGAGGAGATTGCCCGTGTACGGAATCTGAAAGAGTTGCAGAATATTCTGTTTGCCGTTCCTGCGGAATCATTCTTATATCACATTAGCCGTAATCATGTGTCCCGCTGGCTTTATTCGCGGGCTATGTTTCCCGTGGCGGAGTTCTTGAAACCGATAACATGGAGCAGTCTTCAGGATGTGGACGCCCATCGCCGCATCATTTTTGAGGCGATCGTGAAATATCGCAAGATGAAGAATCAGGGAGTCGTTGCCGTCTTTAAACGGGACCGTTTCGACCGTTATTCCAATTTTGCCCGTATCGGTGACGGTTCGCTCGGAGGTAAAGGGCGCGGACTGGCTTTCATAGATAACATGGTGAAGCGTCATCCGGAGTTTGATGAGTTTGAGAATGCACGGGTAGCCATTCCCAAGACGGTGGTGCTTTGTACGGATGTGTTCGATGAGTTTATGGACACGAACAATCTGTATCAGATTGCCCTTTCGGATGCGGATGATGATTTGATTCTGAGGTATTTCCTGAAAGCGAAGTTGCCGGATCGGTTGGTGGAAGACTTCTTTACTTTCTTTGATGTGGTGAAGTCACCAATTGCCATCCGTTCTTCGTCTCTGTTGGAAGATTCCCATTATCAGCCGTTTGCGGGGATTTACAATACGTATATGATTCCTTATCTGGACGATCGCTATGAGATGCTGCGTATGCTTTCCGATGCCATCAAGGGAGTGTATGCTTCGGTATACTTCCGTGACAGCAAGGCTTATATGCAAGCTACGTCGAACGTGATAGACCAGGAAAAGATGGCTGTTATTTTGCAGGAAGTCGTTGGTAATCAATACGGAGAACGTTATTATCCTTCCATGTCCGGTGTGGCACGCTCGCTCAATTATTATCCGCTGGGTGATGAAAAGGCGGAGGAAGGAACGGTGAATCTGGCTCTTGGATTGGGAAAATATATTGTGGATGGCGGTATGACACTTCGTTTTTCTCCTTATCATCCCAATCAGGTGTTACAGACCAGCGAGATGGAAATAGCTTTGAAAGAGACTCAGACCCGTTTCTATGCGTTGGACTTGAAGAATGCAGGGCATGACTTTTCGATCGATGACGGCTTTAATCTGTTGAAACTTCATGTGAAAGAGGCGGAAAATGACGGTGCTTTGCAGTATATCGCTTCTACATACGACCCGTACGACCAGATAATCCGGGATGGTTTGTATCCGGGAGGACGCAAGGTGATCACGTTTGCTAATATCCTGCAACATGATGTTTTCCCGTTGGCTCGTATTTTACAGTTGGTTTTGAAATACGGGGAACAGGAGATGCGTCGTCCGGTTGAGATTGAGTTTGCGGCAACGTTAAGTCGTGATCAGGATAAGACGGGTACTTTCTATCTTTTGCAGATCCGTCCGATTGTGGATAGCAAGGAGATGCTGGATGAGGATTTGAACGATATACCGGATGATGAGGTGATTCTTCGCTCGTATAATTCGCTGGGACATGGCATTATGAACGAGATTCAGGATGTTGTCTATGTGAAGACAGACGGCTACAGTGCTTCCAATAATCAGGCTATTGCTTGGGAGATAGAAAAGATCAATCAGCAGTTCTTGAACGAGGGGAAGAACTATGTGCTTGTCGGTCCCGGACGTTGGGGAAGCAGCGACACGTGGCTGGGTATTCCGGTGAAGTGGCCGCACATCTCGGCAGCCCGTGTGATAGTGGAGGCGGGACTGACTAATTACCGCGTTGATCCCAGCCAGGGTACGCATTTCTTCCAGAATCTTACCTCGTTCGGAGTGGGTTACTTCACGATCAATGCCTTTATGAATGATGGTGTCTACAACCAAGAGTTCCTCAATGCGCAACCGGCTGTGGAAGAAACGAAGTTCCTCCGCCATGTCCGCTTTGAAAAACCGATAGTAGTCAAGATGGATGGAAAGAAGAAACTTGGGGTGGTGCTGATGCCGGGAGTATAGGTGGCTTTATATAAAAATGAAATTGGTGGAAATAAAGAGGAACTATAATTATATTATGAGTCTATTAAAAAAAAATAACACTCGTGTCTGAATCAATAGGTCTTATATTCAATAAATGTAGGGGGTAACGTTCTGTTTTTCATCTAAAAGGTGAAATTCTTTTGTGATAGGCTTAAAAATATGGCCTTTTTTTAAGGTCGGGCAGGCTAATTGTGTTCTCATTTTCATATTTCGGGATAAATCTTTCTTTGGATACTTTATTATAAAGAAAGAAAACTGTATTTTTGCGGTCGTTTTTTAAGATATAAAGAGATTCTAGAGAGATGAGTAACAGACAATTAGTAAAACTGGCTTTTTGTGTATGTCTCCTACCTTTCTTTTTTTCTTGTTCTTCGGAACGTGATGAGGGAAGTGAAGGAAATGGAACATTACGTGTACAAGTTAGTGCAAATGCCGAAGTATTAGTGGGAACAAATACTCGGGTTAATGATGGAATAGAACAGGAAGTGCCCGATGTCAATGATTTCTCTTTTTCTATATTTAAAGGAGAAACTCTTCGTGGAGAGTGGGCTACGTTAGCTGAGTTTTTGGCTGATGATGAGTTGACTCTTCGGTCTGGTAATAACTATGTAGCGAAGGCTTCGTATGGCGATGTCAATAATGAAGGTTTCGAGTTGCCTTATTATGAGGGAAATCAGCCGTTTGTTATAAAGCGGGGACAGACCACCTCTGTGGAAGTGACCTGTTATCTGGCAAATGCTAAATTGTCGATTGTCTATACAGATGAATTTAAAGACTACTTTTCTGAGTATACGGCTGAAGTCACTACTTCGCTTGGCAATACAGTGAACTATGTTTCTGATGAAACACGTTATGCCTATTTCAAGCCGGGAGAAGTACAAGTACGTGTGAAGGTAAAAAAGAAGGAGGGTTATTCACAGGAAGTAACTTTGAAAGTTGGCGAGGATTATGCTCTTGAAGCTCGCCATGCCTATATTCTGACACTTGATTTGGATGCAGGTACTCCTTCTATTAATATATCATTTAGTGATGATATTCCTAATCAGGAACCTGTGAAAATCACTGTTTCGGATGAGGCTTTAAGTGCTCCGGCACCTTATTTTACAGCAAATGGGTTTAATGATGACCAACCGATTGACGTTGTTGAAGGAAAATCAGCGGAAGCTTCAGAAGTGTATGCTTATTTGAATGCAGCCGGTGGAATAGCTCATTGTTATTTGACGACCCATTCTTTTTCGTTGATCGAACAAGGATGGCCTGAAACTGTGGACTTGACTAGTGTGTCTGCAGAAAGTCTGAGCGCAATGCAGAAGTTAGGGTTTCAGATGGCAGGATTGGGTGACAAAAAAGATAAGATTGCAAAGATTGACTTTACAAATGTAGTACCTTTTTTGGAATATACGGAAGAGGGTACAGAACATCTTTTTGAACTGCGGGCTACTGATAAATTGTCTAAAGAGAATGTGGAACCATTGAAATTTAGAGTTTCCAGTAAGGATAATCTGTTTGCGGTGAGTGCAGGACAATCAGTTCTTTATGGTACGACAAAGATGAAGGCTAATTTGACTCTTGACGGTGATCCCGCCAAGGTGACCTATTGGTTGAAGAAAGGCGAGACAGAACAGCAAGTAGTGCCAAGTTCCATAAAGTCGAATGGAACATCACATGATTTGCTGTTTAAGTTTGATGAATCCCAATATGCTGATATTCAGATGGAGGCTCGGTATTTGCGACGTAAAGGGACATTGAATTCGGCTATGGGAGATCCTGTGGTACTTAGTTTGCAGTATCCAGGAGATGTTTGGACGAAACAGGCTACGTTGCAGTTAAAAGGCAATGTAGATGGATGGAATTTCCTATGCTCTCAGAAGGATAATGACGGAAATGATGGTGTATGGAATGCTATAAATTGTCCTTTGTCTGGTTCTACCATTTCTTTGACTAATTTAATTCCGGCTACCGGCTACACTTATCAATTTACCAAAAAAGATGAAGAAGGTGATATTGTGGGGGCTTCGAATCAATTGAGTATTGAGACGGAAGCAGAATTGCAGATTCCTAATTCGGATTTTGAAACGTGGAGTGAGAAGTTTGTGTGGAAAGGAACAGGAAAACCTGGCAGCATAGATATTTATACTTTTTACCCTTATGAGGATAGTGATTTGGATCCTTGGTGGAGTACACAGAATGATTTGACTACAGCTAAAGCAGGCATTTACTCTTATTATTATGTAGCATATCCAGGAACTACTTATGTGAATTCTTCTTGGTCGGCTAGTACTAGAATGAAATTATCTACATCTCCAATTAATGGTTCATATTCCGCAGAAATAGCAACTATTGGATGGGGGGAAGGCAGTACCTGTACAACAGGATTACCTTGGGGAGGTTTGAGTTGTAACAAGAAAACATCTAGCACTTTGTATATTGGAAAATATGATATATCAACAGGAGAAGTTCATGGACATACTTTTGCTTCTCGCCCTACGCAAATGACTTTTAATTATCGTTTTTACTCATATAATGGAGAAGCTGCTTCCGCTTCGATTCAAATAGAACATAGAGAAGGAGATAATATTGTTAATTTAGGAAATGGATATATGAATTTATCGACAACTAACACTGATAAGGCTACTTTAAATATATCCTATTCAAATGAAGAATTACAACCGACACATATATCTATCGTGTTTTTGTCATCAACCTCTTCTAGTCCGGCTATTAAAGAATATAGTGGAGAGATTAATACTTGGAGTGGTAATGCCGATACTCGTGGTATAGGAAATGTCTTAGTAATAGATGATGTACATTTAGAGTATGCTAAATAATGAATTAAAGTGAATTGATGAATATGAAACAATTAGTTAAAATAAAAATATTAGCAATATTTGTAGCAAGCCTTTTCATCCTCTCTGCTTGCGATCGTGAAAAGATGGACTTCGGCAACGAATCGGATGGTTATGGACAAATTCAATTGTCCTCCATGCAACTTTCTGTGGATGTAAATGCGACACCACTATCTCGTGCTGTCACAGTAGATGCTGGTAGTTATATCGTTGGTATTTACAATGAAGACGGAACAACTTTAATTTCCGAATGGAAGTATAGTGATATGCCTGAAATATTTCAATTGAAAGTCGGCAAATACAAAATCATAGCCCATTCTCCAGATGGAGGAGAACCAGTGTTTGATGTTCCTTATTGTCAAGGTTCGCAGAGTATTGAGATACAAAAAGATCAAGTGACCAATGTTGCTAAGATAGAGTGCAAGTTGCATTGTATTATGGTAAAAATAGGTTATACGGACGAATTGAAACCGCTTTTGGGAGACGATACCGAAGTTACGGTAACAATAAATAGCAATGATCAACTTACGTTTAAGATGGGAGATGAAGTACGTGCTGCTTATTTTCCTGCCAATGAAAGCGGTAATATTGTCGATTTCAAATTTTTGAGCACTCTAACGGAAGATGGAATAAAAGATGAAGTACAGACAGTGAATACGCGTTCGGTATCCGGTGTATCAATCGGTTATCTTGTAACCATGACTTATAAATTGAGCGATGCTGACGGTGATCCGAATACTGGAGGTGATGCTAATGCTTCTGTGAAAGTGGACAATAGCTGTGATGTGGAAAATATAAATGGTGGTGTTCGTCCTGACGAACCGGAAATAGATGATTTCCCGGATGGTGGGGGTGATGTGGACGGAGAGCCTACGATTACCTGCAAGAAGTTTGATTACGTTCTTGATGAGACTGTGACTGAAGAGAACCCATTGGAGATTATTGTGAAACTTAATGCGTCGGAAACTATCGGACATGTGAATGTGCAAATAGAAGCGGGTGATGATTTGTTTGGAGATGCTATCAAAATGATGTTTGGTGAAGCTGGAACTTTTGATTTGGCTGAACCGGGAGAATATAAGGAAACATTGACAAGTCTCGGTTTTCCTGTGGAAGAGCAGGTTGTAGGAAAAACGGAGTTGGATTTTGTAATTACTCAATTTACACCGTTATTGAGGAATTTTCCAAGTGAGAAACCACACAAATTCCATATTACTTTAATTGATCGGAAAGGGCAGAGTGTATCGAAGACGTTAACATTTACTATAAAAGAATAAATAGGTAAGAAATGAAGATAAAAGAATATTATTTATATTGGTTATTACTTCTTTTCTTTTTCACAGGATGTCAGCGTGACGAATATACTGCGACTGATGGTGAGGGGAGTCTTCGGTTGTCTATTGGGATGAAGAATGATTTGAAAGTAGTAGCTACCCGTGCTCTTACATCGGAAGAACAAGCTATCTTGGAGAAAGACTGTAAGGTTCGTATCTACCAACGTGAAAAAGAGGATTTGAAACTGGTACGTAAGTATCAAGGAGTAGAAAATGTACCTGATGATATTTTGCTTGCTTCCGGTGATTACCAAGTAAAGGTGACAGCTGGAGAGGTGGTTTCTGCATCATTCGATAAGAAATTTTATGAGGGTATAAAGTCTTTTACTATAACAAAAGGGGCAGATGTAAAAGTTGATGTCGTGGCTAATGTAGGTAATACAGTGGCTACTGTAGCTTTTGCAGAGACAATGAATCCTTATTTTGAAAATTGCATGGTGGGGGTGGCTGTAAAGGCTGAAAATGGAATTCTTGATTTTACGGCAGATGATGTCGGAAAATTAGGATATTTCTCTGTTCCTGTTGCTTGCGATACGCTATTTTGTACATTTGAGGCAACCAATAAGCTTACCGGAGCACCGTTTGTACATATAGATACGATTCCCGATGTGGTGTCGGCTACACTTTACAACTTGACTTATGAATTTAAGGAATCGGAAGTGGAAGTGCCGGATACCGGAGGGGGAATGATAAATTTGGTGGTGGATGTAACTCCTATTGGAGAAGTGGAAACAGAAGAGACGATTTATCGCCGACCGTCAGTTAAAGCTGAAATGGGGGGACAAAATTTAGTCTTGACACAACCTGCATACATGAAAATAGGTGATGGAGAGGATATGACGGTGATGATAAAGGGTTCTACAAAACTGACGCAGATTGAAATAGCCTCTGAACAGTTTCCGGATTTTCTTGGTGCACCTACTGCGCAACAGGCTTTTGACTTGAAAAATCTGACAACTGAGGAAGAAGATCTGCTCGCAAATGGCGGAATCACGATCGATAAAAAAGAAGCTTCTTTGGGGCATGCTATGGATATAAATCTTTCCGCTTCACTAATCCGGAAATATACAGCGGAGAATGGTACACGTAGTATTCGTTTTTCTGTAACAGACCAGAGAGGCTATCAGCGTATAGTAGACTGGCAAATTGTGGCTTCTGATATTGCTGTACAAACAGTCGCTATTCCGGATGATAAGAAATATCTTATATGGGCAACAAAGGCGACTTTGTTCGGTGAAGTGCTGCCGGAACGAGAACCACAATCAGAATTGTCATTCCGCTACCGGAAAGTGGGAACTACTGAATGGCAGACGGTGCCTGCGGTACGAAACGGTTCTGTACTTACTGCTGAGGTGACTGGATTGAAGAATAGTGATAATGAACTTTTCTCAGAATATGAATATCAAGTTATGGAGGGGGCAATGGCATCCAATGTAAAATGTCAGTTCACGACAGAAAAGACGCTCCAATTGGAGAATTGTGGATTTGAGGAGTGGTCGGGAAGTAAGCCTATGTATATTGCGGCTTCAAGCAGTGATTTCTTTTGGGATAGTGGTAATCATGGTTCCTCTTCTGTTTCTGCTTTTGCTACAGATTTGACAACAGCGGATTCTTCTGTGAAAGTGGAAGGCAAGTATTCTGCGAAATTACAGTCTAAAAAAATAGTTATTAAGTTTGCCGCAGGAAATCTGTTCATCGGTAAGTATTTGGATACACAAAAAATGAATGGAATTTTGGGATGGGGACGTTCGTTTACCTCCCGTCCAGTTGCATTGACCGGATATATACGTTATACTTCGGGAACTGTAGATAACGGAGGAAAGTATATCGAAAATGGAGAACAAGACAAAGGGCAAGTGTTTATAGCACTAGGAGACTGGGAAGGACAAACTTACGGTGGAGAAACTTGGCCGTTGATTGTGGATACGAGAGATGCTGCTACTTTTTTTGATCCGAAAGGAGATAACGTTATAGCTTATGGTGAACAGACATGGGATTCGTCTACCGAAGGTGAGAATATGCATCCCTTTGTTATCCGTTTGAATTACAGTCTTGAACGTATTCCTACAAGTATTGTAGTGGTGGCTTCGGCGAGTAAATACGGAGATTATTTTGAGGGAAGTACCGGCAGTTCTATGTGGTTAGACAACTTGAAATTGGTATATGACGAGAGTGAATTGGAAGAATAAACTTATAATGATTATAGAGTGAAAAAAATATTATTATTCTTGTTGTTTATCTGGGGGATAACTGCTCAGGCACAAGAGTTTAAACGCAATATAGAACCTCGAACATTTGTTCCGAAAGGGCAGTGGATTGTAGGAAGCTCTGTTTCTTATTCCGAGCATAATGAACAAAATTATCAATTTCTGATTGTTGATGGTTTTAATTCTGACGGATACACGTTTAAGGTAAGTCCTATGTTTTGTTATGCTTTGAAAGATAATTTGGCTGCCGGAGGATGTTTTTCGTACGGACGTACGCTGACAAAATTGGATGGGGTGACATTGAATCTGGATGATGATACTAATTTTGATGTAAATGACCTATATCAGTTGAAGCATTCTTATAGCGTGATTGGTATTCTGAGGAACTATATAAATATAGGTACTAGTAAGCGATTTGCTCTTTTTGCAGAGACACGTCTTGAGATGGGAGGAAGCCAGTCGAAAGTAGTAACGAAGAATGGTGGAAAATTGAGCGGTACTTATTCGACTACTGCTGATTTCGGATTAGGAGTTGCACCTGGAATTGTTGCTTTTATTAATAATTATACTGCTGTGGAAGTCAGTGTCGGAGTTCTTGGACTTGACTTCAGCAAGGTGAAACAAACAACAGACCAAGTGTATGTCGGTGAACGTTCCTCCAGTTCGGCAAATTTCAAGATTAACCTGTTTTCCATTGGTTTAGGTATTGCATTCTATTTATAAAAAAAGGAGAAAATGAGTAGTAGATTAATCTATATATGTGCTGTCATTCTGTTGGTTGGCATACAGGAGATCCGGGCACAGCAGCGGGATACCATTGTAATACATGATACCGTATATGTGGATAAGGCGGAGTTGGAGCAGGTGCATGCGGAAAAGGATATTGTAGAAGACAATACCGGACTGATTCGAATCAAACCGATCGGACGTTACGACCGTGGTATCATCAGCTATCGTTTTATTCCGAAGAAAAAATGGATGGGCGGTTTGACTTTCTCTTATGTTAATTTTGACAGTGATGACAGTAGACTGTTATTCTCAATATTGAAAGATTTTGATTGTAATTTCAAAACGTTCTCTGTTAATCCGTTCGTCGGATATGCGTTGGCGGATAATTTGATTGTCGGTATGAAACTGGGTTATAGTCATACGATTGCTGATTTGGGTAATGTGTCGTTGAATATTGATGATGATTTGAATTTCTCATTAGACAATATCCGTTATACGGAAAATTTACGATCGATCGGCATATTTCATCGCTCATATGTAGGGCTTGACCGTGGTAAACTTTTCGGCTTGTTTAATGAGACTACGCTGACTTACAAACGAGGTTCTTCTAGTTTCTCACGTGGAGAAGGTGAAGAATTTAAACGCACTGACACAACGATAAATGAGTTGCACTTGGGCATTAATCCCGGATTGGCGGTATTTATTACGCAAAATGTTTGTGCTGAATTATCCTTTGGCGTTGTCGGATTTAAATATCGTACAGAGAAACAAAAGAATAATCTGGGTGAAGAGGGTAAACGTAGAGACAGCGGCGCCAATTTTAAGATAAATCTTTTTAATATAAATATAGGTTTAACCTTTTGTATGTAATGAAAATGCGGGCTATATATAATTTATTGCTAGGTGCTGCTGTGATTACTTTATTACAGGGGTGTATCAAAAATGATATCGATTATCCACAAATAGCTTTGTCCATAACCGGAATGCAAGTAGAGGGACAAAAAGAAAATGCGGTAATCTCGGAGAAAGACCGCACTGTGACTTTGAAATTGGAAGAGAATGTCAATCTGCGAAAAGTTCATGTGACTAAGCTTTCGGTGACAGAGGGAGCTAAGAGTACACTTGCTCCACAAGATATAATAGATTTAACTAATCCTTATGAGGTGATATTATCTCTTTATCAGGAATATCGATGGAAAGTTATTGCTCAGCAAGATATTGTACGTATATTTAAAATGGCAAACCAAGTAGGACTGTCTGAGATAAATCCGGATACGAAAGTTGCTATTGCCAATGTGAGGAAAAATACTAAATGGAAAGAACTGGACCTCTTGGAGCTGAAATTAGGGCCGAAGGGTACAACATATAATGGAAAAACGGAAGTGCCGGAACTAAAATGGACACTCTATTCCAATTATGCCTCTGCACAGGTAAAGGTGCAATATCAGGATTTCTTTGAAGAAAATTGGGAGCTTCGTGTTTATCGGAAAGATAAAGATGTGGAAATGAAGCGCGCAGACGGTTGGGTAAACGTGGCATGGCTGTATGCGGAGGGTATAGAAGGTTCTGATAATGGATTTGAGATTCGAGAAACCACAACCGAAGAGTGGAGGAAAGTTGATAATTCATATATTACAGCGGATGGTGCAGCCTTTTCCGCTCGCATACCGCATTTGAAGGAACAAACGACTTATGTTTGTCGTGCGTATTCAGGTGAGGATTATAGTGAGGAGTTGCCTTTTACTACTGGAATAGCCAAACAATTGCCGAATGCTAAGTTTGATGAATGGCATTTGAAAGGCAAAGTTTATAATTTTTGGGCAGAAGGTGGTGAGGAGTTTTGGGGAAGTGGTAACAAGGGAGCTTCCATTCTCCGGAGTATAACGACACCAGACGGAACGAATACTTGGAATGGACAGACGGGAACTTCCGTAAAGATGGAATCTATGTATGCTGTTATCAAATTTGCTGCCGGAAATCTGTTTGCCGGTTATTGGTACGATTTTGCTGAAGGTAGTTTTACAGATGGACATTTAAAATTTGGTCGTCCGTTTACCGAGCGTCCCACGAGGTTGACGGGATATTATAAATATACTACTGGCCCGGTTAATCAAATGGATAAAGATTCGGATAAGTATGATGAACTATATCCTTTATTAAAGGATAAAGATGATACTTGCATCATTTGGGTTGCTTTGGGAGATTGGGATGCTCCGATAGATATTATCACTGCTAAGACTTCCAGTAAACGTAAAATGTTCGATCAGAATGATCCTCACGTCATTGCCTACGGAGAATTTACTCAGGGAAAAACAATTAATAACTTTGAACCTTTTGAGGTTGAATTGGAATATCGTGACACCAATCGGGTTCCTAACTATATATTGGTAGTATGTTCGTCCAGTAAATATGGAGACTACTTTTTCGGTAGTGATCAAAGTGTGATGTGGGTAGATGACTTTACTTTGGAATATGATTATAATGATTAGATTTTTATTTTTTCCAAAGAGATGAATACTATTAAAAGAGCATGCAAAGATAGTTGTGACGACACCCGGGTCTCAGGCATACCAACACCCGGGTCTCATGTATGCTGACACCCGGGTCTCAGTATGCACGACACCCGGGTGTCGTACAAATTGTTTGTGCATAAAAAACTCCCGTTCTTCCTTTCGGAAGGCGGGAGTTTTTAACTATAGCTTATTTATATCTGTGGCTGATTATACGATACCTTGTGCCATCATTGCTTTGGCAACCTTCATGAATCCGGCTACGTTAGCACCTTTCACATAGTTTACGTATCCGTCAGCTTCAGTACCGTATTGAACGCAAGCTGCATGGATATTCTTCATAATGCTCTTCAACTTCTCGTCTACTTCTTCAGAGCTCCAGCTCAGTTTGATAGAGTTCTGAGTCATTTCAAGACCGGATACTGATACACCACCTGCATTGGCAGCTTTACCCGGAGCATAAAGGATTTTGGCTTCTTGGAATACGCGGATAGCTTCCGGAGTAGAAGGCATGTTAGCACCTTCGGATACAGCTATCACACCGTTAGCAACCAATTTCTTAGCATCATCACCGTTCAATTCATTCTGAGTTGCAGAAGGCAGAGCGATATCTGCTTTCTCACCCCAAGGACGAGCACCTTCTACATATTTGCAGCCATATTTTTCTGCGTATTCACGGATACGGCCACGATACAGATTCTTCAATTCCATGATGTAATCCAGTTTCTCACGGTCGATACCGTCCGGATCATAAACGTAACCGTCAGAGTCAGACATAGTCAGAACCTTACCGCCAAGTTCAAGAACCTTTTCTGCAGTGTATTGAGCAACGTTACCGGAACCGGAAATCAAGCAAGTCTTACCTTTCAAGTCAGTACCTTTGGTTTTCAGCATTTCCATCAGGAAGTAGATGTTACCGTAACCTGTAGCTTCCGGACGAATCAGTGAACCACCGAATTCGCGGCCTTTACCTGTAAATGTTCCGGTAAATTCATGAGCCAGTTTTTTATACATACCGAACATGAAACCTACTTCGCGGCCACCAACACCGATGTCACCAGCAGGAACGTCAGTTTCAGGACCGATGTGACGCCACAGTTCCAGCATGAATGCCTGTACGAAACGCATTACTTCAGCGTTTGACTTACCACGTGGAGAGAAGTCGGAACCACCCTTACCACCACCCATAGGCAGCGTAGTCAGTGAGTTTTTGAATGTCTGCTCAAAGGCAAGGAATTTCAGGATGGAAAGGTTTACAGATGCGTGGAAACGGATACCGCCTTTGTACGGGCCGATAGCGTTGTTGTGCTGAACACGGTAACCCATGTTTGTCTGAATATTACCTTTGTCGTCCATCCAAGTTACACGGAACTGAAATACTCTATCAGGAATACACAAGCGTTCGATTAAGTTTGCTTTGTCAAACTCCGGGTGTTTGTTGTATTCTTCTTCAATAGTAGAAAGTACTTCTTCTACTGCCTGATGATACTCCGGTTCGTTGGGGAACCGTCTTTTCAGATCGTCTAATACCTTTGCTGCATTCATAATCTTTTTTTCTTTTATTGGTTGTTTAAAATTCGATTATCTATTTCTCTTATGCGGTTGCAAAAGTAAAGATAAAAATTAAACTAGCAAACATTTTATAAAGAAAAATGCGATAAAATATCAAATTTGATATTTTATCGCATTAAAAATAGGAAAAAAGATATTTATTTATTCCTTTTTATCGACTTATAAACAGGAATGAATACTAATGCTGCCGAAATGACAAGCATTACTACTGTCATCCCATCGATCCGTTCGGCTTTTGTGAGAACTAAATAGCAAAGCGCCAACCAAAGCAGGCTAATGCAAACTATTTGTGATTTGGATAACGGTCTTCTCATTAGCCTTCTTTTTTCTTCTTGTCTACGATAGCGTCAATTACCGCTACAGCTGTAATATTAACGATGTCACGTACAGAGCTTTCGAAATCGGTGAAATGGATCGGTTTGTTCAATCCCATTTGGATAGGGCCGATAAATTCCGTATCCGGATCCATTGCTTGCAGCAGTTTGTAACCGGCATTCGCTGAACTCAGGTTCGGGAAAATCAATGTATTTACATCTTTTCCTTTCAGACGGGTGAACGGATACTTGGTATCACGCAATTCGCGGTTCATGGCGAAGTTTACCTGCATTTCACCGTCGATAGCCAATTCCGGATACTCTTTCTGCATATAATTTACGGCTTCATGCACTTTTACAGGGCTTCCTGTTGTATCAGCACCGAAATTAGAGTAGGACAGCATGGCCATTACCGGAGTATGGTTGAAGAAACGGACTGTTTTGTCGGACAGCTTGGCTATATCAATCAATGTGTCGGTATCGGGGTGGCGGTTAATTAATGTATCTGCCAGGAAGTAGGTACCCTTCTTGGAGTTCAGTATGTGCATGGTTCCGAAATGTTTGAATCCCGGTTGGATGCCGATCACTTCTTTGGCAACCTTGATTGTGTTGCTGTATCTTGTATAAAGTCCGGTGATGAACGCATCAGCGTCTCCGGTTTCTACCATCATCATACCGAAGTAGTTGCGCTCGAACATTTTATCGTTGGCTTCTTCATAAGTAAAGCCTTCGCGTGCACGTTTTTCGGCTAAAATACGGGCATAACGTTCGCGGCGTTCCGACTCGTCCGGATGGCGGAGATTTACAATCTCGATACCTTCCAAGCTTAGGTCCAGCTCCTCTGCTAATTTACCGATAGCCTCATCGTTTCCTAATAAGATAGGATGACAGATACCTTCCGATTTTGCTTCAACGGCAGCTTTCAGCATATTGGGGTGGATCCCTTCTGCAAATACAACACGTTGCGGGTTGCGGCGGGCAGTATCATACAGTTGGCGGGTCAGTTTGGATTCGTAACCCATTAATTCGCGCAGATGTACACAGTATGCGTCCCAGTCCTTGATTTCAGTACGGGCTACTCCACTTTCCATCGCAGCTTTTGCTACAGCGCAAGACACCTCTGTGATGAGGCGTGGGTCTACCGGTTTCGGGATGAAGTATTCCGGACCGAAGGAAAGGTTGTTTACATGGTAGGCCGCGTTAACAACATCGGGTACCGGCTGTTTTGCCAGATTGGCGATAGCGTGTACGGCCGCAATTTTCATTTCTTCATTGATGGCTTTGGCATGAGTGTCCAATGCACCACGGAAGATATACGGAAAGCCGATTACATTATTTATCTGGTTCGGATAGTCGGAACGTCCGGTTGCCATCAATACATCGGGGCGGGCTGCCATAGCGTCTTCGTAGGAAATTTCCGGAGTCGGGTTGGCCAGCGCAAATACGATAGGCATGGGGGCCATGCTACGTACCATATCTTGACTCAACACGTTTCCTTTTGACAGGCCGAGAAATACGTCTGCACCTTTAATGGCTTCTGCCAGTGTATGTATGTCTGTGCGGTCAGTTGCGAAATATTTCTTCTGTTCGTTCAGGTCAGTACGTGTTTTGCTGATAACACCTTTACTGTCCAGCATGACAATATTTTCGAGACGTGCACCCAGTGACACATACAGTTTAGTGCAAGACACGGCAGATGCACCGGCACCGTTCACAACGATTTTTACATCTTCGATTTTCTTTCCGGCTACTTGCAGGGCGTTTACCAATCCGGCACTGGAGATGATAGCGGTACCATGCTGGTCGTCGTGCATCACAGGAATATCCAGTTCTTCTTTCAGACGGCGTTCGATTTCAAAGCATTCTGGAGCTTTGATGTCTTCGAGGTTGATACCGCCGAAGGTGGGAGCGATAGCCTTTACGGCTGCAATGAATTTTTCCGGGTCTTTTTCATTGACTTCGATATCGAATACGTCAATGCCGGCATAGATTTTGAAGAGCAGCCCTTTACCTTCCATTACCGGTTTGCCACTCAATGCGCCTATGTCACCTAGTCCGAGTACGGCTGTACCGTTGGAAATAACAGCAACAAGGTTACCTTTCGCAGTATATTTGTATGCGTCTTGTGGATTCTTCTCGATTTCGAGGCAAGGTTCTGCCACGCCGGGAGAGTATGCGAGTGCTAAATCTGTTTGTGTACTATACGGTTTGGTAGGGACTACCTCGATCTTGCCGGGTTTGCCCTGTGAGTGATAGAGCAAAGCGGCTTCTTTGGTTATTTTAGCCATAGTATCTGTATTTTTTATTAATAAGTTATCATTTGGCTGCAAATGTAGGAATAAAAGTTATACATT
>ENA-ORTM01002202-ORTM01002202.1-human-gut-metagenome-genome-assembly--contig:-NODE-2202-length-16881-cov-3.115476_pt1 | contig 16881 bp, 13 predicted proteins | sample MGYA00241909_ERZ509182 | MGnify/ENA primary metagenome ERZ509182 (study PRJEB26280, sample SAMEA2338855) | human gut metagenome | biome: human gut; feature: human-associated habitat; material: faeces...
GAAAAATTCAAGGGACAGTAATGTTATTTACAGTATTTATGTTTGCTTGTCAGTATGGACTTACAAGGGAAACAGTAGCAGAAAATTTTTCGAGAACTGGTATATGTTGGAGCGAATTTGCACTAAATGTAGTATTCAGTATCCTTCTGATTTTTCTGGTTTGGGATGATGATTATATTCTATCAGATGAGAGCATTACAGTTCGAAGAGTTATTTTTTGTAAAAAACATAAATGGAATGAATTCCCTTATTGTGGAATTTGTTATAAAAAAAATGAAAATGCAGATGATAGAAATGAAAAATTATTGTACTTTTCAAATAAACCCGAGTCAGATAGTAAATTCGAAAAAGTGTATCATGTCATAGAGTATACACCTGAGATTGAGGCAATTTTCCAAATTTATTGTCCACAAATGCCAGATCTAGACTGGGAGTTTTGGAAAAACGAGCTAATGGGTACAAAAATGTGGGAAGACGCAGATATTGATAATTACAAACGAAAAATTTTTAAATACGATTTTATCCAGTCTGTTCATTTTTTACCAATAATATGTGCTTTAAAACTTGCAAGTAATTATTATGTTCCAGTAGTGATGTTGGTAGGTGCAATAGCATTTACATATAGTCCATTTATAAAAAAATGGCATAATAAAGTAAAGGAACTTACAAGAGAATATCAGAGAGCTGCATTATGTCAATTGATTGCGGAAAGATGCACTTAAAAATATGGAGATTATGTATAATGCATCAGAGCATTATGAAGGATGGTTAATAGAAAATATAGTAATAAATCATTAAAACTTAAAGTATGTTAGATGTAGAAAAGCAGAAAGGCGTATCCTTTCTGCTTTTTTATTAGAAAAAAATAATCATTAACCGGAAGTGGTTTGTTTTGAAAAACTGGATAAATAGATGTATTATAAAAAAGTAATAATGCCCTAAAGAAAGTAAAAAAGTAAAACGAAAAGAGGTCTATCATGAAAAAAATAGTAGGACTGATTATGGCAGTGACAATAGCATTGTCATTAAATGCTTGTACTTTTACAGGCCAGTCAGAAACAAGTAATATGGTTGATGAGTCTGTTTCTGTTGACCAGGAAGGAAAGGTCATAAGAGTTGATATTCCTAATGGAGATGGTACATTCACTACGTTAGAAGGAGAAGAAGCACAAAAATGGTATGATAAAGCAGGTGAAGAAGATCAACAGGAAGCTGCCGAAGAAGCTTCAACGCAATCAATAGAAGATGTTAAATAATACATCTAGATTAAAGGAGCGAGGTAATGAAAAAGAAGACATTTTTAGTATTTATTTTATTTTTAACATGGCTTAATTACTTATTATCTTATGAATATGTAAAAATTATGGTGGATACGGCGGATGCTTCTAAAGTTAGTAATACAATAGTGTTGTTGATCTTTCCTATAATGTGGAATTATGGAGCAGCTATTATAAAAATTATTAGTTCTATCGCAGTGATTATCATCACCTTGATATATCAAACTAATGAATATGTTGATATAAGAAAAATTTGTTATTCGTCCGATGATTCGCTGATATGGAAGATTGTAAGTATTTTGTTTTATATTGCGATAGTATTGTTTGCTGCGTATATGCTATGGTCAAATGTTAAATATAGTTTCTTTGGTATAACGTGGTTCTTATCGAGTATCCTGTTGGCAAGTTCTTATTTTGTATGGATTAAAAATTTATTATTTCGTTTACAAGATAGCTAATTATCAGTAAGTGAAAAAAACGGAGATGTTGCAGTGGAATGGTAATGTAACATCTCCGTTTTAATATTTTAATTTTGATATAAGTTAGATGTGTAAAAAGACAACAAAAAAAGCACGAGACGGGATTCGAACCCGCGACCCTCGCCTTGGCAAGGCGATACTCCACCACTGAGCCACTCGCGCATCTCATTTATTGTTCCAGCGAACATTCAATATATTACTATACGTTCCTAAATTTGTCAAGATGTTTTTTTATATTTTTTTATTTTTTTATTTTTCACCGTTCCTTTTCCGCTCCCCTTCAAATCCCCTTTTCTTTTCTGGCTTTGACCGGGGGTGTTGCAAAATAATGGTGCCAGTAGATGTTCGGTGTGTTTTTCACCGAACATCTACTATTTCGGAGAAAAATCACCTAAAAAGATACCGCCGGAGGTATTTTGCAGCATCCCCGTTTCAGACCTTCTATTCTGTTTTTTCCAGAATACTCAGCAGATACTGGTTGTTCGGCAGGGATTTGTGGGTAATATTATCCAGGCGGATCAGATCCAGATCCATCCAGATCTCTTCAGCCGCCACCATCACATTGGCCAGCATGATTCCCATGTCAAACTCTGTAAAACGGTTCAACACCATCCGCCGACTGGTGGGGAGCTTAGAAAATACATGAATTCTGTTTTCATACACCACGAATCGCCAGGGCTGATTATTCATACTGGAGGGTGCCAGCCTTGCTGCCTCCAGGATCTCCTTCACCCAGGTCTTGGGACGCTCCTTATAAACGCACAGTTCTTCCAGGGAAAGGCGCTTGACTCCGTACCCCTGGCGCAGAAGGCTGCCCTTTGGCCGGCCAAAGGCCATGGCCATCACAAATCCCAGTCCCTCCCGCTCTTCCTCATGCTTTTTTTTGGTGAATCCCAAAAAACAGCTCCCCACTCCCTTGGTAGTGAGATAAAGAGAGATCAGCTCCATGATATAGCCTGCATTCAACTGGCTTTTCTCCCTTGTCTCCGAGTAAATCAAAAGATAATAGGGAGCTTCTGCTCTAAACAGCCCCCGCACCTTATCTTTTCCGGAGATACAGTCCGCTATCTCCAGTCGGGTTCGAATGCCAGGAAAAAGAGGCTCCATCTGTTCTGCAAAGGTAAAGATCCCGGATAAAACCGTTTGGTTTAAAGGCTCCATCCGGTATCCCCGAATAGATTTTCGCCCATACACTGCTTCATACAAATTCATACGCTCACCTGCTTTTCTCTTCTGTACGCACAGCCGTTTCCTTAGTCGGACACAAAATTGTTCAGCCAGACTCCTTTTTTCAGAAGCACAAACCCGATCACTGCTTTGATCAGCTCTGCCGCCTGAACGCAGAAGAAAATGGTTGTAATAGGCAGCGGAGTCATGCCCGTAAGAACTCTTGCAAGGGGAATGCTCACCACCCAGACAAACACGCTGTCAAACAGCAAGGTCACCACTGTTTTTCCTCCGGAGCGAAGGGTAAAATAACAGCAGTTGATAAAGGACTGCACCGGCATGATCATAGCCAGAATGGTAATGAACCCGGCCGCCAGCCCCCGAACCTCCTCCGTGGTATTGTAGATTCTGGGGAATAAGGGAGCTGCACCGATCATTGCCAGGCCAATCACTGCACTTCCCAGCACAGAAGCTGCGATCAGCTTCACATCCTGATCCTTCGCTTCCTCCATCTTGCCCGCTCCCAGCAGCTGACCGATGAGAATGGATACCACGCTTCCCAGGGTCAGATAAAAGACGCTGAACACGTTGGAGATGGTAGAGCTAATATTAATGCCTGCCACTACCACCAGTCCCCGGACGGAATAACTCTGATTCAGCACCGCCATTCCTGCTGCCCAGAGAACTTCATTTAAGATCAGAGGAGAACCCTTAATAAAAATCTTCTTCTGAAGCTCCATCGGCACCCATAATTTCCGGTAAGCTCCTCTGGCAAAGGGGTACTCCGCCTTATTTCGCTCCACAATCACAATAATCAGTATGGCCTCCGCGAAACGGGAGATCACCGTAGCAATGGCTGCCCCGGCCACTCCAAGGGCAGGAACCCCAAACTTGCCAAAAATCAAAATATAGTTGAACACAATGTTCACCACAATAGCCAGAACTCCGGCCACCATCGGCAGCATCGTCTTTCCCATTTCCCGCAGAGTACTGGCATATACCTGGCTCACTGCAAAAGGCAGCAGACCCACAAGCATAATCAGAAGATATTCTTTTCCATACTGAAGGGTCGCCTGCAGATCTCCTCCGCCGCTGCCGCCCTCATGAAGGAACTGACTGATCAATCCCTCCCCAAAGGCCGCAAAGATCAGAGTACCGACGAGAGAAGCCAGGGCACAGTAGACCATCTTAAAGCGGAAGGTATTGCGGAACCCCTCCTCATTTTTACTCCCGTAAAACTGTGCGCCAAAAATCCCCGCACCGCTGACGATACCAAAAATGCAGATATTAAACACAAAGATCAGCTGATTGGTCACCGCCACCCCGGACATCTGTTCTGTACCAGTCTGCCCCACCATCACATTGTCCAGCATATTTACAAAATTAGTAATACCATTCTGAATCAGGATGGGCAGGGCAATCTGAAACAGCATTCGATAAAAATTCCGGTCGCCGATAAATTTTTTTATTATTCTCATTCCCGTTATTCCTTTACTGCCGTTTTCTTACTCCTCTTCCATGGAGCCAAGATACTGGGCAAACACATCCAGCGCAGCCTGTATTGGCTTGGGACTTTCCATATCCACGCCGCAGAGCTTCAGAAGCTCGATGGGCGTCATGGAACTGCCGCCGCTTAAAAACTTCTTATAATTTTCTACAGCCCCCGGCTCCTGATTGCGGATCTTCTCCGCAATAGCAATGGCTGCTGAGAATCCGGTAGCATACTGATATACATAGAAAGGCGTGTAGAAATGGGGAATCCTTGCCCATTCCCAGGCAATCTCCGGATCAGATACCATCGCGTCTCCGAAGTAGGTCTTATTCAAATTCAGATAAATATCGCACAGCGTCTCAGCATTGAGGGACTCGCCTGCCTCCACCTTCCCATGAGTGATCTTCTCAAATTCTGCGAACATGGTCTGACGGTACAACGTGGACTTAAACTGCTCCAGGAAATAGTTGATCAGATATTTCCGTTCCTGCTTATCCGTGGTCTTCTCTAACAGGCTGTGAATCAGCAGTGCTTCATTGCAGGTGGATGCCACCTCTGCCACAAAGATCTTATAATCCCCGTAAATAAAGGGCTGATTCTTTCTGGTGTAATAGCTGTGGATGGAATGTCCCATCTCGTGGGCCAGGGTAAATACATGGCTTAAATTTCCCTGGAAATTTAACAGCACATAGGGATTGGTGGCATAGCTTCCGCCGGAATAAGCCCCGCCCCGCTTGCCCGTATTCTCATAAATATCGATCCAACGGTTGTCAAAACCCTCCTGAAGGATGGCCAAGTAGTCCTCTCCAAGCGGCTTCAGTCCCTCCTTCACCACCGCCTTTGCTTCTTCAAAGGTGAATTTCTTGTCCACATCCGACACCATGGGAGCATACACGTCATACATATGCAGCTCTTCAACACCCAGCATCTTTTTGCGCAGAGCTGCGTACCGATGCATTACCGGAAGGTTTTTGTGAACCGTATCGATCAGGTTGTCGTACACCTGCTCCGGTATCTGAGCGTCATCCAGATAAAAGGCCCGGTTGCTGGAATAATGGCGCTCTCTGGCAAAAAACATGGCCTGACGCACATTGGCATCAAAAAGAGCTGCTATCGTATTGCCGAACTGCTGATATACTCCGTAAAACTGGCAAAACGCCTCCTTCCGGATACGACGGTTCCGATTTTCCTGAAGGCGCACAAAGGTTTCTGAAGTGAGGGGAAGTCTCTCTCCGTTCTCTCCTTCCACAGTACCGAAGGTCAGATCCGCATTCTCAAAAATGGAATAGATCTGGTAAGGCGCATTACCCATCTCCCCTGCCAGGGCCAGCATGCGCTCCTGGTCTGTCGTCAGCGTGTGCGCTTTTTTTCTCAGCAGATCCTTAAGCCAAATTCGGTAAAGCTCCAATTTTTCATTTTCCCGGAAATAGCGCTCTAAGGTTTCTTCCGAAAGCTCCAGAAGCTCCGGCTGCAGCCAGGAAACAGCGCTGTCATATTTTGGCATCATAGCTCTCGCCTCACCGCTCAGCCTCTGGTAAAAGCTGTTGCCCATATCCTCGTCAAAATGCATGTGAGCGTATACAAATATTTTTTCAAAAAGCTCAGTCATTTTACAGTAAGCTTCCATGATCTCCAGCAGCTGATCCGCCCCGTCCTTCACATGGCCCTGATACCCCTTAAAGTCCTCCAGCAGTCCTTCCAGCCTGGCTGCATCTGCCTTCCAGTCTTCGCCGGAAGCATAGATGGCCTCCAGATTCCAGGTATCCTCCACTCTCTGTTCTGCTCTTTTTCTAATCTGTTCCATGTTGTCTTTCTCCTTTCTGTTCTAAATCTTTTTTGTTATGACAAACACTTTGGTTAGATTTTTCTCATTGATCAAAAATTCCTGTTCCTTCCGGAACACAGTGCTGCCGGAAAGGTTTTCTTCCACCAGTTTTGGATCCATGGTATAAAGAATCATAACCCCGTCTTGCTTTAAAAATCCGGAAGCACGTTCAAAAAAGCGCCGATAAAGAGCCGCCAGCTCTTCTCTGCCCCCCGTCCCTGAGACTCTTGGCATATCTGTAATCATCTCATCAAAGAGATACTCATGTGTAAAGTCAAAGAAATCCCGGTTAATGTAATGGACGATCGCTCCTGCCCTCCTGGTATTCTCTCTTGCCTTTTCGATGGCTTCCCCGAAAATATCCACTCCGTACATAGGATCCGCCTTCACTGCCCGGTTTCGCTCCAGCAGCATGGTGCCCACCCCGCAGAAAGGATCTAAAATCTGAGCATCCTCTTTTAGATATTTCTTCGCAAGCTGCACTGTCAGCGCAGCGTTTACCGGAGAAATAGAAGCTGCCACTGTCTCCCTGCGGTAGTCAAACCGATGATCTTCCAGGGTAAACAACTTCACCAACGGCACAAAGGATCCGTCTTTTTTCTCCAAAAGCCGCACCTCCGCCTCATATTCTGCGGCGCTGTTCCTTAGCTGGCCCTGGCTGGCCTCATCCAGTTCTCTGGAAACCCTGCGGATAAAGGGGCCTTTTTTTTCCAAAGCCATAGGCCCTTTTACCTCTATTCGATAGTAAAAGTTTCCTCCCTTTTTGTGAAGATCCAAAAGAAACTCCGGCAATCCTGCTCTTGCCAGTCCCCGGCCAATCTCCTCCGGAGTTCCGGATAAACTTCTCACTCCGGGAAGCGGAAACAAAAGCTCTGAGAAGGTGCGGATCTTCATAAGCTCTCTCAGATTCCCCCCTTTGATGCGAAGCCCCTGGGAAAATGTGCTCACCGTACCTGTGCTCACTTGTTCCCTGGTAGCCTGAATCTGACAGCGATTGGTGATCAAAAGCACCTCCGGCGCAGTGTCGTAACCCAGAAATACGTGTTTTTTCGGTTTTTCATATTTCAGTATCATAGCCTGAAGCTGAAGCTGCTCCTGGCGCAGATGCTTTTTATTCTCCTCCGTGGGTGACTGTCTTTCCAGCTCCTCCAGTTTACTTTTCAGCTTTTCCAGATAAGGAAAATAATCCAGCCGCTCCATGGCCTTCAAATAGTCTGTTCTGACAAACAGAGTCTCCTCCCTTTGATAGGCTGCAAAAAGAAAGGGCAGCACATCCTCCGTCTCCATACCGCCCAGAATCAGAGCCGCATTCTTTCGGATCTTCGGATCCTCCGCCTTTAAAAGATCCGTAAACACCTGAAACTCCCCGCCCAAAAGATAGGCCAATGCTCGCTTGTTCTCTTCTGTCTTTAATTCCTGGCGAAGCGCAATGAGATTTTGTCTCACCGCTTCTCCCCGGCAGATACCCTCATAATAGTTCCGTATCATAGTTTCCTTCGTTCCCTCTAAATAAATTCGTTTCTGTCTGCTCCTGCAGCGCCTGTCCGGCTGCGGCCACCTCTCATCACGGTCCGGCTGGCTGCCCGGCTATTATCTGTCTTTGGTGACTGCTGGCCCACCGGCTGCGGCTGTTTCTTATTCTGACTCTGTTTCTGTCAAAGCGCTCTCCAGATATTCTGCCAGCACATCCTCCGTCTCAGAAGCCTTCTCCTCCGCCTTAGCAGCCTTTTCCTCCGCTTTTTTCCGGCACTCCTCCCGATATTTCATCACATCGTCCTTAAACTCCTCCCACTTATCCTCATGCTCTACAAAATACTTGGGACAGAGTTTTCCTGTGACATCGTAATGGCGAATAATATCCTCCCGACCAAGGCCGTATTTTTCTGTGAGATAGGCGGTAAGATGTACCAGCGAATAGTAGGTCTCCTCATTCAGTTTTCCTGTATCATCCAGGTGGCAGTTCTCAATGGAAATGGACTCACTATTCTCACTGTTGGAGGCATAGGCCACCTCATCATCCGGCACGCACTGAATGATTTCCCCCTCCAGCCCCACCACATAGTTGGCGCTCATGTAAGTATCCTCCAAATCCTTCAGACTTTCAAAATAATCATGATTCTCCTGGGCTGTGGTTCTGGGATTGGCAAGATAATGGATCACAATGCGTCTGGTAGCCTCCGTCTTGATGCCGGGTCTGGAATACTCATTCACTGTAAGAAGCTGCTCATCAATATCTGGCCTTGGCACCGGGCAGGCATCCTCCGTCTCCTCTATGTAATCAATGGACACTTCCTGCTCCAGCAGCGCGTCAATCGCATCGTTATCCTCTTTTGAAATAAAATAGACTGCCACCCCTGCAACGGCTGCCGCAATGATCGGAAACAGTATCCACAGAACAATATACTTTCTTCTTCGCTTTTTTCTCAGCCTTTCCCGTTCTTTTCTCATAATCTAAAATCCCGGACGGTATTCCAGGCGCTCCCTCTTTTCTTTCGTTTTTTGATCAGGGTGTCAAAAGCCCTATGAACAAACGCGTTCTGTCCGATTGCGCAAAAGATTTGCACAAGTGACTTTTGCGCCATGGAAATGAGCCTTTGGCCCCCTAATGGGTTCTTACATGAAAAGATGCCTGATGAATTGGTTCATGCTCTAGACTCCCGCAATTCTGGCATTATAAAATCAGTATATCAAAAAATGCGTGCTTTGGCACGCATTTTTTTGATGTTTCTGTAAAATTGCAACTGCTCCTTATTTTTTACTGCTCCACGCTGTAATTCGGAGCCTCCTTGGTAATATGAATATCATGGGGATGAGACTCTTTCAAAGAAGCTGCTGAAATCTTTACAAACCGTCCGTTTTCTTTCAAAAGCTCAATAGTAGATGTTCCGCAGTAACCCATACCGGAACGAAGACCGCCGATCAGCTGGAATACCGTATCCTCCACGCTTCCCTTGTAAGCCACCCGTCCTTCTACTCCTTCCGGCACCAGTTTCTTGGCATTGGACTGGAAGTAACGATCCTTGCTGCCATTTTCCATAGCTGCAATAGAACCCATTCCTCTGTATACCTTGTACTTTCTTCCCTGGTACAGCTCAAAAGTTCCCGGGCTCTCATCGCATCCTGCAAACATGCTTCCCATCATGCATACATTGGCTCCGGCTGCAATGGCCTTCGTCACATCACCGGAGTACTTAATGCCTCCGTCCGCAATAATGGGAATGCCATACTCCTTGGCAACTGCATAGCAGTCCATCACTGCAGTAATCTGAGGCACGCCGATACCTGCCACCACACGGGTAGTACAGATGGACCCCGGTCCGATCCCCACCTTCACCGCATCTGCCCCGGCTTCGATCAAAGCTCTGGCAGCCTCGCCGGTGGCTACATTTCCTGCGATCACCGGAAGATTGGGATATGCTTCTTTTACCATTTTCACGCAGCGGATCACATTGGCAGAATGTCCATGAGCGGAATCCAACACCACCACATCCACCTGTGCCTCTACCAAAGCCTTCACACGGTCCAGCACATTGGCAGTAATACCGATGGCCGCTCCGCACAGCAAGCGTCCCTGATCATCCTTGGCAGACATCGGATATTTAATCTGCTTCTCGATATCCTTAATGGTCACCAGACCCTTCAAATGGAACTTTTCATCCACAAGGGGAAGCTTTTCTTTTCTGGCCTTTGCCAGAATCTTCTTTGCCTCCTCCAGTGTGATTCCCACAGGAGCTGTGATCAGCCCCTCAGAAGTCATAGACTCTTTTATCTTTTTAGAGAAATCTTCTTCAAACAGCAAATCCCGGTTCGTAATAATGCCAACCAGCTTTCCATTCTCCGTAATAGGCACGCCGGAAATCCGGTACTTTGCCATCAGCGCATTCGCTTCCGCCAGGGTATTGTCCGGTCCCAGGTAGAACGGATCTGTAATGACTCCGTATTCAGAGCGTTTCACCTTATCTACCTCATCAGCCTGCGCTTCGATGGACATGTTTTTATGTATAATACCGATACCGCCCTGACGCGCCATGGCAATGGCCATGCGGTGTTCCGTCACTGTGTCCATTCCTGCACTCATCAGCGGAATATTCAGCTTGATCTTCTTCGTCAGCTGGGTAGTAAGATCCACCTGATTGGGGATCACTTCCGAATACGCCGGTACCAGCAGAACATCATCAAAGGTAATGCCTTCACTAATAATTTTTCCCATGCCTGATTTCTCTCCTTATTAAATTTATGCTTTTGTGGTGTACACATCCGTGTAGGAGAACCAGCCGTCGCTCCTCCACGGTGATGCTAATTTCTTACTCTAACAAATTCCCTCTGCAATGTCAACCAAAAAAATGCAAACTGTCAAACGTAAACTGCCGGAGTTTCCTTAAAAACGGCTCCAAAAGGCTTAAAATGCAGTCAATCAGAAAATGACTGCGCCACTTTCCTAGGAGCCAGGCGGCGGATCTGCGCTACCGTCTCCGAATCCAATTCCAGTTTTACAAGCTCCTTTTTCTCTTCCTGATTCATCACCATAACCCAGCAGGGAACATTGGGTTCCAGGGAAGTAAAATCTCTCACCCTGATATCCTTCCTGCCGCGATAACCATCCAGTGCATGGGAACCAGCCGGAGCCAAAAGCTCCATCTGTTCCACCCGATAGGTTGCACATTTTTTCCTCTTTTGCTTTGCCATGATCTTATCCACATCCAGTTCTCCATTTACATAGAGATACTCATATTCCAGATCAAGGCCGGGCAGCAGAAAATAGCAGGCCACAGTCATCGCCAATCCTCCCAGAAGCAGCAGAGGATTTACCAGAATGCCTGCTGCAAAAAACAGAATCGTACCTCCTATTAGACCAATTTTTTTTGCCACATCAGCGGGAGGGGTATGCCGTTTCACCATAATCTCCCTGTAAGAATCACTCATACCATTACCTGCCTTTATTCGTTTTTTCCAGTGTATCATAAAAGGAGGCAATCGTAAATGGACTGCCTCCTTTTTTCGGGATTTTCTTTTACATCATTCCCATTCCGCCTGCTCCGCCGGCCGGCATAGCAGGAGTATCTTCTTTGATATTGCCAACTACAGATTCTGTGGTCAGCAGTGTGGAAGCTACGCTGGTAGCGTTCTGCAGAGCGCTTCTGGTTACCTTTGCAGGATCCAGGATACCGGTCTCTACCATATCCACATACTCTTCTTTGTAAGCGTCAAAACCAACGCCCTCTTTGGACTCTCTTACTTTATTTACGATCACAGAACCTTCCAGTCCGGCATTGGCTGCGATGTGATACAGAGGAGCTTCCAGAGCCTTCAAAATAATTCTTGCTCCGGTCTTCTCATCTCCATCCAGAGTATCAGCCAGATCAGCAACCTTCTTGGCAGCATGGATGTAAGCGGAACCGCCTCCTGCAATGATACCTTCCTCCACGGCTGCTCTGGTAGCGTTCAGAGCATCTTCCATGCGGAGTTTTGCTTCCTTCATCTCAGTCTCGGTAGCAGCGCCTACCCGAATAACGGCAACGCCGCCAGCCAGTTTTGCCAGTCTCTCCTGAAGCTTCTCTTTATCAAACTCAGACTTGGTCTCAACAATCATAGCCTTGATCTGATTTACCCGATCAGCGATCTCATCCTTGTCACCCAGTCCGTCTACAATGATGGTGTTCTCTTTCTGAACCTTCACAGATTTTGCACGTCCCAGCATATCCAGAGTAGCATCCTTTAACTCAAGGCCTACTTCCTCAGAGATCACCTGGCCGCCGGTCAGAATAGCAATATCCTTCAGCATCTCTTTTCTTCTGTCGCCGTATCCGGGAGCCTTCACAGCCACTACAGAGAAAGTACCTCTCAATTTATTTACGATCAGGGTGGTAAGGGCTTCGCCTTCCACATCCTCAGCAATGATCAGAAGTTTCTTGCCAGACTGAACGATCTGCTCCAGCAGCGGCAGGATCTCCTGGATGTTGCTGATCTTCTTATCAGTGATCAAGATAAAGGGATCATCCAGAACTGCTTCCATCTTTTCCATATCCGTAGCCATGTAAGCGGAAATATAGCCACGGTCGAACTGCATACCTTCTACCAGATCCAGCTCGGTCTGCATGGTTTTGGACTCCTCGATGGTGATTACACCGTCTCTGGAAACCTTCTCCATAGCGTCAGCTACCAGCTGTCCTACCATCTCGTCTCCGGAAGAAACGGTTGCCACACGGGCAATATGCTCCTTTCCGGTTACCTTCTGGCTCATAGCCTTGATTGCCTCAACTGCTGCATCAGTAGCTTTCTTCATACCTTTTCTCAAAACAATGGGATTAGCGCCTGCTGCCAGGTTTTTCATTCCCTCGTTTACCATAGCCTGTGCCAAAACGGTAGCTGTGGTAGTACCGTCGCCGGCCACATCGTTGGTCTTGGAAGCCACTTCGCGGATCAGCTGAGCGCCCATATTCTCAAACGCATCCTCCAGCTCGATCTCTTTTGCAATGGTAACGCCGTCATTGGTGATTAAGGGAGCGCCGAACTGCTTATCCAGAACAACGTTTCTTCCTTTCGGTCCTAAGGTTACCCGTACCGTGTCTGCCAGTTTATTTACGCCAGTTTCCAAAGCAGCTCTGGCTTCTGCGCCGAATTTAATTTCCTTTGCCATCATTCATTCCTCCTGAATTTTTACTGTTATCTGCTTACTCTACGATTGCCAGGATATCGCTCTGCTTTACGATGATGTACTCCTCATCCTCCAGCTTCACTTCATTTCCTGCATATTTAGAATAAATTACTTTATCTCCAGCTTTCACCTGCATCGTCACTTCTTTTCCATCTACCATTCCGCCGGGGCCTACTGCGATCACTTCCGCTTCCTGGGGTTTCTCCTGAGATTTAGAGGCAAGGATAATACCGGATTTTGTGGTTTCCTCTGCTTCAAACTGCTTTAATACAACTCTGTCGCCCAAAGGTACTAACTTCATATCTAATTCCTCCTTATAATCTTTTCCCACAATAGATCGCTCCTGTCTGCGGCAAACCTACTGTTTCGAATTACTAGCACTCACTTGGACTGAGTGCTAATTCATTTCCTATATTAGTGAAAATACCTCAAATATGCAACTGCCAAAAACAGTGTGATTTTTTGTTATTTTTCACTATACTCTATATTTCTCTTTTTTTCTCTTGTTTTCTTATGTTTTATCTTTTTTGTATTTTTTTCAAAGAAGTCTGCTGGCAGATTTCTTCGCCTGGGCCCAATCGCTCCAGCGGCATTTTCCCAATCCGCCGCAGTGCGGTCCTGCAAAGCATTTCTATTTCATAGGAAATCATTTCCTATGGAGATTAGGGTGTCAAAAGCCCTATGAAATAGAAAAGGCTGTTCCTCCTGACACTTGATACTTCAGGAAGGAGCAGCCCTTCTGTCTGACCTGTTTCTATCTCGAGGATCCTGCAAGACCCCGAAAAACAGTTACAGCAGCTCTTTCTTTTCTCTTTTGATCTCTTCTAACTGCTCAAACACCAGCTCATTGAGCACTTTAATATACGTTCCTTTCATACCGGAGGAACGGGATTCGATCACGCCTGCACTCTCGAACTTCCTCAGTGCATTCACAATCACGGAGCGGGTAATGCCTACCCGGTCTGCAATCTTGCTGGCTACCAGCACGCCCTCATTTCCTTTCAGCTCATCAAAAATGTGAATAATGGCTTCCAGCTCTGAATAAGATAAGGTGCTGATGGCAGATTTTACAATCTGTATCTTCCGGTTTTCCTCTGCATTCTCCTCATTGACAGAGCGCATCATCTCCAGCCCCACCACTGTGGTTCCGTACTCGCTGAGAATAATATCGTCAATCTCATATTGACTCTCATACCGATACATGAATACCGTTCCCAAACGCTCCCCTGCAATATCAATGGGGTTAATAATGGCGCTGTATTTTTTCACGCCGGAGCACATAAAACCCAGAGTCTCTAAATTCACATTTTCTTTGGTAGAGAGTACGCTTAAAAACCGTTCGTTCAGCATAGGATCAATAAAACCGCCCACCTTGTCTACGATCAGCTCCGTAATCTCCTCTACTCCATCGCACAGGCCTACGCCCAATACTTTGCCTTTCCGGCTGATAACCAGGATATTGGAGGACATAATGCCCGCCAGCACTCCGCAAATATCATTGAACACTACCTTGCTGGAATTATTATTGTGCAGAAGCTGATTGATTTTCCTGGTTTTATCTAATAATTGTACACTCATAACTGCCTCCCGGATACTATCACGATAACACAAATTTTAACACATAATTTTCTGAATTTCAATCAAATTTTTTTATTTATTCGTAATATATCCGCAATTACTATTGGCACACAAAAGTTTGCTGCCTTTTTCCAACATATAGCTGCCACATTCCGGACATTTCTGACTAGAAGGCTTCTGCCAAGACATAAAATCGCACTCCGGATTCTCGCAGCCGTAATATCTTCTGCCCTTTTTGGTCTTTAAGATCACCATATCCTGACCGCATACCGGGCAGGCCACCCCCGCCTTCTCCAGATAAGGCTTGGTGTTGCGGCACTCCGGGAACCCGGGGCAGGCCAGAAATTTCCCATGGGGACCGTACTTAATCACCATGTTCCTGCCGCACTCCTCACAGATCACATCCGTCACCTCATCGGCAATGGATACCTTTTCCAGAGTCTTTTCCGCTTCCTTCACCGCTTCGTCCAGATCCGGGTAGAAATTCTTCACCACGTCCTTCCAAGCCAGCTTGCCCTCACCCACAGAGTCCAGCAAAGACTCCATGTTAGCAGTAAATGTCACATCAATAATGCTGGGAAAGGCCTTTTTCATCATCTGATTCACTGCCTCGCCCAACTCTGTCATATACAGATTCTTCTGTTCTTTCAGCACATACCGTCTCCCCAGAAGGGTAGTAATGGTGGGCGCATAGGTGCTGGGACGTCCGATTCCCAGTTCCTCCAGCGTCTTTACCAGAGAAGCCTCTGTATAGTGGGCCGGAGGCTGGGTAAAGTGCTGCTTGCTGTCAAAGGCCTCCAGCTCCAGTCGGGAATTCTCATCCAGTTTCCCTTTTAATACATTGTTGCCCTTTGCATCTTCTTCCCCGTCGCTGTATACAGACAGAAAGCCGTCAAAAAGCAGCTTGGAAGCCGCCACTGTAAACAGGTAGCCATTTCCCTCTATCTTCACGGAGGTGGCCTCATATCTTGCCTGCTCCATGCGGCTGGCAGTAAAACGCTTCCAAATCAGCTGGTAAAGACGGAACTGATCCCTGCTTAACGCTTCTTTCACCAGGGTCGGCGTCCGCTTAATATCAGAGGGGCGGATGGCCTCATGGGCATCCTGGATCTTCTGGCCCGGCTTTTTCTCCGTCACGCTGGAAGTAACATACTCTTTGCCAAAAGCTGCTGCAATATAATCCCTGGCAGCCTGATCTGCCTCCTCGGAAATACGGGTGGAATCTGTACGCAGGTAGGTGATCAAACCTGTGGTGCCCTCCCCCTTCACCTCTATTCCTTCATAGAGCTGCTGCGCCAGGCGCATCGTCTTCTGGGTAGAAAAATTCAGCTGTCTGGCAGCCTCCTGCTGCAAGGTACTGGTGGTAAAGGGCAAGGGGGCTTTTTTGATCCGCTCTCCCTTTTTAATCTCCCGCACCTGATAAGATGCGCCTTCCAGTTTTTTCAAAATCGCCTCCAGTTCTTCTTTGGAGTGGATGGCGATCTTTTTTTCATCTCCGTAAAATTTGGCTCTCAAAGGCTTTTTCTCTCCTGGCAGATGAAAATCCGCCTCCAGAGTCCAGTACTCCTCCGGAAGAAATGCATTGATCTCATCCTCCCGGTCTGCAATGATCCGCAAAGCCACAGACTGCACCCGGCCTGCACTTAAGCCCCGCTTGATCTTTTCCCACAGCAGCGGGCTGATCCGGTAGCCCACCATCCGGTCCAGCATTCTTCTGGTCTGCTGGGCATCCACCATATCCATGTCAATGGAACGGGCATGCTTTAAGGCCTCCTTCACTGCGGTCTTTGTGATCTCGTTAAAAGTGATCCGGTACATCTTTTTCTCGTCCAGCTTCAGCGCCTGAGCCAGATGCCAGGAGATGGCCTCTCCCTCCCGGTCCGGGTCCGTTGCCAGATACACCTTGTCCGCTTTCTTTGCAGCCTTACGCAAAGCGGCCAGAATATCTCCTTTCCCCCGGATTGTAATATATTTCGGCTCATAATCGTTCTCCGGATCAAAGCCAAGCTGGCTCTTGGGCATATCCCGCACATGGCCATTGGAAGCCATCACCTCATAATTTGCACCAAGAAACTTTTTAATGGTTTTCACCTTTGTGGGTGATTCCACGATTACCAGATATTTTGCCATACAATTACCTCAAATCTGCTTATTTGCCGCAGCAATCCAGCCATAAGACGGTTCTTCCGAACAGCTGCGCCAGTCTTCATTTCAGTCTGGCATAGTGATTTTTGGAAACCTCCTGCGCCAGTCCCCGAAGCTGGAGTCTCAATAAAATCCCTCCCAGACTCTTTACGGGGAGATCCGAAACCCGGGCCAGTTCCTCCAGCCCTTTGGGCAACAAATCCAAGTTACTATACACCCTTTTCTCCTCCGGTGCAAGCCCAAGTTCATTTTTGCCCTCTTTT
>ENA-ORTM01002203-ORTM01002203.1-human-gut-metagenome-genome-assembly--contig:-NODE-2203-length-16877-cov-3.023124_pt1 | contig 16877 bp, 20 predicted proteins | sample MGYA00241909_ERZ509182 | MGnify/ENA primary metagenome ERZ509182 (study PRJEB26280, sample SAMEA2338855) | human gut metagenome | biome: human gut; feature: human-associated habitat; material: faeces...
TGCATTACTTAGGAGACTACAGTTATAAAACTTTAAGACGTCAAATTGTACTTAAAGGTGATAGTTTTATAAACAAAGTAACAAGTGAAAAAGGAATAGATAATGTTTATGGCGTTCAAATTATATCTGGAACGCCACGAAGTTATGATGATATTCTAAGAGAATTAAGGTAAAATGGAGGAGTAGTTATGCTATACGTTTCAGTTCCACATGATAAGTTATTAAACTTAAATCAAAGATACTGGGTATACGATACAGATGATGGTGTAGCGGAGCAAGTTTACGCAACAGACATACTCAAGTTCTTGTCATTAAATCAAACAGGTATCAAAGGTGTAACGCCACACCATTATGGGGGTATGCGAGGTACACTTGAAAAGTTACCAGACGGCACATACATGGTACGAAATCAGGGTTATTTTACTGTCAAAGATGGTGTAACACTTAAAGGTTGCGATTTTCTTATCAATACCGAACAAGGTGTACGAAAGGGTAAAGTAGTAAACCTAAATTAGATAGTGTGTATCGATATCATAATAAAGTAATAAAGAACATAAGATAAAAGGCTAAGTATTCACATCAAAGATGACAATTTTTGCAATTAAAGTTTTCAGTAGAATTTCAAAGACAACGAAAAATAGCATAAAATTCAGTCTTTTTTCTACCAAAGAACAGCCTATAAATTTAAAGTAGAAATAGGTTTTTAAAAGGTAAAACCGTTGATGATGCTCAACTCATATTAGTATGGGTAGAACTCAAAAATTTTCAAAGAGAGGTGAGATGAATGAAATATTTGTTTGAGGTAACAAAAGGTTACAACACACAGTTACTTGAGTACGACATAGACAGCCTAAGTACAAAGCAAATATCACAAGCTGATGCAATACAAAAGCTAAGAAGTAATAATGAGTACTACATTAATGCTCACATAAACAGAGGTATACTAGAAATGAGTGATGGGTATACTTTAGTGAATTTTGAGACAGAAATAAACGGAAATTACTATAAACACGTAGAGGGGGTACTATACAAACTAGATACCGACAAAACCCTATCAAGATATCATTTGAACTACGCAGGACACAAGAAAAACTGGTACGTAATAATAAGTAAAGATGAGGTGACTGAAGTTCACATTACTAGCTTGAGATGTGTGTATTGTATTAAGGTAGATATACTGGGTACTGATGTGAAAACATTAGCACAGGCGAGAAGATTAATAGTATTAAGGAGGTAAATTATGTACGAGTTGTATTTTGAAGACCAAGATTATAAAATTCCATGTAAAGTTGCGGTACTAGATGATAGCAGTATCTATAAAATAAGGGAGATAGAAACTGGTGTTGAGGGTACTATTACTGGCAAAGATATTCGTGATAGTATTCGTAATAGTGATATAGTGAATCTTGAGTACAATAAGGTTAATTGCAGATATGAAATTGACATACGAAGACCACAGATTTTAACAAAAGTTGCAAATCTTAGGACATCTAAGGAAGGAAGCATTGGGCTGATTTCTTGGAAAACTATAGTAGAAAAGGGGTTAGCTGCATATATACTTATAACTGTTAGGGGAGGATTTAGATTTGTATTGAATGCTACGGTGCATAGTAGGGGGGTAGAGCTAATATTACTAGACGATATGTGGCTTACAACTAATGGTTCACTAATTACTATGTATGGTGGCGGAGACTTTGCACCAGCTGAAGTACTGTCAGATAGTCAGTTATGTACTAAGGATAAGGTTCTAAAACGAAGAGCACTGCTAAATGGAACAAGCTATACTATGGAACTTCGGCGAATGTATCCTAATAGTAGTATGTGGATGTATAGACATCAATATATAAATATAAAGACTGGTGAATGTGTGTCAGTAAGGGAGTATAACAGAAGGATAAGCATATCTAAAGATGAGAGTCTGAAACCATTTAGATGTTGTATTGTAAATTATAAAGATAAGGTATCTATTAAAAAGGACGGAAAATATATAACATATTTTAGGGTAAGAAAAAATGGTGTATGTATTGGTTGGGATAGTACAACATGGAAGTACTGTAAGGGTAAGAGAGACGATGTAATAACAGAGTTAGGTGGTATGAAATCATTTTCTTTTTATGCAGATACAGAACTGGGTAAGGAAGATGTAGATAGGCATTATAAGGAACAGTGTTTACTTCCATGCCAACAATGTACATTTAAGTATAATAATTATACTTATACCCTAATAGGGGGTACAGGCTTTGCATTTTTAGACACAGGCAAAAGTTTATACGCAGTAAGGTGTGATGATTACTATTCAGCTATGCCTTATATACATGAAGATGGTATAAGTGTTATAACTTCTAGTGGTAAGGATGCAGATATATTTGAGTTAAATATTACTATGCAAGATGTAAATACTATGTTAGATACCTGTGAAACAGTGTACGATATAAGTAGTATGGTAGAGTCACACATAGTAAATTGTGTAGGAAAAACAGTAAGGGGGTAGTCCATTTGAAATCAGCAGAACAAATTTTTGTGCAGGAGTTTAAACAAATGCAGGCACAGTTAAAAGCAAACAATCCTTTGTTTGACATGTATTCTTTAGAGATACCAAAAGAGTCATTAGGAACTGTAACCACGAGAGACATGGTTATTATCAAAGGTATACAAGAGGAGTACTATGATAAACTAAACAACACTGAGGCACTTATATGGTCACACGGAAAACTATGCAGGAGAAAATTTGACTACAAAGGTGAGTATATCAAAGACGATAATGGTAATTATGTAACTCAAGATGTAACATTACCACATGAGTGTATAGCAATTATATCTACAGTAAGATTAGGTGTACCAACAAAGTTTAAACCAAAACAGGAATTTGAGTACGTAGACTGTATAACAAGAACAGGAGTAGATGGTAAAAAAGAAATTTGCTATGTTTACATTATTCCTAGAGAGTATTGCTATAAACTTAATCAGACAGCATTGGTAATGAGTCTTACAAAACTAAGGTCATATTATTCTGGTGCAAGTTTTGCCTTGCGTAATGGGTACACAATTTATTTATACGTAATACCGTACAAACCTACGACAACTCGTACTAGAAGCTACAGATTACTATCAACAAAAACGAGTATTGATTATAGTACCGAGTTACAAGGTTTAATGTCTGCATGGTTACAAATGGGGGTACTATACAACCCACAGTTATGTGAGTTGTACGAAGGACTTGAAGGGCGTACTAATATATCTATGGAAGAGTACGCAAGTTCAGTAGATGAATACGTGAGATACGATCCAGAGAAGAACTTAGCAAAAGTCGATACACTGAATGAAATGTGGGGAGATGAAGAAGAATGTATGTAGTTTGTCTAACAACAGATACAGATATAGAAGCAATAGAAGAGAACGAAGTATACCGCTGTTTTGACGTATCAAATGGTGTATGTACATCAAAATACGGAAAAGGTATTATAGAAAATACTGAGGAATACAGAAATATCATCAAGACAGAAGGTATCAGTTACATCACACGAGACTTAGTAGATAAGTTTGAATGTATCGATAGTGACTACGTCATCAAGGGGGTACTATTTCTATATACAGTCTACTATGTAGGCGGTGGAGTCTTTGTAAGTAGGTACATGCCAGAAAACGATTTAGTATTTCGAAGAAATGGAAACTCATTAGAGGTATCTGACATGGTAATCAGTCAGGGTATACCACGTTGGATACCTTTAGCTGAGACAGTATTATACATGGGAGACATGAGTAGAAAAGCATTTTCACAATTAACCTTGTGGGATTTCCATAACTTCATAGAGAACAACATAAAAAGTTTATGAGTGTTTAAAGTAGTTACTGAGAATATGTTGACAAAATCGGATTTATATGGTATAATTATCTTAAATTTAGGAAATACTAATAGTACGAAAGGTAGGTATATTTTGTAATGATAGTAGCAATACAAAGGAGTAATGGTAACATAATTGTGCAAGACAATAATAAGTACATTATGTTTGACAACTTAGGAAAGGCAGTAACATGTAATCCAGATTTAACGTCTGCCGACTTAGCAAACAAACAGTATTATAAGGCATTGAGTGTACTTTGTTCTGGCGGAGTAGTCCAAGTGGGGGTATTCGATAATGAAATTACCTATAAAGAAGGAACGCTTAGCACTGCAATGAATTTGTCTATGAAACGAGGTTACATTAGACGGCTTATGCTTTCTGGTACTGAAGAAGGTATTTCCTATACACAGACCATATTTATTTACCATAAGGAAACTGATTTAGGAGAGTATGTATCATGTATATAACAACAAAAGCTATTTCAACACGTAGACGTATTAACAAGGCAGGAATTTATTCTGCTATGAACAAGTATTCTATTGAGTATTGCCGTTCTTTGCAGGAGATATGTTCATTAGGGTATTCAGCTACACCATATAAGGTAGACGATATCGAATTTAAAACAGCTATTATGCAGGAATTTCCTAGTGAGATGCACTTATTTGTGTCTCCTTTGTCTGCAAAAATAAGTTTTGAAGTACCGACCTTACGATATGTGGCTTTGTCTACTACAGATTCAGACTTGAAGCAAGTTATCTCTGCATACATGAGATACAAAGATTCTGGAGAAAAGTTAGTAGTGTGTAAAGAAGCCTTAGAAAAGCTTAAGTTTAGAAGAAATGGAGATGCAGATGCAAATATTAGAGTCATTGTATCTGACGGAGTTACTGATAGAACAAGTTTCAGACTACTTCCAGAATTTTTATTCGACAAAGATTATAATAAAATTGAGAAGGTATCAATTGGTACGGCTATAATTGAACAGCTTTGTCACGTAATCGGACTTTCAAACGAGGAATATCGGAGTCACTATAAGTCTGGTAAACCTTTCTTCACCAAGGGTGTATCACAAGCTCAAGAGGCAGACATTGCCAGAAGCATTGTAAATGGTTTAGTACCGTTAAAGGGTACTTTCGGTGAGAGATTAACTAACAAAATGATTGAGTACTACAGTGAACATTTTAAGAATAACAGTCAGTACCAGACGGAACAGCTTTCCTTTGACAGACGTGTATACATTGATGCTACACCGATTGTATGCCAGTATCTAAACACTGTAAGAACACAGATATACGCTAGTGGTGGTAAAGAATTGTATATTGACAATGACTATGCTTACTATCAGTTCAAGGTAAAGGAAAGTAACAAAGCACCTAGTAAAATTTATGTAGGTGGGTATTGTAACCTTTCTGAGACAACTGATTTATTCAAAGGAATACAGGGGGTATACACCGATGAATCGGACGAGGGAGTACCAGTTTTCTTAGAAAACTATGGAGTTTTATCTCTTATTCCAGATGCAGGTTATGTAGAAGTAACAGTTGATGATTTGTTCGAAGAATATGATTGTAACAACGAGGAAGATTTAATTACTATTATTAAAAAATTCACTAAGAGTAGCTTGACACTTGAACTTGTTTTAGCATTATTGTATGCAAGATGTGGTATCACAGAACGAGATATATCTGAAGTATCTCAGGATGTTTCACTTTCAGCTTATAACAAATGTTGTGAAGAAGCGATTAGTATCATGCGATATACTTTTAATTTATTATAATTGTAGTTTTTGGAGGTGTAAGATAAAATGTTAAAAAATAGCAAAGGTTACATTTTCGAGTCCAGAGTAGATGATTTTGGTAGAAAGGGTATCCGAGAAAAGTACGAGATTTTCAATAACGTGGCTACAGTCGAAATCGGCTTAGACGGAGTAGGAAAAATGATAAAGCCAAAGATTTATACTGTCGATGGAGGCTTCACTTTACTTAGTGACCTATACAAAACAGAAGAGGAGATTGAGTCATTTAGACGTTCAAAACGTGCGACTTACATACTGGCTTCTCAAGAGTCTGGATTTAAGTATATGTCCAGATTGCGAGTAAATACTCTGACAGGTGAACTGAAAAGTGCTGAGATTTACATTCCTATCATGGATACAGTGATTATGGATATCAAAACATATACTGGAGCAGCAAAACCATTACCTAAGTATGTAGATGAGAAAGGTGTAGAACATAAAGGCATTGTAAGAAAGAAGCCAGGTATCATCTTCTACAAAGCTGACTTACGAGGGGGTATCAATAAGATGAAATTAGGCGAGAAAGCCTATGAAGGTCTTATTAACGGTTTGGCTGAACAAGTAAAGAACATGGACTTTTCCTCTAAGTCTGCATATTTATTAAGTAGATTGTAGGTGATATAGTATGATACGTCATAGTGTCATTAAAACATTCGATGATATCAGACAAAGTACATCAGTAGTATACTTCGGAATACCAGTTAGTATTGTTCTGAAGGGAGACTTTTCTCCAAAGTACATAGCAACTATGACAGATGCTATGGAAGAAATAGAGGAACAGATGACTTCTGACACAGCCAAGGATATGTTTTCCAACATCAATCCACGAACAAACAGGCAAGATGTTAACGGTGACGAGGTGTATGCAGGGTATATACCAAAGGCTGTAATACAGGGGGTAATAACACCTCAAACCGACTCTAAAGGCGCAACAGTATTCAACGGTGAGGGTACAATAACTATCGCAGAAGTACTGGATGGGTTCAATGCAATAGAGAACGGAGCAAACTCTGATAAAAATAGGGTACAGTCATTAGACAACATATCTGGAGTTAATGACTACTTTAATGAGGGGTACAATTTGATGTGCAAGACATACTCAAGTGTATTCTTCAACCTATATAAACGTAATGAGTTGTTTAGACCTATTACGAGATTAGAATTTGCATATTTAACAGTGTTATGCTCAGGCTACTTCAAGGGGGTATTCGAGTCTAAATACCCTATGGGTATCTCGTTTAACTGGCTAAGACCGAATATTTCAGTCCAAGATTATTCTGACTGGGAATACTACACTGTTAGTTTGGTATCACAGAACAAATCTCCATCACACAATATTAAACATTACAAGGGAGAGAGAAGTGTAACAGAGCTACTATCTGACATAAAGACTGGAAGGTCTGCAATACCTCTTCCTATGTTTATGAGTATGGTCGAGTTGGGGGTAAACAATTTATTTCCTTATGAAGAATACAGGTTAGAGCCTTTAAGACAGCTAACAAGAGGAGAGTTCACTTATTGTATTGTAAGACTAATGAAAGGAGAGAAAGGTTAATGACTTGTTTTGAAGAACAGATTAAGTACAACACAAAGAAAGCAAACAGACTACTTTCAGACGTCTTATTCCGTAGGACTGTTGAAAGTATGGGAGTCAAGGCATTAAAAGGTATGTCTAACGAAGAAATTAGCGAGGTAGTAGATAAGTGCCTTGCGAAAATGGGTATGTTCAGGTCTACATCACTTGAAAGAGCTTGTGTAGTGTATCAGATTAGTAGAATGACAGGTGAGGAGACTGAGTGTAAACTATGCTCTGGGTATTGTTTAAATAAAGACAGCCAGTACTACAATAAAGATAAATCTTTCTATGAAAAGAAACGTAGTACAGGGCGGAGTCATGTAGCAGTACCAAACTTCTCATACTGCACACTCAAGGGGGTATCAATTGGAATAAAAGAATCTAAAGATTACATAGATACCGTAGAATTACAGATTAAGGAGGCTAAATAATGTCAAGACAGCGGGTTATTTATACAGATGAAGCCAGTACACTGCTTACAGACTGGTTAAACTCAAGGGGGTACGAATATACACAGTCAAAATTGAATAGTGACTGTGTAGAATATGATGTACAGATTAACAATACTTACATCAAGGTATGGTTTGACAGTACGAAGCAGATTTACGGCTTTGACAGACTACATGGTGGAGCAAAGACTGGTAGTTTTGAAGTTGTTACAAAACAGTTTGAAGACTATGTTGAAATCAATTCAGTTCTTATCCCAGAGGCTAAGGTAGTAGCAGATACTTATGAGAAGAAACTGGGTATTAAGTCTGTATTTGACACTTTTGTTGGGCGTTCTGACACAGGATTCACTGTAAAGTTCAGAGATGTAACAAACAAAATCAGAGGTATAAGAGTTAAACCAAGTCCAGACAAAGAATACTATCATGTATGCTATGTTGAGTATAGTGATGACAAGAGTTACTCTGTAATCGATGAGACACGCTATACATTTGTAGATAAGCTGAAGGTAGAGGAAGTTTCAGATGACTTCAACCTTGCTTCACTCGCAGATGAAAATTGTACATGGAATGAGAAGCAGGGGGTATTAAGTTACTTTAACAATGACCTTAGACTTAATTTTAAGCAGGAAGATGACAAAGTAATCTTAATTTCTGGAAACAGCGGTCTGCTTTACACAATCGGTATCGAGTTACACTCAAGAACACTTGATACATTAGTAGACGAAGCAGTACAGTGTGATTGTTGGGAGTACATTCCTTTATATGATGAGATTAAACAGCGTATTAACAAAGATACAGAGGAACTTATCATTGACGGCAAGGCATACAAACTTCGTAGTGTAGGTACTGGGTTATGTATTGTAGAAGGTAATATTATGGTAGAGATACCAAGTATTGATGCTTTTGAGGAGTTCATTCAGAGACATATTGCAAAAGCTAAGAGTCAGGAAGTTGAAGGTATAGTTGATGCTGTTGAGGAACTTGCAACCAAGGGGGTATCAGCGACAGCGAACACTTCAGATACGGTCGAACCAAAAGAGACAGTATCCAAAAAGCAGGGTATCAAAATTAAGGAAGAGCCGAGTGATATTCAGCTCAAACTTGTAACTCAAGAAGGTGCATTACGCTACGTAAGATTCATTCTTGATGCTGATATCTATGATATCATGCCAGACAAGGTAGTAGAGAATGGACTCGACTACAACAGAATCAGAGAAAAAACTGATGTGTTCTTGAAACATGGTATGGAAATGACAGAGGATGAGTTAAACCTAAAAAAATTCGCTGTTGTTGTTAAAGATGACGAAAAAATAAGAGAAATTATTGCTAGTTTATTCAGATAAAATTTTAAAATTACAAAGGAGATTATCAGAATGTGTTACAGTATGGATTGTGCTATTAAGAGTTTTGCAGTATCGAATGAGTGGTCTGCAACATTAAATAAGATTTGCTTTAAATTAGGTAAACAGCTAAGACCATTTAGTCTGCTGTCAGATGAGTTTCAGGAGAAATATGGTGTTCTTGACTTAGCGAAGTGTGGTGGTTTGTTAGACCAGACAATGCCTATGATTGATGAGGTAGCAAAAGTAAGAAATGAAGAGTACCATATCGTCAAGAAGTCAGAATTAGATGACAGAGATAAACGTTTGCTGTTCATTCACTACTTGTTGGCTACGTCAATATGCTATTGCGAGGTAGAGAAGTGGAAAACAACAAACGGAGTAGCAAGTAAAACCTATGACAAGTTCTTGTGCACACGCAATCCTGCTATTATGGGAGCATGGATGGGTATGTCACATGCTGAGATGCAAGCAAAGTATTCAAGACGTATTCAAGTGGATAATGCCGATCTCAATGAGGGGGTACTTCGTTACGTTAAGTTACAATCAAGTGCGAAAGGTAACTCAATTACAGTACCACGTAACTTTGCTTCATTTGAGAATATGCGTTGCGTACCACTGTTCATGCTCTATGCTTGGGTAACAGGTGCGAAAGAAGTAATGAAAAACAACATTGTCAAGTTTACTTTCTTAAAAGACAATCATACAGAAAGAGAGCTGTGTACAACACTCTCAGAAGATATCATTAGAAAGTATTACACTGACAATTTATTTATCAGTACAATGTTATCTGGCGTAGACATTGATTCAAACCAGCAAGGTGGTATGAATCTTAGTTCCAAGATACATCGTGGCTACATCAAGTTGCCAGAATTAGGTTCAAGTATCTATGATTCATCTGGTACACGAAGCCTTAACCTTGCAAGAATACTTAAAGCTGAAGTAGTAGATGATATTGATACAACATTTATTAATGTGAGTCTTAGTTCAGTAGTAGCAAATTTCAAGAATCACATTGATTCGTTGGTAGTCAAGATGCCTACAGCTTTAAGTGAGTTATATAACAAACTAACTGCAACTGAGACTTATACTGGTGGAGAAAGCAGTGCAAGTATTGTAGAGGCACTATATAAGTATGTAGACGACAATGAAATGATTCTAAGTACTTCATTTCAACGTCAGTTACACTTGTTTATGATTGAGAATCCACAATGGTTCACTACATACACAGGACAGCCTGTAAAGGGGGTATCTGCTTCTACGGAGAATTTCGGTGTAGCTCAGTTCGATTTCTAAAGAATGTTAAAAGGAGTGGAGTTCATGCTTTATATTACTAAGACAGTTGGGTATCAATGTGCTGTGTATGATTCAGATGATGGTACAATCGAATGGATACCTAAAGAAGATATAATTGCTGCAAAGAAACGTGGTTTTCAATTTGAGGTGAGAGAAATTACTCTTGAGAAAGAACAGTGTAACTTCGGAGTAAACAAAGCGAATATCTTTGCTAATCCATACAGAATTACAAAATCTGGTGGAGTATACACTATAATTTCATGTGGCAAGAAACTGAAATTCAAGGTAGAGGGAGAAATGCTCCACTTCAACATTGGAGTATACGTTCCGCTTAAGGGGGTATCCTTATGTTAATGGAGAACCATATTTGTAAGGTGCAGTCACAGCATTTCGCCTTACTTGAGGAACAGTATATGAAGCAAGAAATAGGTAAAAAACCTTGCAGTTTACTAATGACATTACGTGAGATGTTAGTAGCAAGACCGGATATGTGTCAAATGTTTGCAGACGAGACTTACAAGGAATTTGAACAACGAAACTGGTGTGACTCTGAGGACTATCAGTTAAGGTATGAACAGCTTGCAACATATGGAGTATTACTTAGTAACTTAGTATTTGCATATGATTGTTCAAAGGGTACTTTATCATTGTATACGAGTTCTGTAACAAAGTTGAAACAGCTTGCACAATCTGGTATGTTAAAGGGTAAGAAAGAACCAATTCCTATTGAGATTGACAAAATAGAAAAGATATTGTATTCATCTGATAGAATTAAAAAATCAATCAGAACAGGGGGTAAACTACTAAGTGTACGTTTAGATACTGAAGTCAAGGATGGTAGCGTTGTAATGACTGCTACCATACCAAGAACAGCACTTTCATTAGATACACATTTAATCGTACCATTCACTGCTATGACAAGAGCACATGAGTTACTTTATAAAGTATTCAGACAGAGTATTTGTAGGGTACGAATGGGTGACAAAGTAAGAGATGTATCTTTCAATGAGAGTTTACTGGTAAATATATACGGAGAGGAAAGAACAAAGAATTTGATGTCTTTCTTACCAAACATTTACACACTGAGATTTTATGTACCTAACCTAGGTGCTTCAAAATACGTGCCAGGTGTTACTAACATCAGTATAGCTAATATTGATGCTATTGACCCTATAACATTAGCAGATGTAGATTTATCTGAAGTCAACATGAATTATGACCTAGTAGTACCTTATTTTAACAAGATAGTTAAAAACATGACAAGAACAGAACTACAGGATGCAGGACAGGCTTTTGGATTGCTTTGTTTGAACGCACCAGATGAAAATCTTCGTTCTGAGGTATTAAAAGTACCAGACAAGTTCTTTGCTAAAGATATATGGGAAATAATGAAGAGTGACAGTAAACTGTTTAAGACCGCAGGTATCAAAGACTTCAAATCGCCATATGGGGGTATGTATGATAGCGTAGCGATACCTCGTACTGAGATGGAACTATACAATATGCTTAACTATGGTGTCTATAAGATACTAATTACAAAGCGGAGTGGTGGTTTCTCCACTATAATTTGTACTAATAACTACGATTTACTTGAACGTGTTTTAGGTACTGACTATTTAAAATTTGAGTCAGATGGTGTAAGGCTTAGAAGGCTCAAAAAATACTTACTATCACACAGTAAGGCAGACATACCAAAAGCAGTTTGTGCTTTTTACTGTCAGAATCTTGTAAGTGGTAGCAGAGGTCAAGTATTAGATGATATAGAAACACACTTAGAGTGTATTGAACTCAATAAGACAGTTGTATCACAGCCTAAGTTAGTACAGGCTAGAAACTTACAAGCAGTAGATAATCAAGGGTATTACAAGTATATCGATATCCGACAAATAGTAGAGATAACAAAACTTGATGAAATTTCATATAAAAAATAGAATAAAGACAGACTAAAAGGCATTGTATTTATTTTGTACTATATTATACCACTGGATTATATACGGAGGTGATAGTTATGTATAAGTTGTTAAAAGTGATACTTGCTTTAACCTCACTAGGTGTGGGGGTATTGATAGCTTTAGCGTACAAGGTTCACAAAGAAAACAAAGACTTTGAAAATTTTTTAAATTCTTACTAAGAACCTATTGACAATGGATGAGTTATGTGGTATAATATATGTATAAAATAAATCAAAAGAGAGGTAGTTTTAGTTATGTTGAAAAAATCTAGCAGAACATTATTAGTTTTGGCAGTTGCATTATTTATCTGGTCAAGTTTTGGAGCAACGGAATCAGTTGCTGACAAAGAACCAGAGCTTAACTTATCAACAGAACAGTATATTGATAATGTAGATGGGTTAAGAAACAAGGTAGTGCTTGTTGATGGAACTGTAACAAGTATGGGATATACGGAAAATGGTATCATGTTCGTACTTGATAATGAAGTATCTTGCTACTTTAAAGGTAAAGAAGCTAATAATGTTATAAAGGAAGGCGTTTCTGTTGGAGATTACACTACTGTAAAAGGTCAGGGTAATGGACATAACGATTTATCAAGAAACTATGAGATTAACTACTGTACTATTAAATAGGTAAATTACTACTAAAGATAAGGAGTCTGTAACGGACTCCTTTTCTGTATACATGGGGGTGATTACAATGCGACCGATAAGATATAATACTGTTGTGAGGTATACAGATTTATATGAAGTTAGGAAGGAAAAGAGTTACAATATATTTGCTATTGACGATGAAGATGCCGAAAAGATAACATTAGAGTTATTTCTAATAGACGAAGGCTTAAGTAGTGACATGGATGTAACTGTGCAAGCTATGCTTGCTGAACCAGAAGTAGATGCTAAAATTACAAAGGTATTAGTTAGTGTACTACGGGAACTCAATAAAATCATTATTGGGGTAACTTATCCAGAGTTTTTACGGATATATGAAAACTTTAGTGGTAAGTATCTGGTGCTAAGTCAAGAACCTAGCTATTACATTCAGTTTATGGGTTTCACACTACAGGTAAAATTAGTAGACCATAAGGCAGTACTATCCAGAGATGAGATAGTATATACTGATGATGAAGGTAGAGAATATATTATCAAGGGAGGTAATACTTATGTTGCATTTTAGAAGGGGGTATGCTTATGATTTAACTACTTTGAAGGGTGGTGTTTAAATGCTAACACACTATTTAGATTATATAAGGTTGTTAAATAAAGACTTGAAAAGAAAGGGTATCTACCTTTTTGACGTAGAGAAGTATGAATTAGAGAATCAGGTAGCAATACTTGAGGAGTTCTTTTACCTAAACGAACTTTTTCGTAGTAGTGGGGGTACTTCATACGTGCAAAGTCAGTATAAGTATACACCAATGTCTTATTTGAGGGAGCAAATTTCTGCCGAGTATAATGATATTTGGAATAAGGAGTTTGAAGAACTTACAAGACAGCCAGAAAACGCAGGTAAGGTTGAGTGTGACGTAGAGAGAATAGATGACTTCATCAAAAAGTTAGGGTTAAAAATAAAAGAACCTATTCTACCGTTACAAGACGAACCTACTCTATTTGACCAAAATAATTCTGGTTCAGCTATGCAGTTTAGCTTATCGTATAGTCCTATGACATTTGATGACGAGGATGATTCTGATGAAGAATACGAAGATGAACTAGAGGTAGAAACTTTTGGTATGGAGTCCTTTCAAGACTTCGATGATGAGTTGGGTACTGAATATGAAGATGACTTAGATGAGGACTTTGATGACCTCGACAACGATATTGATGATTCTGATGAAGACCTTGACAACTCACTTGAAGTAGAAACTGTAGAATTTGAAGAAAATATTGATTTACGTGGGATAACCTTTTTATACGAATCTGATGATTCATTGGAACTAGAAGGGGGTATCGAGTCAGACGAAGAAGACTTCGATGACTTGGATATGTATTCAGAAGAGGAAGAAGACTTCGATGACTCTGAAGAGGACGAAGATGATTCTTTAGACTTAGAGAAAGAAGACATTTCTGACGAAGAAGAGGATGACTCCTTAGAACTCGATTGTTCTTATGAAGAAGCGGATGTTTTAGACTACAGTGACATGGAAGAAGATGAGTATGACGAGGAAGATGAAGAAATGGATATCGAAGTCGGTGAGGAAGACCCGTTTGAAGACTTCGATGATGATGTGGAGGAACTCGACTTAGATACGGAGAATTATGATGAGGACTTAGAGGAGTACGATGAAATAGAGTCAGATGATGCTTCAGATGAGGATGAGGAACTAGACCTTGACGCAGGATTTGATGATGAAGAAGACGAAATCGACGAGGAAGACGATGACGTTGACTTAGGATTAGATGAGGATGACGAGGCTGAATTCACAGACCCAGACGATGATTACGAAGATGACGATGATTTTTCTATTTCTGATTATATGTACTCAGATGAAACAGAAAAGCGTAAAGAATCTAACGCAACAAAGATGCCTAGTGAGAAGCAAAATGTACAGCGTGGCAACGAAATAAACGCCGATAAACTGTGTAAAACAGTCAATGCAGTTGTTTCGTTAGGCACAAAGAAACTTAATCAAAAAATTTATGGAGGTAACTAAATATGAAAACAAACGTAGTTATTGTAAACAACGCTAATAAACTGTACGAGGAGGTAACAGAAGGTCTGAAGGCATACAAAGAAGACTACAAAGGTCTTGTTGATGCAATGAAAGTTGACGAACTGGGGGTAGCTTTTGATAAGGCAGACACACTTCTGAAATGTATCACAGCTCTTTTCAACAACGTAGAGGCAGGGGGTACTCACTTCCCAGGCTTCCTTGTACGCAAGAGTACAAATGACAGTGAAAAGCTGACACGTTTATCCATTACAGTTTCTTCTAAGCTGAAAGCAGTCAGAAAATTCAAATACGAGGCAACTGTTGTAGTAGATGATGACTTTATCGAGAACGCAGGACAGGTATACATTGACGCTCTGTTTTCAGCTTATTACGCTGAAGAAGCTAATGAGAACATTGAGGCAGTTAATGCTAAACTGGCAGAACTGTATGAGAAATATGAAATCAAGAAACAGGTTATGTTCGCTATCGATACAGCACAGGCAGGTAGAGTTGTATCTATCGATGACGATGTAGTAGTTATCAATGCAGATGTTGCTTCTGCACTGGATGCTTCTAATATTGGTATCATGGCTGAGGGAGATGAGTATGCTACACTGGTATGCGAGGAAGCTACAAAGAACTTTGTAGATGTTATGCAGACAGTTCAGATTACACCAGAGATTCTGAAAAAACGTATCTCAGTTGTAGATGCACTGGTAGACCTCAAAACAAAGAAACACGCAAATAAAATCATCAGAGAGTCTTACCACAAGAAAGCTATCTACCTTAAAGATGCTACAAGTGGGGTAGGATACGTCAACGAAAAAGTTGGTGATGCTACAGTATTCGCACTTGTACGCAAGAATGAAGCAGGAGAATACGAGACTGTACTGAGTCCATTCAATACAGAAGCACTTGTACCAGCTGAGGTAGACATTAAAGAACTGATTAAATAATAAACTGTAGAGGGGGTATTGATATGAGAGAAGATGATGACTTCAACTGGGGCGAGACCTCGGTTGAAGATACCAATACAAACCCTTTTGCAGATGATGATTTTTTCTCTACACCAGATGAGGACAGTGTTGATGTGTTTTCAGACCCTCAAGGTGGTAGTGAAAACATATGGTCTGATGAACCACTTCCTAACAATGATGACGTTCAAGGTATCAATGAGCAGGAAGTGTTCACTCAGCCACATCAGAAGAGTCCATTAGGGTATAAGGCTGTTGCAGGAATCATAGTTGTATTTATAATTGTTTTAGCATTATTTTTAATGTTCATAGACCGAATAAATGTAACAAAGAAGCCAGTACCACAACAGCAGACTACACAAATGACACAACAGACTAACAATAATAACGCTGATACTAGTAAAATAACACCAGATAACTCTCAAAAGGTTGATAACGGCACATCAACAGGGGGTATGCAGGAACTTCCAAGTAATGTAACTGCAAATTACACCGGAGATTTGTATGAAGCAACTGGAATTATCCATGACAAGGTTAAATACCTTGAGAACAGTCAGGTAGTATACTGTTTAGAGATAAAAACGAATATCGGAGATAAGTCTAAAATAGTCAAGTATTACTGTGGTTATAACACATTTGATAGTGTTGACACAGGTGACACTGTAAAGGTAACTTATCAGTTGGTATCAGACACATGTTATTCTGTAAATACCATATCAAAATAAGGAGAGGTGAGAAATCACCTCTCCTTCTTTGCGTATAGGGGGTAATAGTGGTGTGAAACTACGGAAAGGCAGTCAAAATCATTTCTGAGATTGTTTCTAATGTATAGGTGCAGTTAAAATCGTTTTGGGTTTGTCTTATAATAATTAAAGAAGGATAAAATCGTTTATGGTATACAATAAAACGTTTTTGATACGGTTAGCTTAAAATAAAGATAGTATGAATCGTTCATGGTATTACTAAAATCGTTTAGGGTATTAAATAGAGGTAGTATAAA
>ENA-ORTM01002205-ORTM01002205.1-human-gut-metagenome-genome-assembly--contig:-NODE-2205-length-16867-cov-2.755532_pt1 | contig 16867 bp, 18 predicted proteins | sample MGYA00241909_ERZ509182 | MGnify/ENA primary metagenome ERZ509182 (study PRJEB26280, sample SAMEA2338855) | human gut metagenome | biome: human gut; feature: human-associated habitat; material: faeces...
AAAAGAATCTTTCCCTGAAAGAACGTCTTACTTCTCTGTTGAAAAAGAGAGGGTAAGGAGGGAACTATGGAAAGAATCAGCAGAATAAAAAGGCAGAGGAAATCAAAAGAAAAAACCTCCGGGGAGATTGCACGTATCCGGTTAGCCGGTACTCTGGCTTCGGATTATCTGGAGTGTTCGCCGGAGCAGTTTGAGATCATGCGAAAAGAATTGCTGGAAATTCTTTCCAGATATATGGACATCAATGAGACACAGCAGATACAACTGAACATGGTTCAGGAATTAAAGCAAGGGGTTCAATATGTTAAGACAATACAAATTAAGGGACTATAGATTCAGCCTGGTACTCTGGGTAGTTGCTCTTTCCACACTGGGCATTATGATCATTGGAAGCGCTCAGAAAGCCTCCCAGACAAAGCAGATTTTCGGATTGATCCTGGGACTGGTGTGCATGGTGGCGGTATCTCTCATTGACTATACCTGGCTGATCAATTTCTACTGGATCTACTATGTGGCAGGCATCGGGCTTCTGATGGCGGTGCTCCTTTTTGGTGTTGAGGTAAACGGGGCAAAGCGCTGGATCAATATCGGCTTTCAGTTTCAACCCTCCGATGTGGCAAAGATCATTCTAATCGTGTTTTTTGCCAAGCTGTTTTCCAAGTATGAGGAAAAGATCAACACGGTAAAAATGATCCTGTTTTCTCTGATTTTGTTGGGGATTCCTCTGTTTTTAATATACAAAGAACCAAATTTGTCCACAACCATTGTGACAGCCCTGGTATTTTGTGTTATAATATTCGTGGCCGGTTTAAGCTACAAGATCATAGGAGGTATCCTGCTGGTGACTATTCCGATGGCGGTGATTTTGTTTACTGTGATTTTGCAGCCGGGACAGACACTGATCGAGGGATATCAGGTAAACCGCATTCTTTCCTGGCTCAAACCGGAAGAGTATGTGGATATTGCAAGACAGCAGCAGAATGCTATTATTGCCATTGGTTCCGGACAACTTTATGGAAAGGGCCTGAACAATAATGCGGTATCCTCTGTCAAAAACGGAAACTTTTTTTCTGAGTCCCAGACAGACTTTATCTTTGCCGTGGCTGGGGAGGAATTAGGTTTTCTGGGCTGCTGCCTGATTGTAATTCTGGAATTTCTCATTGCTTTTGAATGTATCCGCATCGGCCGGAAAGCCAAGGATCTGGCCGGAACTTTGATCTGCTGCGGGATGGGGGCCCTGATCATGATCCAAAGTTTCGTAAATATTGGCGTAACCACCGGGTTACTGCCCAATACCGGTATCGCGCTGCCCTTCGTCAGTTACGGCATGACGTCGCTGGTAAGTTTTTGTATCGGCATTGGTTTTGTGCTGAATGTGGGACTGCAGATCAGGAAATATTAGAAGGTTTTTAGGAGGTTTTCACTTATGAATATTGGATTTATTGCCCATGATGCAAAGAAAAAATTAATGCAGAACTGCTGCATTGCCTACCGGGGTATTCTGTTAAAAAATGAATTGTATGCTACCGGTACGACAGGTCGGCTTATTGAGGAGGCCACCGGACTTTCGGTGCACAAATTTCTGGCCGGTCATGTGGGGGGAGAGCAACAGATGGGAGCTATGATTGAACAAAATCAATTGGATCTGGTGCTGTTTTTCCGGGATCCCAATACGCCAAAGGTGACGGAACCGGATATAACCAAGGTGATCCGCATGTGTGATATTCACAATATTCCTCTGGCTACCAACATTGCTTCCGCAGAAGTTCTGCTGAAATCATTAGAACGAGGAGATCTTGAGTGGCGTGAAATGTACAAATAAGGAGACTGCGCAGGAACGTTCCTATTATACAGAGCGGGAATGGGCCAGAATTACGGCAAAAGAAGAGGAAGAGAAAAAACATCAGCGAAAGCTGGCCATATTTTTAGGGATACTGACAGCCGTCACTCTGCTGATGTGCTACCTGGTATATTTTTTTGTAATCCGTTCCCATGACTATGAACTGGATCATCCCTTTGCCTCAAATGACAGAGTCTATGGGATTCAGAGCGGCCTTACCGTTTCCGACACGGCAGAAAGCTTTGCCGCCAATTTGTGTGTCACAGACCAGGATGTAAACAATACTCTGCCCATCGGGGCATACAGCGCAGCGCTTTTTGATTTAAACGGCAGGCAGGTGGTTTACGGAAGAGATCTTTTTACCAAACGTTCCCCTGCCAGCCTTACGAAGATCATGACTGCCATGGTAGCACTAAAATACGGTAATCTGGATGATATGGTGACTGTGACGGAGACTGCCCTGGATATTGAGTACGGTTCTTCCGTCTGCGATATCAAGGTGGGAGACCGGCTTTCCTTAAAGCAGCTTCTCTACGGATTGATGATCGCTTCCGGAAATGATGCTGCCATGATGATTGCAGAGCATGTGGGGGGATCCGTGGCCGGTTTTGTGGATCTGATGAATCAGGAAGCGCGGGCTCTTGGAGCTACGGGCACTCATTTTACCAATCCCCACGGTCTTACGGATTCCGACCATTATACTACCGCCTATGACCTTTATCTTATGTTTCAGGCAGCTATGGAATATGATGTGTTTATGGACATGATTAACCGGAAGAATTATTATGCAGAGTACACCAGAGTGGACGGCTCTGCAGTGGCAGTTACCTGGGAATCCACTAATCACTATTTTACCAGTCTGGCAGATGCACCGGACAATGTGATCGTTTACGGAGGAAAAACCGGTACCACAGATGATGCAGGAGCCTGCCTGTCTCTTCTGGCAAAAGATCTTTACGGAAACCCCTATCTGGCTGTGGTTCTCCATGCCGGAAACAAAGACGAGCTGTATCAGGAAATGAATCAGATATTGTCCCTGATCGAGAATTAACAGTTGTATTTTAGCGGTAAATAGTCTATAATTGTTTTATAATATTTTTATCCGATACTGAAGGAGGAGATTACAATGATACAATTAATCATAGGCGAGAAGGGCAAGGGTAAAACAAAAGTTCTTTTAGAAAAGGCAAACACAGAGATCAAGAACGCACACGGAAACATGGTTTACATTGATAAGAGCGGACAGCATATGTATGAGCTGAATAACAAGATTCGTCTTGTGGATGCTACCACTTTTCCGCTTGTAAACAGTGATGAATTTCTTGGTTTCATCTGCGGGGTGATTTCCCAGGATCATGATCTGGAGCAGATGTATCTTGACAGTTTTTTAAAAATCGCACATCTGGAAGGTGAAGATGTGGCTCCTGCACTGGACAAGCTGGCCAAGATCAGTGAGCAGTTCCAGGTAAACTTTGTTATCAGTATCTCCTTAACCAGAGATCAGTTACCGGATTCTATGAAAGAGAACGTAATTGCTGAATTGTAAGATTGACTACATAAAAGGGGCGGCTGCAAAATGCTGATCGTGCCGGATAGTTCCTGTACTTTTCCTAAGAAATAGGATTGTTTTCTTGAGAAAAGCGCCAGGAAAGTTCCGCAGATCCTGTTTTGTGATCGCCCCTTTTTCATGAGATAGGAAATTTTCTTCCTTATTCGGTAGTTGTGCCGAAACGGTTTACCCGCCCGTAAAGGCTGAGAAGATATAATCCGGCAAGCCCTACCAGAGCATAGATCACTCTGGACAGCCAGGACATATTCCCAAAGAGAAAATTTACCAGATCAAATCGAAAGAAGCCAATCAGCCCCCAGTTTACTGCTCCTACAATCACCAGGGTGAGAGAGGTGTAATCCCAAAATTTAGAACTCATAGTTTATTCCTCCTTATCATGTCAATTTTATTTTTTCCAGTTTGTATTTTTTTATGCAAAACTACGGTTGAGATAAAGGAGAGAACGTGCTAAAATAAACCGGAGAGGAGGCCCGGACTTTTGGCTGGAAAAAAATCTAATAGGAAAATTACTAAATACAGACGGTATTCCGTAATAAATATTGGTACAATTCTGTTTGGTATCATTTTTATTTATATGATCGCCTGTATTTTTCTTTATGCAACCACAGAACATGTTACTTCTTATGAAGTGATCTCAGGATCTATTTCCGGAAATTATCGATACCGTGCGTTGGCTCTGAAGACCGAAGCGGTTGTCACGGCTCCTCAAAGCGGAAAAGTGACTTATTATGCCAGAGAAGGCGCTAAGGCAAGCGCAGGTTCCACAGTTTGCTCCATCAATGAGGCCGGTGTAGACGCTTCTGCCTTAGGCAATCTGGAGCTTGATGCGGAGGATTACTCAAATTTAAAAAATACGATGTCTTCCTTTGCATTAAATTTTGATGACAGCAGTTTTCAGAATGTCTATGATTTTAAAGCGGATCTGGAAAGCTACATCCTTCAGCAGTCCCAGACCAGTACCGGCACTGCCATCGGCATGAATCAGTGTACCGCGCCTGCCTCCGGCTTTGTGGTGTACGCAGTAGACTCTCTGGAAAATCTTACAGAACAGGAGATTACCCCTGAGCTTTTTGACCAGAACAGTTATGAAAAAACGAATCTGCGTTTTAACGGAACAGCCACTGCCGGAAGCCCTCTGTTTAAGATGGTGACAGATGAAAACTGGGCGCTGTATTTTCCGCTGGACACAAGCCTGGCTACGGAATTAATGGATCGTTCTTCCATAAGATTCCGCTTTCTGAAGGATGACAATACTTTCACTGCAAAGTTTTCTATTATCCAAAATGATGGGAACTATTTCGGCAAAATCGCTTTGAATAATTCGCTGATCCGGTACGTCTCAGACCGTTATCTGGAGATTGAGCTTCTTCTAAGCCGAAAAGAAGGGCTTAAAATTCCAACCTCTGCGATTGCAGAAAAGGAATTTTACAAGATACCCAAAGAATATGTGACAGATAATTCGGGAACCCAAAAGGAAGTAGCGATTCTCAGGGAGACCTTCAACAATGACGGGTCTTCTTCTGTAAAAAATGTGATTGCCACTGTTTACGGAAGAACCGAGGACTCTATTCTGGTGAGTACAGATTTGTTCCAGCCCGGAGATTATGTGCTGATGCAGGATACCAATAAAAAATATCAGATCCAGGAAAACAATGTAGAGACTATTCAGGGTGTTTACAATATTAATAAAGGGTATGCCGTATTCCGCGAGGTGACGGTGATTGATGAAAATGAAGAATTTTGCATTGTAGAATCCAACAATGTCTATGGATTAGATACGCATGATTTTATTGCCATGGACGCCGCAACTGTGGATAATGATGACATCATCAGTTAGCGCGGATATTTTTAGATCATGCATACCGGCATTTTGCCAAATCAGGAAAAGAGGGGACATTATGATAAAAGAGCAATTAAGAGACGTACAGCAGAGAATAGAAGCCGCCTGTCTGCGGGCAGGCAGAAACCCTAAAGAAGTGACTTTAATTGCAGTAAGCAAGACAAAGCCTGTCTCTATGATCCAGGAGGTTCTGGAGGAGGGAGTTGCAGATTTTGGTGAAAATAAGCCTCAGGAGCTTCGAGATAAGTATGAGGTGCTGCCAGAAGACCTTCGATGGCATTTGATTGGCCATTTGCAGAGAAATAAGATCAAATATATTATTGACAAGGCTTGTATGATTCATTCTGTGGAATCTGTGCGGCTTGCGCAAGCCATTGATCAGGAAGCCGAAAAGCATGGTCTTATTATGCCGGTGCTGGTAGAAGTAAATGTTGCCAGAGAGGAAAGTAAATTTGGAATCATGCCCGAGGAAACGCTTGATTTTGTGCAGGAGATTGCCCAATTTCCCCATATCCAGATTCAGGGATTGATGACGATTGCCCCGTTTACGGAGAACCCGGAAGAAAATCGTCAATATTTTAAAAAATTAAAAAAATTACAGGTTGACATAGCGGCCAAAAACATTGATAATGTTTGTATGTGCCATTTAAGCATGGGCATGACGGGAGACTATGAAGTGGCCATAGAAGAGGGCGCTACCATGGTGCGTGTGGGAACCGGAATTTTTGGAACACGTAATCCATAAGTACTTAGTAAGGAGATTAAGAATGAGCGTTTTAGATAAATTTTTAAATGCAATGAAACTCAACGATGATGACGGATTTGATGAGGACGATTATCTGGATGAGGAAATTGATGATTATGAGGAGCCACGTTCCAGACGACGTCTGATAAAATCCAGAGAGGACGAGGATGATCTCTTTGAGGATTATGGAACCGGCACTGCCGCAGCCAGTGAGAGCCGCAGCGTTTCCGCTTCTTCTAAGGATAAACAGACTGCTTCCGCAAAGACTGCCAAATCTTCAAAGATCTCTCCCATTCGGCCCAGAAAAGCAGGTGCGCCCGGTATGGAGGTCTGTGTGATCAAACCTCATACTATGGAGGATTCCAGAGAGATCACAGAGACCCTGCTGGCTAACTGTACGGTTGTTTTGAATATGGAGGGACTGGATCTGGATATTGCCCAGAGAATCATTGATTTTGCTTCCGGTTCCTGCTATGCGATTGACGGAAACCTTCAGAAGATCAGCAACTATATTTTTATTATTACCCCTGCCTCTGTGGATATTTCCGGTGATTTCCAGGAGATTCTCACCGGAGCCTTTGATGTTCCTTCCTTTGAGAAGAAGTTCTAAGCCTTATGACCAGAGAAGAGGAATTATTTCAAAAACGTCTGCTGGACCTGGCTGATGCAGCCTGGAAGCGAGGCATTGTCACCTTCACAGATTTTCTGAATCTGAATGAACAGAATATTTATCACAGCATCTTGCCGAAGCTTTCTTTTGTCCAAAGTCAAAGTTTCGGCGGATATGAAAATGCAGAGCGTCAGATGGTGGCCTTTTTTCCTTCTGATGCTTTTTATCTTGAAGTTTCTTATCCCATGGTCTGTCTGAAGATCAGCCCGCTAAGCAAAAAATTTTCAGATACCCTAACCCATAGGGATTATTTGGGTTCTCTTATGAATCTTGGGGTAGAGCGCAGCAAAATGGGCGATATTTTGCTCCAGGATCAGGATGCCTTTCTGTTTTGTCAGGAGGCCATAGGAGAATTTCTGTCAGTGGAACTGACCAGAGTCCGCCATACCAGCGTGCAGTGTAGTCTCTGTCCACTGGAAGACTTTCATTATACCCCGAAGCTTATGGAGATCACCGGGACGGTGGCCTCCGTCCGTCTGGACGCTCTGCTTTCGCTTGCTTTCCAGACTTCCAGAAGCAGCCTTACGGGACTGATGGAAGGCGGGAAAACTTTTGTAAATGGCCGCCTGATTACCAGCAATGGTTACCATGTAAAAGAGGGAGATCTGATCTCTTTGAGAGGCTATGGCCGTTTCCAATACGAGGGGATCCTTTCTGTCACGAAAAAAGGACGGAATCTGGTGCGCCTCTGGAAATATGTATGATGAAAAGAAAGGTATCTGAATCATCAGAGCGTTACAGCTCTGCCCACAGGTGCGCGCCGGAGAAAGGTCGGCAGAATGGAGATTGATATGAGTAAAAACTTTCAGCCGCAGACAAAGGAAACCTGTCTGCCGGTAAAAAAAGACGGAAAATTTGCGTACAATATTTATCTGGAGCATTCCTTTGAGCATCTGCCGGAGCGGATAGCCCAACTGGATATAGCAGACCGGAAGCTCTGCATTGTAACAGATACCAATGTTGAGAAACTTTACGGGCAGGAGATCCAACAGATTCTGACTCCATGCTGTAAGGAGACCTCTCTCTATGTAATTCCCGCCGGGGAAGCGCATAAAAACCTGGATGAGATCCGAAAGCTGTATCAACATCTGATCAGCCAGAAAATGGACCGAAAGGATATTCTGGTGGCCCTGGGCGGAGGCGTTGTCGGGGACATGACCGGGTATGCGGCAGCCACTTATCTTCGCGGTGTCCGTTTTGTCCAGATTCCTACCACACTTCTGGCACAGGTAGACAGCAGCATCGGAGGCAAGACCGGTGTGGATTTTGATCAGTATAAAAACATGGTGGGAGCATTTCACCAGCCGTCTTTGGTATATCTGAATCTGAACACCCTGAAAACGCTTTCAGAAGAACAGTTTGCCTGCGGTATGGGAGAGGTATTAAAACACGGTCTGATCTGCAATGCTTCCTATTATGAATGGATCATCAACCACATGGATGAGATCCTGGAGCGGAATTTTACGGCGCTCCTTGCTCTGGTGGCAGAAAGCTGCCAGATCAAGCGGGCTGTAGTGGAAAAGGATCCCACGGAGCAGGGAGACCGGGCGCTTTTGAATTTCGGCCATACCATTGGCCATGCCATTGAAAAGCTAAAAGATTTTTCCCTGCTTCATGGTCAGTGCGTGGCTCTGGGATATGTGGCAGCTGCCTATATTTCATGGAAACGGGAACTGTTGACGGAAGAAGAATTTTATGAGATACGGGATATGAATGTGGGATTTGCTCTCCCTATCTCCCTGGACGGCCTCACTCCGGAAGCTATTTTGGAGGCCACAAAGCATGATAAAAAGATGGTGTCCGGACAGATTCGCTTCGTACTGTTAAAGGGAATTGGAAAAGCCTTCTTAGATGACACTGTGACGGATCAGGAGATACTGGATGCTGTAAAGAGCCTGATCCTTGCATGAGCAATCTCATTTGCTTTCGAAAATAGATTGCTTACCAGGAATCACAAAGAATGACCATAAGATTTTACAACAAGGGGAATGACCAGACTATGAAAAAAGAAACCATCACAAGAGAATGGAAAATAAGCCTTTTTGGTGGGCTTATCCTCCTGGCCATTTTGCTGGGAATAGATCAGCTGACCAAATATCTGGCGTACAATTTTCTGCGCATCCGCGGCCCTTTAAGCCTTCTGCCGGATGTTTTTGAGCTGCAGTATCTGGAAAACCGGGGAGCCGCTTTTGGCATGCTGGAAAATATGCAGTGGATCTTTGTCCTCTTTGCACTGGTTATTACTGCAGCAGCAGGATGGCTTTATCTGCGTTTATGTTTCCGAAAATTTACAGGCCCCCGTTCCTTTGTTCCTTTGAAAGGCATCTGCATACTGCTTATGGCGGGGGCGCTGGGGAACATGATTGACCGACTGGCTCATGGTTTTGTCATTGACTTTCTCTACTTTTCCCTTATCGATTTTCCCATCTTTAATGTGGCGGACATTTACGTCTGCGTGGGAACCGCCTGCTTTCTGCTGCTGATTCTCTTTTATTACAAGGAGGAGGATCTGGATCAGATACAGGGAAAAAAGACACAGCAGGACTACATGAGGGATCTCATTGACAAGATCCGCGAGAGCAGGAATAAGGAGAATCAAAAGAACTAGGAAACCCTGGAAACTCATACCGGAAGATAAAGAAGAGAAGTAGAAAAGGAGACGTTTTTATGATCTTTCAGGCGACAACTTTGGATCAGGGGACCCGGATTGATAAATATCTTTCCAGGGAACTGCCGGATTGTTCCCGTTCTTTTTTGCAGAAGCTCATAGAGACCGGCCAGCTGCGGATCAACGGCACTGCCACATTAAAATCCAATTATAAAGTGAACGCAGGGGATGAGATTGAACTGGAAATTCCGGAGGCAGTGGAGCCGGAGATCGAGGCGGAGAACATCCCGCTTGATATTTTGTATGAGGATTCAGAGCTTCTGGTGGTAAACAAACCAAAGGGCATGGTGGTGCATCCCTGTCCGGGACACTATTCCGGAACTCTGGTAAACGCCCTGCTGTACCATTGCAGGGGGGATCTCTCCGGTATTAACGGCGTGATGCGGCCGGGGATCGTACACCGCATTGATCAGAATACCACAGGCTCTCTTCTGGTGTGTAAAAATGATTACTCTCACAATTTCCTTGCAGAACAGTTAAAGGTCCATTCTATTACGAGAAAATATCGGGCCATTGTCCATGGGAATCTGAAAGAAGAAGAGGGGACGGTCAATGCTCCTATCGGACGCCATCCGGTTGATCGAAAAAAAATGGCTGTGAATCACAAAAATGGCAAGGAGGCTGTGACCCATTACCGAGTGCTGGAGCGTTTCGGAAAATATACTTACCTTGAATGCCAGTTAGAGACAGGCCGCACTCATCAAATACGGGTTCATTTAACAAGCATAGGCCATCCGCTTCTGGGGGACGATGTCTACGGGCCTTCCAAATGCCCGATATCCGGCCTTCAGGGGCAAACCCTTCACGCCATGGTTCTGGGCTTTGTTCACCCTGTTACAAAGGAGTATATGGAGTTTACGGCGCCTCTGCCAGATTATTTTCAGGAATTGTTAGAAAAACTGAAGAGGGATGGGGCAAGACACTGATCCTGGCAGATTGCTGCAAAATACTTCCGGCAGTACCCTTTCGGGTGATTTAGCGCATTTTTGTTTCATAGGAAGGAACTTCCTATGAAACGAGAAACAATCCCCGGCAGTTTGCTTCTAGTTTGTCCCAACATCCGTTTGGTGCGGAAGATTTGTATCTCCGCGCTTATGGATGATTCGTTTTGGCCAGCCTTGAATATTTCCATCCAGGATCGCAGTGAACATTCTCTGCTTGGTTCCTGGATTTTCTTTTGTCAGCTGGCGAAGCAGATCTTTTGCATACTCACGCTTGGTAAATCCGTCTACCGGACAGGGATTCTTTGCCACAGGCAGGTCATACTTATTTTTAAATCCGATCACATCCGCCTCATCCACATAGATCATGGGGCGGATCACCGTAAGATCCATCCGGTCCAGGTATGTTCTGGGGGAGAAAGAGTAGAAACGCCCTTCATAAATCAAAGACAGAAGCATGGTTTCCACCACATCGTCCTTGTGGTGGGCATATGCCACCTTATTGCAGCCCAGTTCCTTTGCCTTTTCATTGAAAGCTCCTTTGCGCATTTTGGCACACAGAGAACAAGGATTGGACTCCTTCCGGTCTTCAAAGATAATCTGGCCGATCTGGGTATCCACTATCGTGTAGGGCACCTCCAGCTTCGCGCAGAGGGCTTTAATAGGCTCCAGATCAAATCCCGGGAAGCCCAGGGAGCAGGTGATGGCCTGAAGTTCAAAAGGCTTTGGATAGAACCTTCTAAGGCCGCTGAGGGCATAGAGTAATGTGAGACTGTCTTTTCCGCCGGAAATCCCTACGGCAATTTTGTCTCCTTCTTCGATCATCTGATATTCATCAACTGCCTTTCGCACCAGACTCATCAATTTTTGTAATTTCATATAAAATTCCCTTTCTGTTAAATAAAGAATGCGTCTTAAAAAAGTCTGCCCGCCGCTTCGCGCTCCGTTGGCATCCTTTAATTTATATCGTTTCTATCATAGCGAAAAGCTGGAAATTTGACAACTGTTTTTTATTAGGAGTTTTGAGCATCAATGTACACAGTACAACACGGATGCTATTGAATAAAAAGTATATGGAAGGAAAAAGCAGAGGTGATTGTAATGTTCCATGAGAATAAAACATATTGGCGGATAGCCGTTTCTGTGATAAAATGATGATGGTATCCGCGGCCAGAGCATACGGCTCCTTGAATGCCAATGAGATTGTTTTTTCTGCGCGGATGCTGGATCGTGTGAAATAGGAACTGTACAGCCATAACGGTTCTTATTGATTGCTGTGGCCGTGCGGGACGGAAAAGGAGGGCAGTCTATAAAACTATGAAAAAATGGCTTTTAGTTGCATTCACCTTTGTTCCCATTCTTGTGGGAGATTTGATCAATCGTTTCCTGCTTCTCCCGGTCATCGGCAGTCTCCTTTTTTATGTACTGCCTTTAGCGACTACGGTATTTTGGTTTTTCGTCGGGAGATGGTATGAACGCAGCTCCTGGAAAACTGTGCAGGCCATACTCATCGGAAATGCCACAGGGCTGGTTTCCCTGGTAATTTCTTTCTGGAGATATTGGTCGGAAACGCCGGGTAACGGAACTGGGATCCTTTGGACTCTAATGAATAAATTTCAATTATATACGGATGCCGCTCCTGGGTACTTATTGGGGAAAATTGCGCTCCTTTTCGAGCCTCAGCCGAATACGATAGGAAGAGCCTCTATGACTGCTTTGCGGGTTCTGTCTGTCGTCTATCTGATCGTTGTTTTTTTGCTAGGCTTCTTTTTGGAAAGACGAAAAAATAAACACAATATATAGCAGCTAATCAAACAAATGTCACCAGTTTTAAATAGAAATACCAGCCTATATTCTCATAATTAATTATGAGAATATAGGCTGCCTGTGACAAAAATAGCTACATGACAAAAATTCCTGCATCATGCCATGTTTACAGGCGGCTGAAACAGCAATAACAAATCAACAAAATAAGGAGAAATTATCATGAAATTCGTAATACAGCGGGTCACAGAAGCATCTGTGACGATTGATGGGACAACCGTGGGAGAGATTGGAAAGGGATTTCTGGTACTCATCGGCGTGGGCGCCAAGGATACAAGGGAAATCGCAGACTTTTATATTAAGAAAATGATTGGTCTGCGAATCTTTGAGGATGAAAATGGAAAGACAAATCTTTCTTTAAAAGATGTGAAGGGACAGCTTCTTCTGGTATCTCAGTTTACCCTATATGCCAACTGCCGCAAAGGAAATCGCCCCAGTTTCATTGAGGCCGGAGGTCCGAAGATGGCGGAAGAGTTGTATGAGTATATCATCCAGGAGTGCAGAAAGCAGATACCTGTGGTTGAGACCGGGAAATTCGGAGCTGATATGAAGGTAAATCTGTGCAATGACGGGCCGTTTACGATTATTCTGGATGAAAATCTGCACAAAATATAGAAAATTTTTGAGAAAACACAAGAAAATCCCAAATTATTCTGAACAAAACAGCTATAACATTAATAGAAAAGATCCGTATCTTTTCCCTCTAGTTCTTTTAACCGCCGGTAGAGGGTTGCCCTGCTGCAGCCTAAGAGCCTGGCGGTTTCTTCACATCCGATTTCTTTCATGCTGGCCTTTATATCTGAAAGCCGCCAGAGAGAAGAGGTACTTCCCGATACGTCCAGCCGTTTTCTTCCTGCATTTCGTTCATTTTTTTGTTTTTTGTAATATTCCACCATCAATAGTCCATTTCCCTCGGAATCAAAATCCAGAGCCAGAGAAACCTGATGTTCTTTCAACTGGCCATTTATTCTGCCAATTCGCTCCTTTAATGAGTCCGTAACCGGCAATTTCCCTATATATTCTCGATGCAGCATAATTATCCTCTATATGTTGTGTTTTTCAGACCTCTATGGTCAACGGGTGTTTTAGTTTTTCTCATAATTAATTTTGAGAAAACGCGAAACACCGGTTGACCATAATTAATTTTGAGAAAGTGCAAGAAAATCCCATGACTGAAGGCGGGCTGCCCTGTGCACACGGATGTTACGGTTCCCGCAGCTTTACCGCAGAGGCAGCTCTTCGGCGGCGGTTGTCATCCATAGCGGCGTAATGCTTTTTTGTGGTGTTCACATCCTTGTGTCCAAGCACATCTGCCACCAGATAAATATCCCCGGTTTCCCGGTACAGAGACGTTCCATAAGTGCTTCTCAGTTTATGGGGAGTGATCTTTTTCGTGGTGGTAATCTCTCTTGCATATTTTTTTACCATATTTTCTACTGCCTGCACTCCAATCCTGCGGCGCTGGGTAGAGTAGAAGAGGGCATTCTCATGGCCGGCAAGGGGAGTAATGCCTTTGCGTTCTTCCATATAATTTCTCAGCGCCAGCTCCACCTCCTCGCCGAAATATACGATCATCTCTGAACCGCCTTTGCGAACCACTTTGATTCCATTGTTGCGAAAATCCACATCCTGAACATCCAGTCCCACGCATTCAGAGACACGGATTCCGGTACCCAAAAGAAGCGTCACAATGGCCAGATCCCGCAGCTTCGTTTTTTCATAGTACATTTTTTTCTGACCGGTAAGCTGATCGCCTCCATGTTCAATAAAGTCCAGGAGAGCGGCTGTTTCATCTTCATCCAGACGGATAATTGCCTTATCGTGGAGTTTGGGCATATCCACCAGAAGCGTAGGATTTTTTTGAATCATCTGATGCTTGTAAAAATAGGCGTAAAAGCTGCGAAGAGCAGACATTTTCCGTTTCAGGCCACGTTCCCCATTGGTGACCTGGGCATTCCGGACAGCTCCGGCCATAGATTTGTCAATATCATAAACCTTCAGATATTCCTGATATTCCTCAATATCAACAGCCTCCAGCTGATCCAGAACTTCTACCTTAAAATCCTGGATCTCTTTTCCTTTGAAGAGCGGATTGGACTCCTGAAGATACCGGAAAAAGGTACGGATATCATAAGCATAAGAAATCCTGGTTTTAGTAGATGTGGTAGGCTCCATAGCTCGAAAATAGCTGCGGGCAAAGGGCGGCAAGGTTTTCAAAACTTCCCGCAGCTGCAGGGTATTCTGAATATCCATCTGCTCATGGTAGGACAGATTGGGCTGAGTAGTCATTGCTGTAATAACATCAGTAGTCATAAAATTTTCTTTCATAGCCGGGCATCCTCCATAACTCTGATAGATCTATTTGATAAACATGTGTTTTGCGTATAGATCTATAGGGATTTACAATAACACATAGCAGCTCTCCTGTCAAGCGAATTGAAATGGAATCAGAAACTAAAAAAGAATTTCTATTTTCTTTCTTTGGCAATAATCAGAGAATAATATCCTGCATTCTCAGGTATCTCATCTGCGCTCCCATAAATTTTTTCATTTTGCATCCCACAGTTTTCTACCATCATGACATCTTTCCCGCTTTCCAACAGTGCTTCCTTGACCTGTCCCATTCGTTTGCCGGATTTCATAAAGACAAAATTGCCGGGACGCTTTAATTCTTCTTCTGTAAAACCGTAAAAAGCCGGAACGACATGGAGGGTCTCCTTTAGTTCCACCAGGGGAATATTGAGTCTGGCTGCGGCGGCACAGAATGAGGGAATCCCGCTCACCAGTCTGGTATCATAGCCCTTCTTTTCCAGTATCCGCTGAACATACAGGTACGTAGAATAAATGGTGGGATCTCCCAGGGTGAGAAACACCACATTTTTTCCCTGTATCAGATATTGCTCTAACTGATCAGCTGCTTTTTGGTGATTGTTCCGCAGCTCCTCTTTATCATGGGTCATAGGCATGGAAACAGGAATCAATTTCTTTTCTGCCAGTTCCGGCACTGCCTGTACGGCAATTTTGTAAGCCACAGAGGCTTCTGCCTCCTCCCCCGGCACAGCGATCACCTGGTTTTCTCTGATCAGCCGGACTGCTTTTAAGGTCATTAATTCCGGATCTCCCGGCCCCACTCCCACTCCGTATAAAATTCCGCTCATTGTTATCTCCTTCTTTCACAAAATAAGGTTTTGCAACACGCCCTATGGACAGCATCAGTGTCCACAGGGCAACACGCCCCATGGACACTGATGCAAGCCTCATCCCTTATAATAGAATATCTTTGAATATCTTTATTTCTTTCAGAAAAATATGGTATTACTCCGCATTATCTGCTGCTCTGGCTGCGATTTCCTTATCCTGTACATCAGAGGGAGCCTGTTCATAGCGCGCAAACTCATAGGAGAAATCACCGCATCCTCCGGTCATGGAGCGCAGCTGGGTAGAATAGCCGTAAAGCTCAGACATGGGGATGTCCGCCTCTACGATGGTATTGCCGCTGTGATCCGGATTCATTCCAAGAACACGGCCACGTCTCTTGTTCAGATCTCCCATAACGTCTCCGGTAAATTTATCCGGAACCGTTACTTTCATGGAAGCGATGGGCTCTAAGAGCACCGGGCTGGCCTCCATAAAGCCTTTCTTGAAGGCCTGGCTGGCAGCAGTCTTAAATGCCATCTCAGAAGAGTCTACGGGATGATAGGAGCCATCGTAAAGCACAGCCTTAACACCGACTACCGGATATCCGGCCAGGGGGCCTTTCCCCACGGAATCCTGAATACCTTTTTCTACAGCCGGGAAATAGTTCTTGGGAACAGCTCCTCCCACAACCTCCTGTTCAAATACATAAGGAGTCTCCAGATCTCCGGATGCCTCAAAACGCATCTTAACGTGACCATACTGTCCATGTCCGCCGGACTGTTTTTTGTACTTGGAGTCCACATCGGATTTCTTACGGATGGTCTCCCGGAAAGCCACCTTGGGACGATCCAGAACTGCCTCTACTTTATACTTTGTCAGCAGCTTGCTCACAATAATATCCAGATGCTGATCTCCCATTCCATAGATCAGAGTCTGACGATTTTCACTGTCATTCACAGCCTTCATGGTAAGATCTTCCTGCATCATTTTTGCCAGAGCCTGGGAAATCTTATCCTCGTCTCCCTTATTCTTCGCGAAATATCTCTTATAAGTATACGGTGTGGAGACAGAAATTTTACCGTAGCGAATCGGTGTGGCCTTTGTAGCCAGAGTATCTCCTGTGGAAGCCTCCAGTTTACCGATGGCGCCCATATCTCCGGCCATCAGCTCTTTCACCTCAACCGGTTTGCTTCCCTCAAACACATACAGTTTGCTGACGCGGAATTCTGTGTCTGTCTCTACATCAAACAGCGTATCATCCGATTTGATCACGCCAGAAGCTACTTTTATCATGGAATACTTACCGATAAAGGGATCCACGATGGTCTTAAAGATAAAGGCAGATTTTGCTTTGGCGAAATCATAGTCCGCTTCAAATACTTCATTGGTCTTTAAATTCAATCCTGCCATCTTTCGGTCATTGGGAGCCGGGAAGTAACTTAAGATGTCATCCAGCAGGATCATGATGCCCTGAAGATTCAGGCTGGCGCCCATGGTAACCGGAACCAGAGAACATTCTGAAACATTACTCTTCAGTGCAGCGATGATCTCCATCTCAGAGAATTCCTCACCGCCGAAATAACGATCCATAAATTCTTCGCTTGTCTCTGCCACAGATTCCATAAGAATGT
>ENA-ORTM01002211-ORTM01002211.1-human-gut-metagenome-genome-assembly--contig:-NODE-2211-length-16821-cov-5.069844_pt1 | contig 16821 bp, 8 predicted proteins | sample MGYA00241909_ERZ509182 | MGnify/ENA primary metagenome ERZ509182 (study PRJEB26280, sample SAMEA2338855) | human gut metagenome | biome: human gut; feature: human-associated habitat; material: faeces...
CGCTCTGTTCGCCGGCACGCTCGCCGGCTGCGGCGCCAAGCCCGCCGATACCGCCGGGTCCACTCCCGCCAAGGCCGTCGAGCTGCAGATCTTCGCAGCCAATTCCCTCGAGAAGGCCATGCCCGAGGTCCAGGCCCTCTACACCGAGAAGACCGGTGTGACCTTCGCCGACACCCAGTTCAAGGCATCTGGCGATCTCATCGAGCAGATGCGTGCCGGCGCCCAGGCCGACGCCCTGATCACCGCTTCCAAGGGCACCATGGATGACGCCGTCGCGGGCGGGCTCGTCGACGAGACCACGCGCCTGGACATGTTCGTGAACGATCTGGTGGTCGTGAAGGCGGAGGGTTCCGACGTCGAGATCGCCTCGCTCGAGGATGTGAAGAACATCGAGGGCAAGGTCGCCATCGGCGATGCCGTGACCGTCCCGGCTGGCAAGTACGCCAACCAGGCCCTGAGCACCATCGGCCTGTATACCGGCGCCGCTGGTGACGACGGCGTGTACGCGCCCGAGTTCGCCGACCGCGTCGCCCTGGCCGACAAGGTGGGCACCGCCGCCAAGTACGTTTCCACCGGCGATGCGACCATCGGCTTTGTCTACAGCTCCGACATCTTCCGCTACGACGGCATCGAGCAGGCTTTCGTCTGCCCTGAGGATTCCCATAAGCCCATCGTCTACCCCGGTGCCGTTTCCGCCTCGAGCGAGCATGCCGCGGCGGCAGACTTCCTCGACTTCTGCATGAACGACGCCGAGACTCAGAAGGTTTGGGCCAAGTACGGCTTCGAGCTGTTTGCGTAAGTGCTTCCCCGCGCGCCTCTGGCATACTGATGCCGGGGGCGCGTGTTATGCGTAGGTTCGAGGGCGGTCCCGGTGACCGCCCTTATTCATGTCGAGGGTAGGAGCGTGCCATATGGGCATGGGCCGAGATAGTTGGGATCTTTGCGGGAGCTGCGCAGGCGGCATCGTGCGACGGGCCGGTGCGGTTCGGCCGTTCGTCGACGGCCGCGCGACTCGTCCATGGGTCCTGGCCCTTGTCGCGATCGTATCGTGCGTGTTGATGGTCGCTGCCGCTGCAATGCCGGTCTCCGCCATGGCCGTCCCGACGGTACTCGAGGCTCCCGAACAACAGACCGTGGAGATCCTCGCAGATGGCTCCGCTCGAGTGGATGGTGCCTCGTTTGGCATCATCGGATTTGAGCGCCTCGCCAAAGGCACGGCCCGTGCGTCCGAGGGTGCGCCCGAAGGCTATCGACTTCCAATCTCGGATTCCGCCGGCTTGGTGGTTGTCCGCGCGCCCGGCGAGGTGCTCTTGCACGTCGATCGCGAGGTCGCGGCAACGTTCGATCTCGAGGACCCGAGCGGCGCGGGCCTATCCGCCTTGTGGTCGATGGCCTGCGCGCTCGACGAGGCCGGCAGCATGGGCGGCGCTCTGCTCTCGGAGGGAGAAGTGCCCCTCAGGCTCGTGACGGATTCCGAGTGTGTGTCCGGTGTCTTTCGGTATCGCTTCGATGCGCGCGGCGATGACGGCGCACGCTATGTGACTGTGACATTGGCGAATGCCGAGGAGGGCGAGGCCGGTCTGGATGCGGCGCGTGCCGCCGGCGTCGACCTGGGTGACGGCGTGTTGTGGTGCGATTTCGCCCAGGTTGTCGATGCGGGAAACATGGTCGCCAAAGACGATCCGGGCGTTGTCGGAGAGGCCCTCGCCTTCTTCTCGTCCATCGATTACCGCCCATTTTGGGTATCGCTCAAGACCAGCGGCCTGGCGCTGGCGATCTCCTTTGCGTTGGGATTGTTCGCCGCATGGCGCGTCATGGGCACGTCGAGTCGTCTCAAGGGCGTTCTCGATTCGGTGTTCACCATTCCCATGGTGTTGCCCCCCACGGTTTGCGGCTTCTTGCTGCTCATGCTGTTCGGGCAATCCACGGCCGTGGGCCGCTGGCTCATAGCGCACGGCATCGCGATCGTCTTCACGTGGGAGGCGGCGGTCATCTCGGCCATCGTGGTGAGCTTCCCGCTCGTGTACCGCACGGCTCTCGGCGCATTTGAGTCGCTCGACGGGCGCATGATCGACGCCGCCCGCACGCTCGGCTGGTCTGAGGTGCGAATCTTTAGCAGGCTCATGATGCCGCTTGCCTGGCCCTCCATCGCGGCCGGAACCGTGCTCGCCTTCGCCCGAGCTATGGGCGAGTTTGGCTGCACGCTGTTTTTCGCCGGCAACTACGCGGGCATCACCCAGACGATTCCCATCGCGATCTACTTCGAATGGATGGGCGGCAATACCGCCGTTGCCCTGTTTTGGGTGATGGTCGTGATCGCGTTCAGCTTCCTGGTGGTCTGGGGCATCAACGCATATACCGCGCGCCATCAGGGGTACCGCGACGGTGCGCATGTAGGGGTCGCTGCACGCGGGGGAGTGAGAGGGAAGATGCGCGGTCATGCCCTCGCTCGTTCGTCGTCGGGCGCTGCGGCGGATGCCGGCGGGTCCCGCGCGGCGGCTATCACGAGTTTCGATGCGGACATGGTCGTCGACGATTTGGAATCGACGGGCGGAGATGCGGCTGCCATCGACCTGTCCGCTCTGCGCGAGCTATTTGAGGACGGTGCGGCATGAGCCTGAGCATGGCGATCAAGAAGCGGTACCCGGGTTTTACGCTCGACGTCGCCCTTGAGGCGGGGGAGGAGCGCGTGGCCCTACTCGGGGCATCCGGGTGCGGCAAGAGCCTCACGCTGCGCTGCATCGCCGGCGTGGAGACCCCGGACGAGGGCCGCATCGTGGTGAACGGCGTGACCTTCTTCGATTCCGAGGCGGGGGTGAACCTTTCGCCGCAGGAGCGCAAGACGGCCTTGCTGTTCCAGAATTACCAGCTGTTCCCGCATATGACGGTGCTTGAGAACGTATGCGCCGGTATGGCGGGGCCGCGACTCGGACTGGGCGGCCGCATGGACGGGGAGGCTGCGAGGCGCGAGTCTCGGGCACTGCGGTTCCTCGAGATTTTCGGCGTCTCCACCTTTGCGGATCGGTTCCCCACACAGCTCTCCGGCGGCCAGCAGCAGCGCGTCGCGCTTGCCCGCATGCTTGCCGCTCGTCCGGGGATCCTCATGTTCGACGAGCCGTTCTCGGCGTTGGACTCATATCTCAAGAGCGCGCTCGAGCAAAACCTGCTCGACGTGTTCTCCGTGGTGGACCGTACGGTGCTCTACGTGAGTCACGATATCGACGAGGCGTGCCGCCTATGCGATCGCATCTGCGTGATGCATAACGGCTGCGTGGAGGAGAGCGGGACGGCAGGGGAGTTGATCGCGCGTCCGCAAACGCTGGCAGGCATGAGGCTTACGGGGTGCAAGAACACCTCGCGGGCCCGCAAGGTGTCTGACACGGTGGTCGAGGCGCTTGATTGGGGCATGACGTTCGACATGGGCCGCGAGGTCCCCGATGACGTGGCCTACCTCGGCGTCCGTGCCCGGCATATTCACCGCGACCGTGCTCGTGCGGCAGGTGAGCTCGGGCGCAACAGCTTCGATCTGCACGTGGCGCGTGTGAGCGATGCACGATTCGAGCGGCTGGTGCTTCTTGAGCCGCCACTCGGGGGGTCGCGCTCCCGCATCCAATGGAAGGTCGACATCCTCGATGCGCCCACGGGTTCTCTGCCCGAGGCGGGCGAGACGCTGCGTCTGCACTTCGATGCGAGCAGGCTGCTCTTGGTGAATCGATGACGCGTTCGGCGTCCTTTTGCGTTTCTCAAATTGTATAACAACCCATATGACCTGCGCTAAGCTACATCTGTAGCCGCTTATCGGTGGGCTGGTGCCGTTTGCCTAAAACAAATGCCAACTTAACGACTATGAAAATAAGTTAATGACGTTGTGTCGACCGAGTGTTTCGCGGCCGAAGGGCCGCGGCTTGGAGGATTGCATGGTCAAGGAACGTCGAATCGCCCTTGCGGCTTTGACTGCGGGGACGGCGCTCGCGTTGTCGTGGACACCTGCGCTGGCGATCGCCGCCGAGGTGGATGGACCCGTGGCGGCTGTCGAGCGCGTGGGTTCAACCGCGAACCTGCCCAAGACGAATGAGTTTCACAAGGTGACGAAGGGAATTGAATCGGGTCAGACGTACACGCTCGTCTCCTCCGATGCCCCTGCCGGCCAAAAGCAGCGCATCTTGCACCTGACCGCTGGCAACCCAAAACTCGATCGTTGCCAGGTCGGGAGTGCCGCCGACAAGCTGACGCCGGTCGACTGCACGATTGGCGGGCATGCGGGCAAGCATGAGCATGAGTGGACGGTCTCTGCAGTAGAGGGCGGCTATACAATCAAGTCGAATACCGAGGATGTCTACCTCAACCTGACCGAGCGCGGGGGAGAGGCAGGTACGGCTCCCCAGGTGCTTTCCATCGCGCCCGGCGAGCATGGCGGATACGTTGTGAGCGCGCAGGTCGAGGGTGCGACTCGGTACCTCATGCATAACGACCGCGGTTGGACCTCTGCAGATAAGCCGTATGAAGTGCTGTTCTATCAGCGCGTCGAGGTGCTGCCGGAGGTTGTGCCGAACCGCAAGCTGACCACGGGAACCACCCAAGATCGCCCCTTTGCTCCCAATACGGGCGGAAGCAAGAACTTCCGCATCCCGTCCCTCATCACGCACAAGGACGGCAGCCTGCTCGCTGCCATCGACGCTCGCTGGAGCCATGTGGGCGATGCCGCCGGTTTGGACACCATCTTCAGCCGCTCGACGGACGGCGGAAAGACCTGGTCCTTCAACTTCCCCAACTATTTCCCCGACTCCGTTGACGCCTTCAGTAGCGAGGCGACTGCGTTCATCGACCCGGTGATGGCCCAGAAGGGCGATACGACCTACATGATGGTCGACCTATGGCCCGGCGGCGTCGCGCTCAACACGGCAAAGCACCAAGACCCCGTCAACGGCAGCGGATACGTTCAGATCGACGGGCGCCAGCGCCTCGTGCTCTTTGCTTCGCCGGTGCCGAGCGAGCAGCGCAAGGTGGGTGCCGAGCAGGGCGAGGGATATACGCACTACGTGGGCGATTTCGCCGCCGACGGTCTCGCGCCCGTCTACCGGAAGGATGGGGGCGCGGTCGAGCGGTATGTCGACCGGCACTACTACCTCTATGATCAGAATAAAGACCCGCTCTATTGCCAGCAGCTTGGCAGCTCCGCCTTCGTGCAGCAAAACGTGTTTTTCTACAAGGCGGAACTCCACGTGATGGCGACGTCGTACCTGTGGCTCATCAGCTCGAATGACGCAGGGGCGACGTGGACCGATCCGCTCATGCTCAATGAGCAGGTTCGCACCAATCTGCCCGGCGGTAACGCGGCGTTTTACGGCGTGGGGCCGGGTCGCGGCCTGGTGACGTCGGGCGGCCGCATCGTGCTCCCGTGCTATACCTTCTTCCGCGGCAAGGGTGATGGCAATGCCAGCGTTATCTACTCCGACGACGGCGTTACCTGGAAGCGCAGCACCTCCCTGCAGCACCAGACATCGGAGTCGACGGTTGTCGAAGTCGACGGCGTCCTTTATCTGTTCGCGCGCCACGGCTGGTATGCGGTTTCGCACGACGGCGGTGCCACGTGGGAAGAGGAGAGGAGCCTGCGCGATTCCGGCATAGACGTCTACACCGGCTGTCAGATCAGCGCGCTCAAGTATTCCAAGCTCATCGACGGCAAGCCGGCGATTCTGCTCTCGTGTCCCACGGGGAGCAGTCGCGCAAACGGAAAGGTATACGTCGGCCTCGTCGGTGAAGACGGCAGCATCGAGTGGAAATACAGTCATGAGGTGCCCGGCGCCAAGGGGCGGTTCGCCTACTCCTGTCTGACCGAGCGGACGGACGGTTCCGTCGATCTGCTCTGGGAAGGCGAGGGCGACGCCTCGAACTTCACGCACTTCGAGATGGCCCAAATCGCTCCGGGCGCGGAGGTTTCCAACAAGCGTGCGGTCTCAGTCCCGCTGTACGGGTCGGTCAAGATGAAGGTCGCCGCTTCGTTCTCCGGCTTTGCGGGCGTTGACGGTTCCATCGCCAAGATCAAGCTCGACAAAAACGATGACGGTACGGCGACGCTGACGATCGAAGGCCTCAAGGAGGGGGAAGTCGCCTTCACCGATGCGGCTTCGGGCATCGAGTACGTGGTCACGGTCGCTCCCTCTGCGCTGGAGGAAGTGAAGGTCGAGCAGGGAAAGGAAGTGTTCATCCCTGTATCCGCCGGTGCGATCGAGCGCAAGCCCGATGTCTCGGTGGCGCGAGTCGAGATGACTCAGGCTCCCTTTGTCGAGGTTTGGGGCGAGCCGGCGGCGGCTCTGGGCTCGGATCCCTCCTTTGCCGAGGGTGTGGCGCGCCTGAGCTCGGCGCTCTACACGTTCGAGAAGACAGATGATGCATGGGCCATCTCCGGGAAGACGGCTGCCGGTGAGCGGGTGTATCTGAACCTGTCCGGCGGCAAGATGCTGAGCCCCAACAAGGCTCAATCTCATCCCATCGAGCTCAAATCGAATGATGACGGTACGTTCAAGCTATACGACCGCGGTCAGCTCGACGACAAAGTGAGTGGAGCTCATCTGCATTTTTGGCGCGATGGAAAGGCGAAGTTCGACCGCTGCCGCAACTCCTGTGGAGCCGGTGATGCATTTGAGCTGTGGAAGCGCGCCGGGGAAGCGCGCGATGCGTCCGAAATCCCCGGGTACGAGCGCGTCGCCTCCGCTTCGGAGCTTGAGGATGGAGGGAGCTATCTGATCGTCGCAAAGGTGGGGGACGCTCGCTACGTTTTGAATTCCGCGCGCGAGGGGGCGGGAGAGTACGCCCATGTCGCCAAAGTCGACCCCGATCGCGTCCAGTACCGACTCAAGGTCACGGCCGTGGGTCCCGGAACGACGGATGTCCTGGTGGGTGGCACTGTCCATCGCATCACGGTCCCCGGTGACCCTACCCCTGAATTCCCTGAGGGCCCGGGTCAGGGAAATGAGCAGGGTGATGGGCAATTGGGCCCGGAGGGTCAGGAACAGGGCTCCGGTCAGGGCCAGGGTCAAGGACAGGGCTCCGGTCAGGGTCATGACGGCGGGCAGCATGGCGGGCCCCACAGCGCCTCCGCAAAGCCCGGCTCCGGGCTTCCCCAGACCGGCGACCCCGCGGTCATGGCCGCCGGCGTGTCCACCCTTGGTGCGCTGATCGGCGGTCTTGGCCTCAGGTTCCGCAAGCGCTAGTGACAGGGCCGGTTTCGACAACGGTGTCATTTGATGGAAAAGGGCCCGGCACCACAACGGTGCCGGGCCCATAACGTTTCCTGGAGCGGGCGACGGGAGTCGAACCCGCCTCATCAGCTTGGAAGGCTGAGGTTCTACCGATGAACTACGCCCGCATGTATGGTCGGGACGACAGGATTTGAACCTGCGACATCCTGCTCCCAAAGCAGGCGCGCTACCAAACTGCGCCACGTCCCGAAGGTGCTGAGCAGCTGGGGTACCAAGACCCTGCTTATCCCAAGGCGTTAGCGATTATAGAGTACCCGCGCGACTTCGGCAACGGTTGCCGACAATTGAGCACATGACGTTTCGAAACCACTACGAAACCTAGAGCCCTTCTCCCTAATCGCTTTATGCCGCCGTAGTACCATATGCAGCGCAAGAGAATTCCCACTTCTGAGGAGCACTATCATGACCTATACCGATAGGGTCATCGCCCAGCTGCACGAGCGCTACGCCGATCAGCCCGAGTTCATCCAGGCCGCCGACGAGGTCCTGACCTCGATCGCCCCGGCTGTCAACGACAATCCCGCCTATGAGGCCGCCGGTCTGCTCGAGCGCCTCGTGGAGCCCGAGCGCGTGATCATGTTCCGCGTCCCCTGGATCGACGACGAGGGCAAGTGCCAGGTCAACCGCGGTTTCCGCGTGGAGTACAGCTCCGCCATCGGCCCGTACAAGGGCGGCCTGCGCTTCAACCCCACCGTCACCCTCGGCATGCTCAAATTCCTCGGTTTCGAGCAGATCTTCAAGAACGCGCTCACCACGCTGCCTATGGGCGGCGGCAAGGGCGGCTCGGACTTCGACCCCAAGGGCAAGTCCAACAACGAGATCATGCGCTTCTGCCAGTCCTTCATGACCGAGCTCTACCGCCACATCGGCCCCAACACCGATGTCCCGGCTGGCGACCTGGGCGTGGGCGGCCGTGAGGTCGCGTACATGTTCGGTCAGTACAAGCGTCTCAAGAACGAGTGGACCGGCGTGCTCACCGGCAAGGGCCTCTCCTTCGGCGGCTCGCTCGCCCGCACCGAGGCGACCGGTTACGGCCTCGTCTATTTCGTGGATGAGTATCTCAAGTGCCACAACGACTCCTTCGAGGGCAAGACCGTCGTGGTGCACGGCTCCGGTAACGTGGCGATCTATGCCGTCCAGAAGGCGACCCAGCTCGGCGGCAAGGTCATCGCCGCTTCCGACACCAAGGGCTGGATCGAGGATCCCGAGGGCATCGATTACAAGGTTCTTGAGGACATCTACAACAAGAAGCGCTCCGGCAACGACCACGGTGTGAGCCTCGCCCTGTATGTCGACGCCCGTCCCAATGCCGTGTGGCATGCCGAGGACGGCCGCGGTGTCTGGCAGCTTCCCTGCGATATCGCACTGCCCTGCGCGCGTGAGAACACCCTTTTGCTCGAGGACGCCCAGGCGCTCGTGGCGAACGGCTGCAAGGTGGTGGGAGAGGGCGCGAACATGCCCACGACCACCGAAGCCACCAATTACCTCATCGAGAACGGCGTCGCGTTCATGCCCGGTAAGGCGGCCAACGCCGGCGGCGTGGCGACCTCCGGTCTGGAGATGAGCCAGAACGCCGAGCACCTGTCCTGGAGCTTCGAAGAGGTTGACGCCAAGCTCGAGGGCATCATGCGCGGCATCTATCATGCCTGCGACAATGCGGCCACCGAGTACGGCTATGAGGGCAACTACATGGTCGGCGCCAACATCGCCGGCTTCAAAAAGGTCGCCGACGCCATGATGGCTCAGGGCATCGTGTAACCATTTTTAGTTGATTTAACCTTTTTATTCTCCCGCCGATGGAGCGTTGTCTCATCGGCGGGAGTTTTGCGTCAAATGTCGGTTTCTGTGGGTGGCCGGGGCTCGTACGCCTTTGCCCCCCCCTGGTCGCTTGAACGCGTGCCTGCGGACCTGGTCCGTACTGTCAAATTCGACAGATGTGTGACCGATGCCTGGCGAAGGGCGCTGCTTTCCATCTTATCGCCGCCAATTTAGAAGATATTCTGGGTATTGGTGCGCCAAAGTTGGACGTCAGAGCTTCGAACGTTCAGGTTTTTGGCTTGGCGGCTCTAAACTCGACATCCGATGGTTACACTTTGGTCGAATTTGGCAATCGGGGCCTCTAACCGCGGTCTTTTTGGCGCTGATTTAATTCAGGCCAAAGGCTTTTCTAAGCCCGTTGAGTAATTGCAAGTGTTTTTGTTGATAGCACTTTGCCCTGGGCCTGAAAAATCTTCCCGACCTTCGGTAGATCATACGCGCAATAGCCTCGAGCGCGTTCGGGTCTCTCAGCTGGTCGCTGTTGAGCCGGTATACGTCGATGCCCATCGACATAAGTCCGAGTGTCCGGGCTTCGTCACGGCGCCTGATCGTTGCGTCATCGTGGTATGAGCCGTTGTATTCCAAGATCGTATTGAACCGGGGCAGATACGCATCCGCGATAGCGTAGGGCAGGCCCGAGAGCGCGTGCGCCGTTTCGTCCATTGCGATCTTTCGATTGGTTTCGACGGGCCTGCAGTTGAGTCCGCCGTATTCATGTGGGAGCGCGAAGACGCAGTTCATAATTGCTTCCATTGGCGAGCGGCTTCCCCCGACCGCGTATTTCACTGCCGTTTCTGCCGCCTTTCGGCCGCGCATGCGCGTGGCTGCTGCATGAAAAGACCGGAGCTCTTCGAGGTCGAGGGCGGGAGCGCTCTCGTAGTAGCCGCACGGCTTATCAATGAAGTCAAGACTGTCTTCTAGCTCGTTGGTTCCGAGGGGCCGTTCAGGTAACGACCAATTGCCGGAGAGCTCTTCCATCAGGGCGAGAAGTCCTTCGAACGATGAGTCGCGGGCGAGGTCGAGCGTAAGTGCGGCGGGAGATAGAGCATATAGCTCTTTTGCTATGCGCATCAGCCCGCCCTCTCCAAGGTTTCCGATGCAATGGGCGATTACGGGAGGGGTTGCCGTGCGCTTTGCGATGCGTCCGACGGCAAGGTCGATCTGCTCGTTTTCAACAAGGATGCCGAGGCGCTCAAGATCTTCGAGATCGATGAGGCTGGACAGGCATGTTGCGCGCCTCATGGCATCGATTTGCTCGTTCAGCTCGACCGGGCCCCACGTGATCTGACTTGAAATACGCCTTTCGCGCCTCAGGGCGCGCAGGGCTGTAACCCCCGACAACACGACGGTGTGCTTCGTTTGCTCCACAACAATCCCTCCCCGCACAACGGGCCTTCCGAGTGCCTTGCGACGGAGGGCAGAAGGAGCAAGGCGACAACAAGCTTGTTGATTTCATACTGTACCCATGTGGGAGCCGCTGCATGCGATGGATGTGCAGGGTCGGTGCGGCAATGTGTCCACTTTTATGCTCACGTACACGAAAACGGCCTTTTTGCTATTATGTTCGCCTGTGTGACCAGCTGCGGGCGTGGCGGAATTGGTAGACGCGCTGGATTTAGGTTCCAGTGGGCTTTCCCGTGAAGGTTCGAGTCCTTTCGCCCGCACCAGTCGCGCGCACACAAGGTATCAAGGGATCGGCACCCAAATCCTTGCCGAGTGTATTAGAGGAGGAACGTTGAACATCACTTCTGACGTGAAGGACGCCAAGCTCACCGCTACGGTCACCATCCCGGCCGCCGACGTCGACGCCATCATCAAGAAGGCCTACAAGGCTGCCGCCAAGCAGTATCGTTTCCCCGGCTTCCGCGCCGGCAAGGCCCCCCGTCCCGTGATCGATTCCGCCCTGGGCAAGGACGCCGTGCTCGCGCAGGCCACCAACGAGCTGATCGGCTCCAACGAGGGCAACGTCCTCAACGAGCTCGACATCGTCCCCGTCAAGGAGGGCGATTACCAGGAGATCGACCTGTGCGCCGATGGCACCGACTACACCTACACCGTCGAGTTCACCCTGCGCCCGTCTGCTGAGCTCTCCTCCTACGACGCCGTCGAGATCGAGATGCCCCCCGCGGAGGTCACCGAGGCCGAGATCGACCAGCAGGTCGACATGCTCATGGGTTACCACGCCACCTTCGAGGACGTCGAGCGCGCCGTCGAGGGTTCCGACTACGTGACCGTCGACATCAAGAACGTCGCGAACGCCGAGGCGCTCGCCGGCGAGGGCCGCGTCATCGCCATGGGCGCCGGTCACCTGCCCAAGGAGTTCGACGAGGGCCTGCTGGGCATGAACGTCGATGAGACCAAGACCATCTCCTGGACCCCCGAGGTCGAGGGTGCCGAGGAGGCTTCCGTCGAGGTCACCGTCAAGGGCGTCAAGGAGCGCAAGCTCCCCGAGCTCAACGATGAGTTTGCGAAGACCAACTTCGGCTTCGACGGCGTGGACGCCATGCGCGACGCCGTGAAGCTCGAGATCGAGTCTGACAAGTCCTCCCAGCTTCCCCAGCTCAAGGAGAACCGCTGCGTCGCCAAGCTCGCCGAGCGTCTCCAGCTCGATGAGATGGACGAGGATTACGAGCAGTCCGTCTTCCAGGAGCTCGGCCAGAACTTCCTGCAGAGCCTTTCCGCCCGCGGCATGAGCCTCGACGGTTGGCTGCAGGCCAACCGCATCAGCTCCGAGGACTTCATCGCCGACCTGCACCGTCAGGCCAACGACGTCGCCCGCGAGTCCCTCGCGCTGGACGCCCTCGCCCGTGAGCTCAACGTCGAGGTCTCCGCTGAGGACGTCGACGGTGAGTTCGAGCGCGCCGGCATCGAGGACGTCGAGGCCTCCAAGGCCCAGTTCGTCGCCGATGGCCGCATGCCCGCCGTCCGCGACTCCATCCGTCGCTCCAAGGCCGTTGACTGGCTGGTCGAGAACGCGAAGGTGACCGAGGTCGACGAGGCCGCCCGCGCCGCCGAGGCCAAGGCCGAGTAGCCCTTAGGTCTCTCCGTCACGTGATGCGGCACATGCAAGTTTGTGTCCGCGAAAACGTGTATCATACACAGCTGAACGGCTGAAGTTCTTACGGTGCCCCACCGCGCGAAGTCGAGGTAGGGCACCGTATGTTTCTATCTCGCGGACGAGCGCCGTCCGCACATGCCGAACTTGCCTCGCGTCGCATATGCGCCGCACAACCCGAAAGGAGCCATATGATCAATCGCATCGACTCCGCGCTCGTGCCCTACGTCATCGAGCAGACCCCTCGCGGTGAGCGCAGCTATGACATCTACTCCCGTCTCCTGAACGACCGTATCGTCTTTTTGGGCGAGGAGGTCAACTCGGTGACTGCCAACCTGGTCATCGCGCAGCTTCTGCACCTCGAGAGCCAGGATGCCGAGAAGGATATCTCCCTCTACATCAACTCGCCCGGTGGCGAGGTCTATTCCGGTCTGGCCATCTTGGACACGATGAACTACATCAAGCCCGACGTTTCCACCATTTGCGTCGGTATGGCCGCCTCCATGGCCGCCGTCCTCCTCGCCGCCGGCGCCCCCGGCAAGCGTTTTAGCCTGCCGCACTCCAAGATCATGATCCACCAGCCCAGCGGCGGTGCCCAGGGTCAGCAGACCGAGATCGAGATCGCCGCTCGTGAGATCCGCGAGACCCGCAATACCCTGAACCAGATTCTCGCCGATTGCACCGGCAAGCCGTTCGAGCAGGTCGAGCGCGACACTGAGCGCGACAACTACCTCCGTGCCGAGCAGGCCCTCGAGTACGGCCTCATCGACCGCATCGTCACGTCCCGCAACGACTCCGGGAGCGAGCGCTAATGGCGGGCGACGAGTTCAGCCGCACCGCCGGCATGGAGGGCGACGGCCAGGTTCGCTGCTCGTTCTGCGGTAAGACCCAGGAGCAGGTTCGCAAGCTCGTCAAGGGCCAGGACGGCATGTTCATCTGCGATGAATGCGTCGAGGCCTGCAACGAGATCCTCGAGCAGTCATTCGCTCAGGACGAGATGATGCGTGCCTTTGGCTCTTACGTGAATCACGCCGAGCCCATGGACGATTTCGATATGGACGAGGATGAGGCGCCGGCCCCCACCATGCGCGAGACCGCCGAGCGCATCATCACCCGCGTGCCCACCCCGCATGAGATCTACGACGCGCTGTCCCAGTATGTCATGGGCCAGGAGGACGCCAAGCGCGCCATGTCCGTGGCTGTGTACAACCATTATCGTCGCGTTTTGATGGGCGATACCGTCGAGGATTCCCTGGGCGCCCATGCCGTCGACGAGGATGTCGAGCTTGCCAAGAGCAACATCTTGCTGCTCGGGCCCACGGGCACCGGCAAGACGCTGCTCGCGCAGACGCTGGCCCGCGTGCTCGAGGTTCCCTTCGCCATCGCCGACGCCACGGCCCTCACCGAGGCCGGTTATGTGGGCGAGGACGTTGAGAACATCCTGCTCAAGCTCATCACCGCGGCAGACGGCGATATCGACCGCGCGCAGATCGGTATCATCTACGTGGATGAGATCGACAAAATCGCCCGCAAGGCCGAGAACCTCTCCATCACGCGCGATGTCTCCGGCGAAGGTGTGCAGCAGGCGCTGCTCAAGATCCTCGAGGGCACCGTTGCGAGCGTCCCGCCCACCGGCGGGCGCAAGCACCCGCAGCAGGAGCTCCTGCAGATCGACACCACGAACATCCTGTTCATCTGCGGCGGCGCGTTCGTGGGCTTGGACAAGATCATCTCCGATCGCGTTGGCAACCAGGGCATCGGCTTCAACTCCGAGATCGCCGGCCCCACGTCCAAGGACGAGAACGTCCTGCTCAAGCAGGTTCTGCCCGAGGACCTCAACAACTTCGGCATGATCCCCGAGTTCATTGGCCGTACGCCGGTCATCACGCAGACCCAGGCCCTTTCCGAGGACGATCTTGTGGGTATCCTCACCGAACCCAAGAACGCCGTGGTCAAGCAGTATCGCCGCATGTTCTCCCTCGAGGGCGTGGAGCTCGTATTCGAGCCCGACGCGCTGCACGAGATCGCCAGGAAGGCACTCGCGCGCAAAACCGGTGCCCGCGGTCTGCGTTCGATTTGCGAGGAGCTGCTCCAGCAGACCATGTTCGACCTCCCGAGCGAGGAGGGCGTTCTCCGTGTCGTCGTTACCGCCGCGGCGGTTCGCGGCGAGGAGCAGCCGCGTCGCGTCTATGCCGGGTCCGATATCGACCTCGACTAGCATCTTCGACGCGCATGCATGCGTTGTCTATCTTTGAAACGGCTGGCCATGTGTCAGCCGTTTTTCTTTTGATGCCTTGACGGGATTTGCCCGTGAGCAATGGCGCGCCAGCCTCCAAAGCGCATCTCCCACGTGCTATCCTGTTGAGCAATTACGCAAACTTCGACTCTTCGGGAGCATGGCTATGGCAGAAGAGATGCCCAAGAACTACGATCCGGCGGTCAACGAGCCGGCTATCCTGCAGAAGTGGCTCGACGGCGGCTACTACAAGCGCCGCGAGGGCGTGGGCGATTGCACCGTCACGATCCCGCCGCCCAACGTCACGGGCATCCTCCATATGGGTCACGCTACCGACGACTCCATCCAGGATGCCATCGTCCGCATGGCCCGCATGCGCGGTCGCTCCACCCGCTGGATCCTCGGCACCGACCACGCCGGTATCGCCACGCAGACCAAGGTGGATAAGAAGCTGAAGAGCGAGGGTGTTTCCCGCCTGGAGATCGGGCGCGAGAAGTTTCTCGATGCCTGCTGGGATTGGACGCACGAGTACGGCGGCACCATTGTCGAGCAGATCAAGCGCATGGGTTGCTCCGTCGACTTCGATGGTGAGCGCTTCACCATGGATGACGAGTACGCCGAGGCGGTCCGCAAGGTCTTTTGCGACTGGTACCATGACGGCCTGATTTATCGCGGTAAGCGCATCGTCAACTGGTGCCCCGACTGCACCACCGCCATCTCCGACGACGAGGCGGAGTACAAGGATGAGAAGGGCCACCTTTGGCACCTGCGCTATCCCCTGACCGAGCCGGTCAACGGCCAGGAGTACATCGTCGTCGCCACCACGCGCCCCGAGACCATGCTCGGCGACACCGGTATCGCCGTTTCGAGCAAGGACCCCGAGAAGGCGGCGTTCGTGGGCAAGACGGTCAAGCTGCCCATCGTCGACCGCGAGATCCCGATTTTCGACGATTGGCACGTCGACCCCGATTTCGGCTCCGGCTTTGTCAAGGTCACCCCGGCGCACGACCCCAACGACTATGCGATGGGCGAGGCCCACGGCTTGGAGAAGATCAACATCTTCGACGAGCATGCCGTCGTTGTGGAGGGCTATGGCGAGTTCACCGGCATGACGCGCGACGAGTGCCGTGAGGCCGTCCTGGCGTGGTTCGAGGAGCACGACCTGCTCGATCACGTGGATGAGCACGATCATTCCGTCATGCATTGCTACCGCTGCGACCAAACGCTCGAGCCCTGGCTCTCCGAGCAGTGGTTCGTCGCCGTGGACAAGCTCAAGGAGCCCGCGCTCAAGGCCGTCCAGGATGGTCGCGTGACCTTCCACCCGGCCCGCTGGACCGAGACCTACACCACCTGGATGGAGAACCTGAAAGACTGGTGCATCTCCCGTCAGCTGTGGTGGGGCCACCGCATTCCCGTGTTCTACTGCGAGGAGTGTGGCTGGGAGGACGCCTGCATGGACGACGTGACGGTCTGCCCCAAGTGCGGCTGCACCCATGTCCACCAGGACGAGAACGTGCTGGACACCTGGTTCAGCTCCCAGCTGTGGACCTTCGCCACGCAGGGCTGGCCGCAGCATCCCGAGCAACTCGAGGGCCATCATCCCACCACGGCGCTCGTCACCGCGCGCGACATCATCGCGCTGTGGGTCGCCCGTATGGTCATGAGCTCGCTGTACTTCCTCGACGAGGTCCCGTTCCGTGACGTCGTGATCTACCCCACGATCCTCGCCAAGGACGGCAGCCGCATGTCCAAGTCCAAGGGCAACGGCGTGAACCCCATGGACCTCATCGACATGTACGGTGCCGATGCCATGCGCTACAACCTGCTCACGCTGTGCACCACCAACCAGGACGTCAAGTTCGACGCCGACATCGATAAGAAGACGAAGGCCCTCAAGGGTTCGGCCCGTACCGAGCAGGCCCGCTCCTTTGTCACCAAGATCTGGAACGCCAGCCGTTTCCTGCTCATGAACATGGATGGCTACACCCCGGGCGAGCCCGTCGCCGAGACCGCGGCCGATGCCTGGATGTTCAGCCGCCTGGCCAAGGCCACGCGCATGGTGACCGAGGGTATTGAGAAGTACACCTTCGGCGAGATGGCGCGCGGCGTCCAGAACTTCTTCTGGAACGAGGTCTGCGACTGGTACGTTGAGGTCACCAAGACCCGCCTCAAGGACGATGCGGCGCGCCTGCAGGCCCAGCGCAACCTGATCTTCGTGCTCGATGCGTCGATGCGCCTCATGCACCCGCTCATGCCGTTCGTCACCGAGGCCATTTGGGATCAGATGCCCGCCAGCTGGCTGGATATGAACGAGGACGGCGCCATCGAGCGCGCTGAGGCCCTGATGGTCGCCTCCTGGCCCGAGCCCGAGGCCTTTGAGCGCTTCATCGATGAGGAGGCCGAGCGCTCCTTCGAGCGCGCCCGCGCCGTCGTGTCCGACGCCCGCTCCA
>ENA-ORTM01002241-ORTM01002241.1-human-gut-metagenome-genome-assembly--contig:-NODE-2241-length-16643-cov-9.110321_pt1 | contig 16643 bp, 12 predicted proteins | sample MGYA00241909_ERZ509182 | MGnify/ENA primary metagenome ERZ509182 (study PRJEB26280, sample SAMEA2338855) | human gut metagenome | biome: human gut; feature: human-associated habitat; material: faeces...
CGCGGCTGCGGGTTGCCGTCACGTCGAGCACCCCGTCGGCGCCCTCGACCCCGCAGCCGACCGTCAGGGGACGGTGGTGTGCCGCAGCCATCTGCTGCGCATAATAGGGGGGCATCCCCCACACCTGGGACGGGGTGAAGAAAACCTGCCCCTGATCCCAGCCGTTGTCGTTTTGCCGGTAGGGTTGCAGGGCATTGGCCGCGCAGGAGGTCAGCACGAAGTCGGCCATGCGGCGCACGGCGTTCTGAAGCGTGACGTGTCCCAGCACGCGCTGCATGTCGTGGCGGTTGCCGTTCTCCTCGAAGATGGCGCATTTCATCGTGGTGGAGGGGTTCCACCTGAGGAACAGCTCGCGCATACGGCGCAGTTCGGCCTCGACCTCCCGGCCGCTGGCGAGCTGGTCGGCCCACGGATGGTAGTCCCAATAGTCGGCTTTGCCGTCCAGGGCACGGAACGTCCGTTCCATGCTCGGCGAATCGGCACGCCACCACGCCGTGGAGATCAGTTTCACCGACGGGTCTTTGCCCTTGATGGCGTCGTGCAGCAGGTTGAAGCGCTCGACATAGTGGTCGTATTCGTCGGCACGGTCGCCGTTGAAGAGCACCTCCTCGTTGCCGATGCCGATATATTTCACGCCGTAAGGCTCGGGGTGGCCGTTCTCGGCACGCCGGCGCCCCCACTCCGACGTCACCGGGCCGTTCAGGTACTCGATCATGTCGGCCATATCCTGGGGCGTCTCTTCGATATTGACCGCAAAGGCCGCCGTGAAGCCCGCCTTCTCGCAGAATTGCAGGAAATCCTCGATGCCGAAGCCGTTGGTCGACCAGCGGTACCAGTGTCCGTGGTAAGGCGGCCGCTTGTCGCGGTCGCCGATCATCTTCTTGAAGCGATAGCCCGGAATGTTGATCATCGTACCTCCGTAACGCAGGAAGGTCAGCCCCTGGTCGACCATCGCCTGTCCGATGTCACCCCGCAGCGGCAGGCCGCGGAAGCGGTCTTCGCCCGTGGACATCAGCGTCACCTGGTCGACCCGCACCCTGCCGGGGCGGTCGAGGTAGAGGGCGAAGCGGGCATCCCCGTCCGCTGCGGCGGCAGTCAGTTCGAACGGAAATTTCTTCCAGGCCGCACCGATGCCCGTGATACGCTGCGAGGCATATTCCTTCGTGCCGTCGGCACTCTGCAACGCCACGACCACCTCGCCCGACCCGCGCAGGTAGAGGCGCCCTTCGAACGTCTGCCCCTTGCGCACGGCAATGCCCCAGCGGTTCAGTCCGGCATTGGCGATGCCGACGGTTCCCGTCCCGGAGACGAATTCCACGCTCTGCGAGCAGGCGCCGTTATAAGCGTCCCCCGCCTCGTGGCGGTAGGCAGCCACGGCACCGCCCGTCGAAAAGGCGTCCCACTGCCGGCTGACCTGCACGGCCGGCGTCGTGCGGAACACGAGTTTGCGCGACGCACCGTCGGCCGTAACCTTCACGTTGCGGAACCGCGCCTCGGAATTCCACGTACGCAGGGCGACCCTGCCCCTGGCCAGCACGGGATCGTCGTCCTCGGCACGGAGCACGCAAGCCCCGTTCAGGAAAACCTGCAACGTGCGGCCGTCGGTCTTGAATCCCAGCCTGTTCCATTGTGCGGGGTCGCACGACACGGCAGCATCGGCGATCGGCGTGAAATTGTTCTTATGCTTGCCCAGCACGACCTTACGGCCGTCGGCCGCAAGGCTTATCTCGTAGCCGTGGAAATTGTCGGCGCCGTTGCCCGGCTCCGAAACCCCGGCCAGCAGGCCGGCATTGTCGCCACCGCCGCCGCGGGTGAATTTCAGTTCGGTCTCGACCTCGCCCGCAGCCATCTCCAGCGGGTCATAGACCAGCTTGGCGCCCGCATGAGCGGCACAGAGCAGCTCGTCGCCGGCAACCTGCCACTCCCCTTCGTAGGCCGAGCAGTCATCGAAAAGGGGGTTGGGCACGGGCTCCTCGAAACTCTCGCCGAAGATCCGCTGGTCGTAAAGGCCTCCGTAAATCTCGTGGTTGACGTCTTCGATGCAGGCCCCGTAAAGCCAGGGGGTGACGCTGCCCTCGACTTTCGACGCATCGACCGTGATCGTGGCGTCCGTTGCGCCGCCCGCACAGGCGGCGGCCATGGCGGCACACAAGGCCGCGAGGGGAATTTTTTTCAGGGAACGGTTCATATGTCCGGGTTTTTATTTTACCAGTTCTTTCTGTATCTGTTCGAGCGATTTGTCCTTGGTCTCGGGGAGCTTTATCGCAAAGATAAGGCTGCCGAGGGCAATAAGCGCGAAAAATCCGAAGATATAGGTGCCGCCGACCGAAAGGAAGACGGGGAAGAACCATGACAGCAGCGCCGACCACACCCAGTGGGTCATGCTGCCCAGCACCTGCCCCTTGGCACGCACCGAATTGGGGAAGACCTCGGAAATGACCACCCAGATCGTAGCGCCCAGCGACACGGCGAAGAAGGCGATGTAGCCCATCAGGCAGACGAGCATGTAGTAACCTTCGAAGCGTTCGAGCCAGAACCCGCGCGCCACGAGCACCAGCGAGACGAACATCCCCACGGCACCTACGCCGATGAGCTTCTTCCGCCCCACCTTGTCGATGAGGAACATGCCCAGCATGGTGAACGTGAGGTTGGTGATGCCGATCACGATCGACTGCATCATCGCCCCCTCGCGGAAGACGCCCGACATCTCGAACAGGCGCGGCGCATAGTAGAGGATGGCGTTGATCCCCGTGAGCTGGTTGAACGTCGAGATGAGGAACGCCAGCAGGATGGGGATGAAATATTTTTTCCGGAAAAGCCGCTCGCCCGTATCGCCCGCCCCGGCGAGCGAGGCGCGGATCTCGGCCATTTCGGCTTCGACATTCTCGCGCGTAGTGCGTTCGAGTACACGGCGCGCCTCGGCGTCACGGCTGCGGATAAGCAGCCAGCGGGGGCTTTCGGGCACGGTCATCAGCAACAGGCCGAAGGCCAGTGCCGGGACGGCCTCGATGCCCAGCATCCACTGCCAGTCGCGGGGAATCCCCACGATCCAGTAATTGGTCAGGTAGGCGATGACGATGCCCAGCACGATGTTGAACTGGAAGAAGGCCACGAAACGCCCGCGCCAGTGCGACGGGGAGATCTCGGCGATATACATCGGCCCCACGACCGACGAGGCGCCGACGGCCAGCCCGCCCACAAAGCGGAAGAACATGAACGAATACCAGTTGACGATCACGGCACTGCCCACGGCCGAGATCAGGTAGAGCCACGCGATCACTTTCAGCGAGCGCAGGCGCCCGTAGCGTTCGGCAGGGCCGCCGCAGACCAGGGCGCCGACGATGGTGCCGATAAGCGCCGTGGCGATCGTGAAGCCGTGCGCGAAGTCCGAGAGCGCATAGATCCCCTGGATCGCCTTTTCGGCACCGGAGATCACGGCCGTGTCGAAGCCGAACAAAAGGCCGCCGAGCGAAGCGACGAAGGCGACATAAAACATGAAGCCTTTAACGGATGTTTTCATATCAGGTCGGATTAGTTGGTTTTCAGTTTCGGTTCACGCCGGTTCAGAGGCCGAATTCGATCCGGTTGATCACATGGTTCTGGTAACATTCGTCCAGTTCGACGAAATAGCCGCTCCAGCCCCAGACGCGCACGATCAGGTTGCGGTGCCGCTCGGGATGCACCTTGGCGTCGAGCAGCTTTTCGCGGCTGACGGTATTGAGCTGCAACTGGTGGCCGCCCAGGGCGATGTAGGTCTTGACGAGCATGCCCAGTTTGCGAACGCTCTCCTCGTTGTTGAAGACCGACTGGTCGAACTCGAGGGTCAGCGGCCCGCCGTTGACCACATCCTCCAGATGCGGTTTGGTGAAGGATTTGATGACCGATACGGGCCCGCGCTGGTCGATGAACAGGCTCGGCGAATAGTTGGCGGGGATCATCTCCCCGGCACTGCGGCCATCGGGCGTGGCACCGAGGCCTGCGGCATGGAAAACATAGTACATGGCCGTACCGGTGCCGGCGCGGTAGATGCCGCCCCGCTCGTTGCGGCGCCCTTCGAGCGCACGTGCGAACGAAGCGAGCAGGTCGCAGGCGATGGAGTCGGCATAGTCGTCGTCCTGCCCCATCTTGGGAGCCTCCCGCCGCAGCAGGCGTTGTAATTCGGGTGCGCCGCGGAAGTCGTCCTCCAGCGCCGAGAGCAGCGTCGGGGCGTCGAAACGGCGCTCCTCGAAGTAAAATTTGCGCAGCGCCGCCAGCGAGTCGGCCGCCGTGGCAATGCCCGTGCCGTGCAGGCCGTAGTTGTTGTAGCGCGAGCCGAGCGAAATGTCCTGCGCCCGTTCTATGGTGCCGTCCATCAACAGCGACATCATCGGTGCGGGGACGATGTAGAGGTTGCGGTGCTTGCGGCAGATGGCGTCGGCCTTTTCGGCGATCTTCCGCTCGACCAGGCCGTAAAACGCCGCGTAGTCGGGACATGCCGCCAATTCGGGCAACACCTCGCGCACGCAGCCGATGAGCGACACGGCGTCGATGTTGGGGATGTCCATCGCATGGATGGGGATGATGAACTCCCAGCAGGCGGCCACGACATAATTGCGGGCATCCTGCTCCGAGTACCCTTTCTTCATGAGCCCGGGGACGATCACGTCGTCGTTGCTGTACTGCGGGAATCCCAGCCCCTTGCGGGTGAGCTGCGACCCCAGGAAGAAGATTTCGTCGGGCGTATCCGCGTCGACGCGGATGTTAATCTTGGGGTCGATCAGCTCCAGTTCGCAGCTGGCCCGCAGGCACATCTCCGAGAGGCGGTTGAAAAGGTAGTCGCCGTTTGCGGCGCGGCCGCCCAGCACCATGCTCTGGCCGTTGTCGCCCTGCTGCATACCGGGATAGAGGTCGCTGTCCTTGTTGCATGCGAGGAAGAACTCTTCCACCAGGTCGAACGCCTCCTCCTCGGTCAGCACGCCGCTGTCGATGTCATGGCGGAAATAGGGGTACATGTACTGGTCGAAACGCCCCAGCGTATTGTGGTAATTGCCGGCCTTCCAGATCGCGAAATGGAGGATGCGCAGCAGTTGCAGCGCCTCGCGCAGCGACCGGGCGCCGCGCGTACGCACGGCCTCGAGCACTTGGGCCGTATCCGCCTGCCCCGCCTCGCGGGCATGGGCGGCGTAACGCCCCGTAAGCTCCTGCACGGCCTCGATGCAGAGCGCCACCGACCCCAGGAAGATACGCTGTTCCTGGTCGAGCGAATCGTCCGCCAGGCGGGAAGCGATTTCGGCCTTCCGGGCATCGAGCCCAAGGCGGATGGTGGTTTCGTAGTCGGGCGATATGTTGCAGACCGTCCCGCGCTCGTGGATGTAGTGCGACGCCTTGATCCCGTCCCACTCCTGCGGGGTGAAGATTTCGGGCACTTCGGTAACGGTGCGGGTGAATACGATCTTCTCGCCCGGCAGGATCACGGGCTGTTCGGCACGCATCAGGGCGGCGAGCATCTCCGCCGAGCGCCTCACGGGCGGCATTCCGGCCGCTGCAAACCCGATATTGAGGTTGTCCAGCCCGAGCCGTGCCGAGGTACGGCGCAGGACATGGTGCTCTTTGCGGAGGATATAGCCGCGCAGGTTTTCGATTCTGGGATTCATTGTATGAGTGTTTTAAGATTGTAGTCGCTGAAAACGTCGTGGACACGGGGCTCCGCCCCGGTATCGAAACCGGGGGCATACGTCCGGCCGATCATGGCGTACTTCGCCCCGGCGGTCTTGTGGTAGCGCAGGATCTCGACCCGCTCCAGCCCCGGGGCATCCTTAATCAGCAGGCAGGTCTGCAACATGTTCTCCCGCGTATCGTTCACCCCGGGGATCAGCGGGATGCGAACAACGAACGGCCGGCCCGAAGCGCACAGCCATGCCAGGTTGCTCAGGATGGGGGCATTGTCCACCCCCGTCCAGCGGCGGTGCTGCACCGGGTCGGCGTGTTTCACGTCGAACAACACCAGATCGGCGTGCCCCGCCACCCGGCGGAACACCTCCGGCGCGGCATAGCCGCTCGTCTCGACGGCCGTATGCACCCCCGCGGCCTGCAACGCGGCAAGCACCTCTGCCGCAAATGCGGCCTGCAGAAGCGGCTCGCCACCCGTGAGCGTCACACCGCCGCGGTTCATGGCATATACCGCCTTGTTGCGCAGCAGTTTGCCGGCCAGCTCCCCCGAGCAGATCGCGTACCCGCACATCGTGCGGCCGTCGCGGCGATCCATATACTGCGGCTCGGGGGAAATGCCCTCGGGATTGTGGCACCAGGCACAGCGAAGCGGGCACCCTTTCAGGAAAACGGTGGTGCGGATACCCGGCCCGTCGTGTATGGCGAACTCCTCGATGCTGAAAACGATCCCTTTCTCCATTGCGCTGTGTGATCTTTTGGGCAAATATAAATAAAATTTCGTCATACTGGTACGAACTGGTATGATTTTTTTTTATTTTTCGTACCGGTTCGTACCGATATTACCCGATTTTACGTATATTTGCACGACATTGCGTGTGCAAAGCCATGAAAAACAACGAATCGAAATACAAACAGGTCGTCAACTTCGTCATCGACGGCATCGCCGAAGGGAAGCTCCAGAAGGGGGACTGGATACCCTCGATCAACGAATTCCGCGAGAATTACCACCTCTCGCGCGACACGGTCTTCGCCGGGCTGAGCGAACTCAAATCGCGCGGCATCATCGCCTCGACGCCCGGCGTGGGCTACTACATCGCCTCGGCGCGAATCCCCTCGGAACAGAATATTTTCCTGCTCTTCAACGAATTCAACGAATTCAAGGAAGACCTCTACAACTCGTTCATGGAGCACGTCGGCAAAGGCGTAAGCGTAGACCTCTATTTCCACAACTACAACCGCAGGGTCTTCGACGCGCTGGTGACCGACGCCAACGGCAAATACACCACCTATATCATCATGCCGGGCAAGTTCACCGGCATTGGGCCGCTGCTCGAAAGCCTCTCGGGGCGGGTGTTCCTGCTCGACCACTTCCACCCCGAACTGCTGGGCAGATATTCGTCCGTGGCGCAAAACTTCGAAAAGGACACCTACGAGGCGCTCTGCCACGGGCTGCGGCATATCCGCAAATACGAACGGCTGCTGATGGTGCAGCACGAAAAAAAGGAGCCGCAGGAGCGCTACGACGGACTGGTACGCTTCTGTGCGGAACACGGGTTCGGGCACGAATACCTCGCCTCGATCCGCGACCGCGAAATCCGCGAAGGCGACCTGTTCATCCTCGTCAGCGACCGCGACCTGGTGACGCTGCTCAAGCAGGCCGAGCGGCAGCAGATGACGCCCGGCCGCGAATTCGGCATCATTTCGTACAACGACACGCCGCTCAAGGAGATCCTCGCGGGCGGGATCACCACCCTCTCGACCGACTTCCGCCAGATGGGGCTGACGCTGGCGCAGCTGATCTCCCAGAAAGGCATCCGCAACATCGAGAACCCCTGGATGCTCAACATCCGGCGCTCCCTGTAAAACGGCAACGGGCTGCAATTCCGGGCACTCTGCGGGCGAAGCGGCAGACTGACGGGCTGACGGGCTGACGGGCAAATGAGTCGGAGGACTGGCAGACCGATGAGCTGACGGGCTGGCAGACAGACAGAAGGACTGATGAGTTGGCGGACTGGCAGACCGATGAACCGATGGGCTGATGGGCAGGCAGACTGCCAGCCGTGGGAAAAGGCCTGGGCACACGTCCGAAAAACAAACATCCCGCACATATGATGTGCGGGATGTTTTTATTTCTTCGCCCTGCGCAACTCTTTCGCCCTGCGCTGCGCCTCCTGCGCTTCGGCCCGCTGTTCCAGCACCTCCTTGCGGGATCGGAACTTTTCCCGCGCCGACAAGACCCGCTCTTCATAACGCCGCTGTCTGAGCCTTCCCAACCAGTCGGGCGCCAGCACGACCGAGACATACCCGATCGCCTGTCCCGCGCAGTAACACCCGACCTGCGCCCACAAATTCCCCTCGAACGCCCCGATGGGCAGCACCCGGTATTCCAGCCAGGGAAACAGGGCGAACATCACCAGCAGCATGGCTGCATCGAGCCGTTCGTTGCGCGACCACCCGAGCCTGCGCCACCCTAAGAGGAGAGCCAGCAGGTTGATGCACAGCATGGAGGGAATAAGCATCCGGGGCGTAAGCAGCGACACCCCGGGACAGAACAGGATGACATAAAGGCCCGGCACGGCGGGCAAGACGAGCTGTGCGGCAAACAGCCCTATTTTCATTCGTTCGGTTTTCATAGAGATACGGAGATCGGGGCACCCTCCGATACGGCACATCGAATATAGGAAAAAATCCCGGACGGTGCAAATCGCCATCCGGCTTTTCGTCCGGCAAAGCGAAACAAAATCCCGGCGAGCGAATCGCCGGGATCTGCCTCTGTCCGGCAGGCTCCAAGTCACCGGATACCGGACATACCTGTCCCTCTGAAAGGGATTTGCGGAACGGATCCTGAATTCCCGACGGAACAGGGAACCTCCTCCGCGGGAAGCCTACCCTAACTTCATGACATCGTCGATGCCCATGTCCTTATAGGTGGTTGCCAGCTCCTCGCTGCGGTCGGAAATGACCAGCAGCTTGTCGCCCAGCTTGAGTTCCGTCTTACCCTGCGGCACGAAATACTCACCGTCGCGGCAGACCATCATCACCAGCGTATTCTCGGGGAGGGTGATGTCCTTGAGCGTATGCCCGCTTTCGAGCATCGTCTCGTTGACCTCGACCTCCGTAAGCGCCGACTTCATGTCCTGGTGCATGTCGACGCTGAAGGCCGACTCGCGCTCCTCATAGGCCAGCCCCAGAAGGTTGGCCATGCCGCTCACCGTAGTGCCCTGCACCAGCAGCGAAATGATCGTCCCCAGGAAAACCACGTTGAACAGCAGCCCGGCATTCTCCACATGCGCCATCAGCGGATAGATGGCGAAAAGGATAGGCACGGCGCCGCGCAACCCGACCCACGACACGTAAAGCCGCGCCTTGGTCGTAAACTTGCGGAACGGGAGCAGGCAGGTGAAGACCGTCAGCGGACGCGCCACAAGGATCATGAACGCCCCGACCAGCCCGCCGAGGATCAGCACCCGGGGTTCGAGCAGTTCGTTGCTGTTCACGAACAGGCCCAGCGTGAGGAACATCACGATCTGCATGAGCCACGTGAACCCGTCGAAGAAGACGGTCAGCGGCCGTTTCTGTTCGAGTTTATGGTTGCCGATAACCAGACCCGAAAGGTAGACGGCCAGGTAGCCGTTACCCTTGATCAGGTCGGTGAAGGCGAACGAGAAGAAGATGAATGCCAGCAGGAGTACCGAGTAGAGCGAATGGTTGGCCAGCTTGATGCGGTTGATCGTCCATACGGCCAGCCGCCCGATCAGGTACCCGGACAGGGCGCCCACGACCATCTGCACCACGAAAAAGACTACGCTCATACCCAGGCCGACGCCGGACGAGGTATTCGACACGACGCTGATGAGCAGGATGGTCATCATGTATGCCATCGGGTCGTTCGAACCGCTCTCCAGCTCCAGCAGCGGGCGCAGATTTTGCTTGAGCCCCTGTTTCTTGCTTCGCAGGATGGAGAAAACCGACGCCGAGTCGGTCGAGGACATCGTGGAGGCCAGCAGCAGTGCCAGCGCGAACGGTATTTCGATCCCCAGCCACGGAGCCACCAGCCACACGAAACCGGCCAGCACGAACGCCGTCATGACCACGCCGACCGTAGCCAGTACGACGCCCGGGCCGATGATGGGTTTTATCTCCGAGAACTTCGTGTCCATACCGCCCGTGAAGAGGATAATACACAAGGCGATCATACCCACGAACTGGGTCATCTCGACCGAACGGTACGAGATGAAATTCAAACCGAACAACATGCCCACCCCGAGGAACAGCAACAGCGCGGGGGCCCCGAAACGATACGCGACCTTACCGGCCATCACCGCCACGAAGAGCAGCAATGCGCCTACCAATACTACATTTTCACCACTGATGTCTATCATTCTTCTCCGTTTATGTTACGTTATGCTTTATCTACTATGTTCAGCCTGGTCAGCGGCTTATACTCCAGGTCGGCGTACTCGAACGCCTGCATGGCTGCAAAACTGTTGTCGGGCGTACGGTAGAGGGCCACCGTGAGCGCCGGGACATTCGCGCGTGCCAGGCCGAGCAGCCGGTCTACGGCGCCGTTCTCCACCGACTGCACCACATCGGCACGGACGCCCCGGTCGAAGTAGAGCTCCTCGAAAACGAGGTAGCAATGCTTGTCCTTGTGGAAGGGCACGCCCCCCGAGCCGAAGAGCTGGATCGCAGCCATGACCATCCCCGAGAGGATCAGCAGCCCGCCGATGAAAACGATCGCCGAACGCATGTTGTTCGTGAGCTCCGCCCCGTACATGTTGTTCACTACCACCAACGCAACGCCGGCGATGAACAGCACGGCAGCGCGCAACTGGGACTTGCGGCGTTTTACCACAACGCCCCCGGGCAAGGCGTACATCGCCTCGCAAATTTTATTCCTATCCATATCTTTTTCATTATTAATCGTTTGTATTTCCTTTGTAAACCGGTAAAATACAACACGCTAAATAATGAGCCGGCGCAGCCGGTAGACGTAGTAGTCTACGGCATGCAGGCCGACGGACAGGTCAGAAGATTTGAATTCCGAGGTTACTTTCACGACACCCGCCTCGAACCGGTTCGCCGCAAAACGGTCGGCGTTCTGGCCGGTTCCGGATCCGCCGCGCTGGGAAACGGGCACGACTGGGGCAGGAGATACTTCCCCCGCCACGCGGGGTAAATTCAGGTCGGCATTGTACTCGCGCTCGCAACGCCATTGGTCGTGGGAAGCGCGGTCGACCGAAATCGTGACGGCGGCATGCTCCGCAACGGACGCAGGAATCCCCCTGCCGCCCGTTTCGTAGAACAGGCAACACAGCAAGCCCGACAATATGATCGCGATTTTACGCATGCCTGAATTTCGATCGGCAACAAAGATAAAAAAAATCCGGCAAACATCACGCCTCTGCGGGGCAAAAAGAACTTATTGGGGGATAAAAATATACGTAATCGTCCCTTGCTGGCGTGCCGGGGCGGAGTCGTCGATGTTGAAACGCGACCTGCGGGCCGAACCGAGCGCCGAAGAGCGCATGCACTCGTCCCCGCCTTCGACCACCCGGGCGTTCGTCACGTCGCCCGCACGGTTGACCGTAATCTCGACCACCACTTCGCCGCCGCCTTCGCATTTGTAGGCCGGGACGGCCAGGTAGCGGGACGTCCGCACCGGGTCGGTCAGCGAAAAGGAGACCGTGACGCGCCCCTTGACCTTGCGATCCTGGTGCTCGGAATCCTCCTCGGCGCCGCGGCGCTGGCGGATGGCGCGCTCCTCGGCGAGCCCCTGTTCGTAAGCCTCGCGGTTGGCGCGCATGCGCTCCTCGGCCGCAGCTGCGGCATCGTTGAGCGCCGCGGCATTGGTACCGCGGTCGTCCCTGAGCTTTTCGTTCAGCGCGTTTTCGTTCGAGACCTGGTTCTGGATGCTCCGCCAGTCGATCGGATCCTGCTCCTGCCGTTCGCGCGCCAGCCGTTCCAGCCTGTCGCGCTCCTGTTCCAGCTCGGCCAGCGTCTGCAGGTCGATATACATCCCCTGGGTATGGGGCTTGCGGCCGACGACGATCTTCGACGAAACGAAGGCGATCATCAGCACCAAGTAGGCGATGAGCGTCACGCACAACCCGATGCGGTGGTCGTACGTCCACGAACCGGCATCCTGCTTCCGTTTCTCGAAAGGCAGGCGCAGGCGGGGGCGTTTGACTCGTTTTTCCGGTTCCGGCGTCGGCATGGCGTGTTTCCTGTTTTTTCCGCACAAAAATACTGTTTTTTTCCGAAATATCCACCCCCGCCCGCAGCGATGTCGCTATAAACCCTTACTTTTTATAATAACCGCACAGGTACTTTTTATTAAGAAAAAATTTTTATCTTTGCGCGTAAATAATCGGAAACACTGCTTATGTCAACAAAACAACAAACGCTGAAGGCCCCGATCTCATTCTCCGGCAAGGGGCTCCACACGGGCGTCAAGGTAACCATGACCGTCAATCCCGCCGAAGTCGACACGGGGATCGTATTCCGCCGCACCGACCTCGAAGGGCAACCCATAATACCCGCACTCTGCGACTACGTCGTAGACACTTCGCGCGGCACGACCATCGAGAGCGGCGGCCACCGCGTAAGCACCATCGAACATATCATGTCGGCGCTCTGGACGCTGGGCGTGGACAACGCCGTGATCGACATCGACGCCCCCGAGACCCCCATCATGGACGGTTCGGCCTGCGCCTATGCCAAGGCCATCACCGAAACGGGCGTCGCCGACCAGGACGCCGAACGCAAATTCTACCACGTGACCGAAAAGATGGTCTATACGATCCCCGAGAAGGGCGTGGCCATCATCCTCTACCCCGACGACGAGTTTTCCGTCTCGGTACACGTGGACTACAACTCGAAGGTCATCGGCAACCAGTACGCCACTTTCAACCCGGGCGACAACTACGCCGAGAAAATCTCGCCCTGCCGCACATTCGTCTTCCTGCACGAACTGGAGCCGCTCATCAAAATGAACCTCATCAAGGGCGGCGACCTGGACAACGCCATCGTCGTGGTCGAAAACCCTGTCCCGGCCGACCAGCTGGAACACCTGAAAAAGATCTTCAACAAGCCCGACATCGAGATCAAGGCGGGCTACCTCAACAACCTCGAACTGCGCTGCAACAACGAACTGGCGCGCCACAAGCTGCTCGACCTGCTGGGCGACTTCGCACTGCTGGGCGTCCGCATCAAAGGCCGCGTCTGGGCCACCCGCCCCGGGCATTTCGCCAACACCGAGTTCATGAAGCAGCTCAAGCACACCATCCGCCGGGCCGGCGAAAAACCCCGTTTCCAGTACGACTGCCGCAAGCCGCCGCTCCACGACATCAACGACATCCGCCACATGCTGCCCCACCGTCCGCCGTTCCTGCTGGTCGACCGCATCTTCCACCGCGACGCGACGGACGTGGCCGGTATCAAGAACGTCACAATGAACGAACCCTTCTTCGTGGGGCATTTCCCCGAAGAGCCCGTCATGCCGGGCGTGCTGATCGTCGAGGCGATGGCCCAGTGCAGCGGCATCCTCGTGCTGGGCGACGTGCCCGACCCGGAGAACTACTCGACCTATTTCATGAAGATCGACGGCGTCAAGTTCAAGCGCAAGGTCGTCCCCGGTGACACGCTCCAGTTCGAAATCCACCTCATGGAGCCGATCCGCCGCGGCGTGGCCGTCGTGGAGGCAAAGGCCTTCGTAGGCGAAACCCTCGCCTGCGAAGCCGTCCTGATGGCCCAGGTCGTTAAAAACAAAAACAACAAGTAAGCGATGATCAGCAATCTGGCATACATCCATCCCGACGCAAAAATCGGGAACAATGTCACGGTGGAACCTTTCGCCTATATCGCCGGCGACGTGGTGATCGGCGACGACTGCTGGATCGGGCCCGGCGCCGTGATCCACGACGGGGCGCGCATCGGCAAAGGATGCAGGATACACACCGCAGCCTCCGTCTCCTGCCTGCCGCAGGATCTGAAATTCGCTGGCGAGGTCACGACGGCCGAGATCGGCGACTACAACGACATCCGCGAGTATGTGACCATCAGCCGCGGCACGGCGTCGCGCGGCAAGACGGTCGTGGGCGACCACAACCTGCTCATGGCCTACGTCCACATCGCCCACGACGACGTGGTCGGCAGTAACTGCGTCATCGCCAACCGCGTGTCGCTGGCCGGCGAGGTCGAGATCGGCGACTGGGTGGTGATCGGCGGCCATGCCGCCATACACCAGTGGACGCGCATCGGCGACCACGCCATGATCCAGGGCGGGGCGCTGCTGGGGCAGGACGCCCCTCCGTTCGTCATCGTACGCAACGACACGATGCGCTTCGCGGGCATCAACAAGATCGGGCTCTCGCGCCGCGGCTTCACCCCCGAGCGCATCGGCGAGATCCACGATGCCTGCCGCATCCTCTTCCAGAGCGGCCTGAACTACATGTCGGGGTGCGAGGAGGTCGAGAAGCAGGTTCCCCAAAGCAAGGAACGCGACGAGCTGGTGAAATTCATCCACGAATCGAAGCGCGGCATCATCAAGCCCTACGAAAGCGTATCGAAAGAGGAGTAAAATTTCCGTATAAATATTGGTATATTAGAAATTTTCACTATATTTGCAATGTCGAAAGACAAAGCAAGTGGTAAGGGGACGGGGAGTCCCCTTATTTTATACATATTCACGACCGGTATTCAGCTATGATCGACACAAAAAAGATAATCGAGGCGGCGGAGCGCAACCTGCAGGGGACGGACATGTACGTCGTGGGATGCACCTGCACGCCCGGCAACGACATCGAGCTGCTCATCGACAGCGACACCTCGGTGGCCATCGACGCCTGCGTCAGGCTCAGCCGCTCGATCGAGGAGGAATTGGATCGCGACGAGGAGGATTTCTCGCTGACGGTGGCTTCGGCCGGCATCGGGTCGGAGCTCAAAAGCCTGCGCCAGTACCACAAGCTGGTCGGCAACACGGTCGAGGTGCTGCTCACCTCGGGCATCAAGGTGCTGGCGAAACTCGACGCGGCCGATGACCAGGGCATCACCCTCTCCTACGAGGAGAAGCAGGCCGTCGAAGGCAAGAAACGCAAGCAACTGGTGACGGTGACGCGCCGTTACGGCTTCGGCGAAATCAAGTCCGCGCGGGAGTGGCTGGATTTCAAATAGGCACTCGCGCCGGACAACCCCGGACAAACGGCGGGGAGCCGCAGGCAAAAACAAGCATAAACTGAAAACAAGATAAACGACACAATGGACAATCTCAATCTTATCAGCAACTTTGCCGAGTTCAAAGAGCTGAAGAACATCGACAAGAGCACGATGATCGGTGTGCTGGAGGACGTTTTCCGCCACGCACTGCAGAAACAGTACGAAACGGACGAGAATTTCGACGTCATCATCAACCCCGAGAAGGGCGACCTCGAAATCTGGCGCAACCGCACCGTCGTCGAGGACGGCGCAGTCGAGAATCCCAATACGCAGATCGCCGTGTCGGAGGTCAAGGCCATCGACCCGACCTACGAGATCGGCGACGAATATGCCGACGAGATCAAACTCGCCTCGTTCGGCCGCCGCACCGTGTTGTCGCTGCGCCAAAACCTGGCATCGCGCATCCTCGACCTGGAGAAGGCCAGCCTCTACGAGAAGTATTCGGAGAAGGTCGGCGAGATTGTCACCGGCGAAGTTTACCAGGTGTGGAAAAAGGAGGTGCTGATCCTCGACGACGAGGAGAACGAACTGATCCTGCCCAAGGCGGAGCAGATTCCCAACGACTTCTACCGCAAGGGCGATACCATCAAGGCCATCGTCAAGTCGGTCGAGATGAACAATAACCAGCCGCGTATCATCCTTTCGCGCACGGCCAACCAGTTCCTCGAACGCCTCTTCGAGCAGGAGGTTCCCGAGATCTTCGACGGGCTGATCACCATCAAGAAGATCGTCCGCATCCCGGGCGAGCGCGCCAAAGTCGCCGTGGAGTCCTACGACGAACGCATCGACCCGGTAGGCGCATGCGTAGGCATGAAGGGTTCGCGCATCTACTCGATCGTCAAGGAGCTGCGCAACGAAAACATCGACGTGGTGAACTACACGGCCAACCCGTCGCTGATGATCCAGCGTGCGCTGAACCCCGCCAAGATTTCGAGCATCACCATCGACGAGGAGAAAATGACCGCTTCGGTCTACCTCAAGCCCGACCAGGTGTCGCTGGCCATCGGCAAGGGCGGCCTGAACATCCGCCTCTCGAAGATGCTCACCGGGTACGACATCGACGTATACCGCGAGGTCGAAGAAGAGGACGTGGCCCTCACCGAATTCGCCGACGAGATCGACGGATGGATCATCGACGCTCTGAAGAACGTCGGCTGCGACACGGCCAAGAGCGTGCTGGAACTGCCCGTAGAGGAGATCGCCGCGCGTGCCGACCTGGAGCTGGAACAGGCACAGAAGGTCGTCAAAATCCTGAAGGCCGAATTTGAAGAGTAACATAAGCAAGAAAGGAAAACACAAGATATGGGTAACGAAAGAAAATTAAGGCTCATTCAGGTTGCAAAGGAGTTCAAGGTGGGACTGAATACCATCACGGACTTCCTGCAGAAGAAGGGCATCAAGAGCGACGGGTCGCCCAATACGCTGGTCGACGCGGAGACTTATGCCGTCCTGGAGAAGGAGTTCGGGGCGAACCGCGCCGCAGGCAATGCACGCGAGTCGATCCGCGAGCGTATCTCCCTGAAGCAGACGACCATCACCCTCGAAGAAGCTAAGAAGCAGGAGCGCGAGGAGGAAAAAGAGGTGGTCATCAAAAGCAACGTAATCAGCGTCAAGGACGAAATCCAGCAGCCGAAGTTCCTCGGCAAGATCGACCTGTCGCCCAAACCCAAGGCTGCCCCCGCCCCGAAGGCAGAAGCTGAAAAACCCGCCGCACAGCATCCTGCGGCACCCGCTGCACCGGCACCTGCCCAGGCGCCCAAGGCTGCCGCACAGCCCGC
>ENA-ORTM01002244-ORTM01002244.1-human-gut-metagenome-genome-assembly--contig:-NODE-2244-length-16620-cov-3.347540_pt1 | contig 16620 bp, 24 predicted proteins | sample MGYA00241909_ERZ509182 | MGnify/ENA primary metagenome ERZ509182 (study PRJEB26280, sample SAMEA2338855) | human gut metagenome | biome: human gut; feature: human-associated habitat; material: faeces...
TATAAAACCCGAATCCTGAAGTTTTCTATTTACACAAAATTGTGGACAGTGCCAACGCAGGACTTTACAGATTGCCAGCGAAAGTCTTTCCGGTAATTCCTTATTTTATCAGCAACTTGGCATTGATCCTGCTAAGGAGATTGAGAAAAGCAGGGCTATTCTCGCTTCAAAGTATCTGTAAATCATATAGTTAAACATAGTTTATGTGCCGAATATTTCGAGTGTAACATGCTGATATTCAATATATTATTTGTATCTTTACATATCGAAAATAACAAATTAATTAATAAGAGCAATGAAAAAGATAGAAGTTGAAATCAGTTTAAGAGATGCGAGAAATGGTTATTGGAGAATAGAAGATAATCGCTTCCTTTCAGAGAATGGCGAATGGACTGCATCGAACATTTGGGAATCAAAAGAGTTTGAAGAAACAGAATTGGAAGAAATGGAAGAAATGGAACAAATGGAATCTTTGATTGAAGGTGTTCTTTCAGGCCTTGAATATGAAATTGCAATTGTTGAATTTTAAAGCATAAATCAGTGAGTAAAATACAACGAATGACATCCGAGCTTAACCAGATATTACACTCTGATACCTACCAGTTCGAGATTGATACCGAAGATCTTATTTGGGGGTTCAAAGATACAATCAAGAAACGTACCAAAAGTTTAGCTAAAGCAATCAAGCTAAAATCAAAGTTAACTAATGATTGCGGTCGGTTCTTGTCTGATACAGTACGGATTATGTCAGTCCGGTTTTATAAGAACGGAGAACTCACAAAAGAGCTTCATGCTAAAGAAATAACAGCATCATATAATGGATAAAATATAGAGTATAATAACTAATAACGATACAAATTATGAATGATTACAAAGACAGATTCAGTCGTATAGATTATTGTAAAGAAACAACCCAAATACAAGAAATTGATATTCAAGGAATTGAAATCTTAAATATTAAAAAAGAGGATATTCTTGCTTTTTGTGAAGCTAAAAGTATTTCTCCTGAATATCTTGTCTTTAAATTAATTGAGCACTTTAGTAGAATATAGAGCAATGAAAACATTAGGTAAATTAACAAGCAAAGAAAGTTTTGCAATTCTTCATGAAATAGAGAAAAGAGAGTGTCCATCGGACGAAAAAGACTTTTTCAAATGGAGACAAGAAAAAGATAAAGAACGAATGGAAGCTATTAAGAACCTTATACCAGAGCTTGGTCTAGGCTGTACAATTTGCTATTACTCTGATAAACGCGCAGCTACAGTAACAAAAATAATTTCTCCTTGCAAAATTGAAGTCACTTGTAACCAGACGAGATGCATTGACTATTACGATGGGAAATATGAAATTCTACCAGAACTTGAAGGGGAAGAAAAAGTGTTTACCAAAAGAAGAAATGGATATTGGGTTATGGAAGGACAACCGTATAAAGATGGAGTATTATTGATGCTCCATTATCAGAGCCATTATATCGACCCTTCATTTTAATATAAACAACGGTAAAAGTGTAAATTATGAATGATTACAAAAACAGATTCAAGCGTATGGATTGCAATGAAAAAACAATCCAAACAAAAAAAAATGACTATTCGAGGAGTTGAAATCTCAAATATCCAAAAAGAAGACGTCCTCGATTTTTGTGAAATCAAAGGTGTTTCACCAGAATATCTTGTTCTTAAATTAATTGAGAATATTGATTAACCCTACTTTTATAAAACATAGAGCGATGAAAACAACAGTAAAAGTGTATTTAAAAGACGAACAAGGCAATAAAGATTGGTTCGTCACTCCTATCAACCTACCAGAGGAAGAAGCTCACATGTACTATCTTGGCAAAACATTCAATATGGGATGCGAAACAGACCACATGATGAGGTGCTATAAAGTTGAGACAATAAAATTATCAAATTAGACAAATTTATGACTAAAAGTGATTGAAATTACGCCACTTTTTGTATCTTTACACCATAAAATTAAAGCAATGAGGATTTATACATCATATTTTGGAAATTACAGAAAACTGGCAGCAGCGAACATCAAAATGATATGTGTCGCTTTAGGCAGACCAAAATTTTATAACGCACCTCAAATTATAGAGGTTGCACCAAGAAGATATATGTTAGATGACAAATGGACTTATGAAGAGTACACGAGTATGTATTTGAATGATGTTCTTGCAAAAGTCAATCCGCAAGAATTGATTCAAACTATCCAACGACACAGTGAAGGTAAAGATGTCGCTCTCTGCTGTTACGAAAAACCGGGTGATTTCTGCCATCGTCATATTTTGGCAAAGTGGCTTACTGAAAAAACTGGTATTGAAATAACAGAGTTCGGAGTAGTTGAGAAGAAAGAACCTAAGTATGAACAAGCTAGTTTGTTCTAAAGATATGTGTGAGGCTTTTTATTGTTATGGATACACACGTCAATTGAAAACGGAAACCATTGGCTGCTTGGAATAGACAAGCATTTGCGGAAATAGCTCATCGGTAGAGCGTTGGCATTCCAGCCAAAGAGTGGGGTTCGATTCCCTGTTTCCGCTCTAATGCCGTTAAACTCGGCTCGTTGATTGATGTTGTGTAAAGTAAGCGACAAGGTTCGATTCCTTGCATTTAGTTGGTACTGCAAACAATCTGACAGCGTGGAAAGACACGCAAATTTGGTAGTATGGCGGAATTGGTAGACGCTGACAACTCTTAGTAGACTTGGTTACGATGTTATGAAAACTGGGCATCATTATAAAACGAACCAATCCAGTGTTACACGGAAGATGTAGAAGATTGCCAAGCATTGCAGGTTCGAGTCCTGCTGCTACCTCAACCCTTATAGTAGCGATAAGCAAAAGCAAGAACATTAAAGCTTGTGCAGTTTACGGGGTGATGGAAATTGCCATCTGACACGACTGTAAAGAAGCCGAATAGATTGCATAAGTGTTCTTGCAAGTAGCTTGAAAAATGATAGATTTGTGTTTAGGCCTGTCGGGAATACGCTCGGCAGGCATTTAACGCAAAATGTATATGAAGTTATATACAACCTAAATATATGGACGAAAAAGGACTAATAAGAGCATGTGAAAACTCCGGCTGCGGTTGGAAGTGTTGTTCGTTCGGATCGGACGGGCATATTGTAATCTTGCCCCATGAATTTGAAGGGCATGAAAAAGAAATCTCCCATTTACAGATTACAGATGATGATTACTTTGGCGGTAAAAAGGTAAAATGTATCGCTAAAGACTGTAAATCATGTGATAATGGCTACAAACCTATCATGTGTAGAACTTATCCTTTGTGGGTAAAGTCGGTAAAGAAAGGTCTTGTTTTCCGTAGCGGTAAATGTCCGTTGAAAAATGAGCAACTTGCTAAGCATAAGGAATTTGTATTAGACATTTTCGACAATTACAGAAAAGCATTATTGCCTAAAGTCGATATAGACACATTCCTTTCTAAAGCATGGATTGACCGTTACGAGCCATTGTTTCCCACACAAAAAGGTAGTATAGAATACAATATGCAAGTGAAAGCTTTATCTATGTCTGACATTACTACCATAGAAGAAATGGAACAAAAATTGCTCTCTGATCCTGACATGTGTTTCGCTTCGGAACCGGAAGATATAGTCAAGTGCTTACAATCTGGTTGCAGTTACGGATTATTGATAAATGATAAGCTAGTTGCTTATTCGCTTGCATATTTCACTGAATACGGTACTGCCTACGTAGATAAATGTTTCGTTCGTTCAGATTATAGGGGTAATAGCTTTCAGTACATTTTACTCAATGCAAATCTTGCAAAATTGGTTTCAAACGGTGCACAAGAGGTATTTGCCATGACCTCACCAAAAAATGAAGCAAGCATCAAGAGTTTTACCAATGCCGGGTTCTCGTTCAAACGTGATACCAAATACAAAGGGATTGAACGTTTAATCTTAAAGTGGGAGCTATGAAAGTTATTGTCTATACCAAGAATATAATAGAGAACATTGAAAAGGCGCAATCATTTGTTAATGTTCCCATTTCATTAATGTTTAAGGACTTCTATGAAGATATTCATGAGCATATAGCGGATAAAATAAGAAATAAGATTTTCGGGTTACATTTGAAAGATAGCGTATGTTATTCTATTGGGAAAGCGACAAAAGATAATATAGGTGCAGTAGTAACATCATTTGCTGACTCTTGGAAATATCTCACTATTAATGGAGAGGGTTGCCAAGGAATACACAACTACTACATTCCAATTGACTCTTACGATAACAGAGAAGGTTTAAGCATTTATGAAGCAAGCAAACTAGCTAACGAAATAAGGATGCTTTCAGATGCTCATATATACGGTATGATTACTTCCGGTTGCCTCAATGACAAATACCCGCCAATGTCGCGATTATACGACATCTGGGACAACCTAAAAGGATATATTGAATCCATCAGTTTAGGAGGAAGTTTTTGGCTCGGACAGTATGACAAACTTCCAAACTTCATAAGTGATGTGCGAATAGGAGAATATATGCTGTTTGGCACTATTCCATATTACAATAATGAAGAGAAAAAAGGCTTTAATGGGATAGAACTACAAACAAGAATAATAGGCATCTATCCAGAGCGTAATCAACTCATTCTCGATTGCGGTTATTCAATGGCGGACATGGCTAAATGCAGAATTCCCTATTATACCAATTTGAAGTATGTAGATAGCTCCAGCGAATATACAATAATGCAATGTGACCATGTTTCGAATTATCACATTGGTGATGTGGTTCGTTTTGTCCCTGATTATAAATCATTAGTCAAGTTGAGATATGCAGAACACGAATATAGATAAACCGTGGATTGACTATATAGCCAATCGCACATTTGGCATGGAACTGGAGTTCGCTGATGGTGATAAAGAGCACATTCCTCTTCCATCGGGTTACAAGTGGACGGATAACAAGCTAACCATGATGAATAACTCGGATGGATCGGCAGTTACGCATCACGGTCAATTTGGCGGGGAAATAAACACACGCCCATACCATTATTGTATAGAAGATTTGCAGGAGTTGAAGAATTTTATTCAGACCATGAGAGATGCAGGAAGTTATCTCATGTGGAATGAAGGTTTTGATGCACATCTATACATCAAAGATATGGACTTGAATGTTATCAAACGTTTGTTTGCCCTCTCCTACTACACCGCTTATCCAATCAAACGAATATTTGACATTGCCGAGTGGTGGGAAACAAAATATCTCGTACCCAGTCCACCTTGGGATGTTGTAAAACGAGTTCTTGAAGCAGATAATATTGAGAATTTACTGAAAGTTTTTAGTAATGGATCAGATAGAGGACATATCCGGTACTGGCTCAACTTATGTTCTATTGAAAAGATAGGAACAGCAGAATTCCGTATCTTCAATAGTTCATGGGACTTCGACAAGGTGCTGGAAACAATCAAATTCATGTATTCATTTGTAGAATATGCCTACCTACATGAAGACATAGAAGAGTATAAGCAACTCACCACTATTGACAAATGTCTTGAGACATTCCATATAGACTATTCCAAGGTTCCCCAAAGACATAAACCGTTACTTTGGGCAGCAGAACACTCGGACAATGTTACGATAGTAGGCTCCATGTTTAAGAAAACTAATCGTATGCTTTCCTTCATCAAGAAAGAAGCGGCCAAATTTGATATTGCTCATGTGGTAAACTCATACTATATGGATATAGAGCAAATACTTACCAACCGTGAGATTAAGGTGTATACAAAGGAGTATTTTATCTACATGATGTATAAGGCAATCAAGGGAGAGATAAAAGAACTGCGTTTTAATGATGAATATGAGTTTCTGAATATCAAGTCTGAAAGTCCGGCTGAAATTATTGCCACTATCCATCTGTTCAATGCCATCAAGAAGCATAAGAACTCACAAGATATTTACCATAAGTCGCTTTATGACGATTTTATGGCAAAATTGGAGCATTACCATAAGAAGTATACGGAACGTTACCAAAAGCTCGTAGACAGCCTTAAAAGTAAGTCTATTGAAGTATTTTATTGTGCTGATATATCAGATGCAATTCTTAACTGCAAAGAGAATGACATATTGATCTATCAGAATGAATTTCATTCCGGTATGAAAGCCACAAGCAACGCATTACAGCGTTTCTTATTGGATGATTTTGGATCTCAAGAACGAACTAAAACGAAATATGCAGAAATAGATGAAGAACAAGTTAATTACATGGCTCTCTCGCAGCATGGATTTATGGGCAGAAGAGAGGTATTCAAAGACCAACGCACATATATTTGGTCTAATGTGGTAGAAAGTGGAGACAGCAGTTTTAACAAGCGGACTATCATCCCTCTAAAATATAAACGGTTGCCAGACGATTACGTACTTACAAATAATAGCAAACTCCGGTTTGTTCGTGCTTCTATGGCAGAAATTGATTATCTGCGCATGATTTACTTGAAGAAAGGCATCATACTCGGATCAGCTCCGTTCTGTTATTTGTGGTTCTTGGATGATTACGTGTTCGGAGCTTGTATGTTTGACTTCCTGAAGGTCAGCAAATACGGCATGGATGCAGTTTGGATGAAATCGGATTTTGTCATAGACCACCCTCTGCCTAAGTTGAGCCGATTGCTAATAATGGGCGTTCTTTCATCAGAATTTAAATCAGAACTGGATATAAGATATAAACATCAATGTGGTGTTATTGCTACTTCCGTGTTCACCGATAAACCTGTAAGTATGAAATATCGTGGTGTATTCAAATTACATGAACGTTGCGTTGGTAAACTCCATTACATACAAGATGCAGGTATTCGTGGCAACTTAGATGATATTTTAAAAGCATTTGTAGAAAAATACGGTGATGAGCCGAGAAAGGAATAAATGTATGGATGAAATTTGGAAAAATATTAAGGGGTACGAAGGTTTATATCAAGCATCGTCTTTAGGTAGAATACGCTCCTTAGATAGGGTTGTCCCATACAAAGGTGGAAGAAGATTCTATAGCGGTAAAATATTGCTACCTCGTGATAATAAAAAAGGATACCTATTCCTGTGTTTATGCAAGAATAATGTAGTCAAGCGTTTTTATGTACATAAAGTAATAGCTGAAACTTTTTTAGATAATCCTTTAAATCTTACAGAAGTCAATCATAAGGATGAATGTAAAAATAATAATACAGTCGATAATTTGGAATTTTGTACACATAAGTATAATTGCCAATATGAAAATAGAAATATAAAGACAAAAGAAATTTGTTCTATTCCGGTTTTACAATATGATTTGGATGGTAATTTCTTAAAAGAGTATAACTCTGGTGCAGAAGCCGAAAGAATAACAGGAGTACTAAACACTTCTATAAATCAATGTATAAATGGGAAGCAGTACCATGCAGGTAGTTTCTATTGGTGTCGCAAAATATCAGAAGAATTTCCCAAGAAGATAAAGATAGAGCTAAAAGTACGTAGGGTTCTTCAATATAATTCTAATGGTGATTTATTGAATGAATATAATTCTATTATGGACGCATCAAGAAAAACAGGAGTATGTAGTGCCAATATTGGTATGTGCTGTAGGAAAAGACCAAGATACCATACAGCAGGAGGATTTATTTGGAAATTTAAAGAATAAAAATATGAAGCAGTTTCAAATAAGAGAAGTTCCGCTTTCTTCTATCAAGTTGATAAAGAAGAATGCAAGATTTATGGAGCAATCCATGTTTAACCAACTCGTGAATAATATTCGTAGAGATGGCCAGTTAAGCAGCGTCCCATTTTGTGTTGAACATGACAACGGAACTTATACTGTTGTTTCTGGGAACCATAGAATACAAGCGGCAAATATGGCTGGTTTGACATCATGTCATATTATGTATATTAATGAAAAAGATATTTCCAATGATGAAATACGGGCTATTCAGTTAAGCGCAAATTCGATAAACGGTCAAGATGATCAAGAGATAATAAAACAGCTTCTTGATGAAATAACGGATGTCGCACTGAAAGAGTATGCGCATATCAGTAATGAAGTACTAGAAAGCGTTAAAGACATCAACTATACAGTTGAAATGCCGAATAATGAAATTGTTCCAGTAACTCTTATGTTTGTAGATACACAGAAAGTCTCATTTGACAAATTAATGGAAACATTGGATTGCTATTCAGAAAAAGAACTTGGCAACCTTACTTTATTGGACATGGAAACAATGTATCGATTAAATGAAGTATCCGCAAAAGTTCAGGCGAAATACAAAATCAAAGCACAGGCTTTGAGTATATGCAAAATGTTGGAAATTGTGAATAATGTATTGGAGGGAAGTAAAGATGGCACAGAAGTACAGGCTTAATACAAGGCAAAAGAAAGCTAAGTTTTTAAAAGCATTGGAAGCAAGGATGCTGAATGTTACCGCAGCTTGTGAAGCTGTAGAAATCTCACGCTCCATTGCTTATAAATGGAAATCGAATGATCCAGATTTTGCCGAAAAATGGAAAGAAGTAGAAGAAAGTTTCTATGATAAGCTAGAAACGACAATGTTTGCTAAAGCTTTGACGGAACAAGATAACACCATGCTTATTTGGTTAAGTAAGACTAAAATGAAGCATCGCGGTTACGTTGAAAAAGTAGAGCAAGATTTGAATATTAATCCATTTGAGAAATTAATGCAAGAATTGCCAGACGATGAAGAATGAGCAAAGATGACAAGTCTATAAGATACATGAAAGCATGGCGGGAGGATTGGTGCAAATTCGCTCATGATGTTCTTCATTCAAGGTTAGACAAAGAGCAACAAGCCATTCTTCAATCCGTTCAGCATAATCCAATGACTGCTGTAGCGTCAGGCACGGCAAGGGGAAAGGATTATATTGCGGCTTGTGCATCTATGTGTTTTATGTATCTTACTCCACGTTGGAAAGAAGGTAAGTTAGTTAAGAATACTAAGATTGCCATGACAGCTCCTACAGCCCGTCAGGTCCAAAATATCATGATACCTGAAATATCCCGCTTATTTAGAAATGCAGGGTTCTTGCCCGGACGCTTATTGTCTTCCGGCATTAAAACTGATTACGAAGAGTGGTTCCTAACAGGGTTTAAAGCTGGTGACGACAATACGGAAGCTTGGTCTGGTTTCCACGCTGTAAATACTATGTTTGTTGTTACTGAAGCTTCTGGTATATCAGAAGCGACTTACAATGCGATTGAGGGTAACTTACAGGGTAATTCTCGCTTTCTCATAGTGTTCAATCCTAATGTTACTACTGGTTACGCAGCTCGTGCCATGAAGTCTGACCGTTTTGCAAAATTCAGACTTAGCTCTCTAAATGCAGAAAATGTAGTAAAGAAGCAAATAGTAATACCCGGTCAAGTGGATTATGAATGGGTTAAGGACAAGGTGATAAATTGGTGCTCCCCCATTCAGCGAACAGATTTCAACGAGGGAGAAGGCGATTTCAATTGGGAAGGTAAGCTATACCGACCTAACGATTTGTTTCGCGTCAAGGTACTTGGTATGTTCCCGAAAGTTTCTGAAGATGTGCTTATTCCTTATGAATGGATAGAAATAGCAAACAGGAATTGGCAGGAATTACAGGCAAGCGGTTTCACCCCAGCCAAATCTTGTAAGCTAGGTGTTGACGTTGCCGGTATGGGACGCGATAATAGTGTGCTTTGTCCGCGATACGGTAACTACGTTTCTCAATTTGAAGTTCATCAATCTGCCGGACGTGCGGATCACATGCACGTAGTAGGTATGACGATTCCCTACCTGAAGAAGAAAGGAGCAAAAGCGTTTATTGATACTATCGGTGAAGGAGCTGGAGTATATTCCAGGCTACTAGAAGAAGAGTATAGGAATGCTTTTTCTTGTAAATATTCCGAAGGTGCAGATGGCTTACACGATATTACTGGCGAATATGAATTTGCCAATGTGAGAGCATACCTATATTGGGCTTTACGTGACTGGCTCAATCCTAAAAATGGTTTTGGAGCTGCTCTCCCACCCTGCGATCAACTAATGGAGGAAGCTACCGAAACCAAGTGGAAATTCCTTAGTAATGGAAAGATTATCATTGAGCCTAAAGAAGATGTCAAGAAACGTATCAAACGTTCTCCTGACTATATGGACGCATTAGCGAATACGTTTTATCCTAGAGATTACAACTTTATTAGTGATGAAGAGTTGCTCAAAGATTTTTTGTAGTTGTGTTTCTTTTAGTACCTTTGCGTTTGAAAACACTTCTTTTTGGTGTTTTCATTGCTCTTATGTGCGCTAGCTTGTGAAAGTCGGCGCCATTTTTGTTTTATAGCAAAAGTTAAATATTTGATTTTGAACGAATTACGCCTAAAATAATTGAATAAATATTTGGTTAACTCACTGATAATGAGTATCTTTACAATACTAAAAGAAACCAATAATACTAACAATTAAAACATAAGAGCAATGAAAAAAGAAGAATGGATGAATAAAGAAAAAGAGTTGCAAGCTAAATTTGATGCAAATCCCTGTACGAAAACAGCAACAACACTCTCTAATGCAAGAGAAGAACTCAAAAAACATAATAGAAATGGATACGATGGCCGTGACAAAGAACATAGTCGAAGATTAGCTAAAGAAATAGCACAAATTTTCGCTTATGCAAATGGTCAATCAGAAACTCTTCCAGCTTTTTAATTCCGATATTACAATGAAACATTCAAAAGAACAAATAAAAGAAATTATGTTGTCCCTATACCAACAACTTGGTGGACATAAATTTGTAGTTATGACGGGTTCAGAATTTACCGGTTATATGGAAAATGAATCTGGCAACATGGAGCAGATTATTAAATTGAGCAGGAACAAATCTGGCGCGGATAAATTAATCGTCACTTATGAAGAAGGTAAGGATGTTTATTCTATGAAATTCATCAAATCCTCGAAATTCAACAAAAGGACCTTCTCTTTCTCTGAAACTGAAGAGATCTACTTTACGAGCGATATTTATTCTGAACAGTTGCAAGAAGTGTTTACACAAGTGACAGGTTTATATACTCATCTTTAAAACAGGTTTTAATGAAAGCAACAATTATCCAACAAAGAACAATAGAAAAATTTATCATGTCAGAGTTTGTACAAGGTAATTTGGATACGAAAGAACAAGTTAATTGTATGCTTCTTCTGATTCAGAAAAAACTGAATATGTCAGTAGAGCAAGCGAGTAACTTTATGAGAAATGCAATTGGTATCAACGCTTAAATATACGATTATGACAAAAGAACAATGGATTCACCATAAAAACGTAATGTGTGAAATTAGCCTAAATTTTCATTTTGCTTGGCTCGCCAACCCTAGCCCGTTGAGATCAAGATTGTACAATAACCACTGTAAAATGTTTTTCTATTAGCACACACGATTATGAAAGTATATGATATAAATGGAAATGTAGTAGCAGAAGGCTACTTAGTACCCAATCCTAATTTCATACCCAAAGGTGAATACAAAGAAACAGAATTGGATTGTCAAAAGAAGCAAGCTGATATGTTGATAACTTCAATTGATGGCAATTTCTATGAAATCAGTTTGCCTAAAAGTACTACACTCCGCCAGAAGATAAACAAAGACATACAAGGATATGGCAGAAACGTAAGAAGGTATAATGAAGATATAATTCATGTAACAGAAAAAGTTCTAAGGATTTTGCAAACTAAATATACTATAATGTGTGACTTTTAAAGATAGATATGACACAAAATCGGTTTAATATATTTGAAAAAGTACTCCTCCTTTATGGAGAATACGTCTTACTCAATCTTTATTCTTCTGCTAAAGTTATGGAAAGATATGAGGATTGCGCTATCATGAGAGACTTAATGAAGGAGTACAATATTGATGAACGTGATGATATACAAGATTGGCAGGCTGAATTATGGCGTTGTGGATATTCTGGAGAGATTGCTGTCGTTAATTTCCCTTATTACATGCATGAAGCTATCAAATTAGTTGGATATTTATAAATAAAAGTGATATAAATTACGCGATTTTTATTATATTTGCACCAAGTAAAAACGAATATTAAGTAATATTCTACTCAAATGGACGAAATCACCTCTATCTTAGACAGTACACGACCCGTTGATAACATAATCAACGATTTGAAAGAAAAGTCTGTAACAGTCCCCTCATGGGATAAACTTCTCAAAGACTACGAACCAACAGAACATGATATAGTATCTGATACAGTTACCCGTAAAGATAAGATCCGGTCTAATGGAGATACAGAAAAAGCTTCCCGTATCTACATCGGACTTGAAAAACTCCTCACCAAGCGAATGACTGAATTCATGTTCGCTATCCCTGTTAAACGTGTATATCATAACATAGAAGACAATGAAACTCGCCAAAGCATTGCGAAAGCGATTGAAGCGATATATAAGTATGCCCGTATTGACAGTGAGAATATTAAGCGAGGCAATGCTTACTTTGCTTCATGCGAAGTGTTCACCATTTGGTACACAGTTGAGAATCCCAACACTCTATACGGCTTTAAAAGTAAATATAAGCTAAAATGCAAAACCTACTCACCAATGGACGGTGTTAGCTTATACCCTCTACTTGATGAGCTTGGCGATATGATCGCAATGTCTTTTGAATACACAAAAAAGGTCAAAAATGAAGAAGTTACGTATTTCGAGACATACACGGCAAACATTCATTATAAATGGAAACAACAGGGAAACGGTTGGGAATTAGTTAAATCAGAGCCGGTCGTTATTCTGAAAATACCCGGAGTATACGTTTATCGTCCTGTTCCCATTTATCACGGTCTTTCCTATATCAGAAAAGAAATCGAATATACCCTTTCACGCAATAGCGATGTCATAGCATATAACTCCGCTCCTATCCTAAAAATAGCAGGTGGCATAAAAGGAGGAGAAGATAAAGGAGAAAGCCGTAGAGTTTACCGAGTAGAACAAAACGGGGACGTGTCCTATGTTTCATGGGCACAATCTATCGAGGCGTTAAAATATCATGTCGATACCCTTGTTAAGTTGTTCTGGTCACAATCACAAATGCCGGATATTTCCTTCGAAAACATGAAGTCTCTTGGCAATATCGGATTTGATGCAAGGCAGACTTTACTTACTGACGCTCATTTAAAGGTTGGAGATGAAAGTGGTGCATGGATAGAAGCATTTGAACGTGAATGTAGCGTAATCAAAGCTTTCCTGAAAATGATGAATGTTTCTTGGAAAAATGAAGTAGATAATGTTGAGATTGAGCACATCATAACTCCATTTATCCAAAATGATGAAAAGTCAGAAATAGAAAAATGGGTTACAGCAAGTGGTGGAAAAGCTGTTGTCAGCCAATTAGAAGCCATCAAGAACTTAGGTATCTCTACTGATCCACAAGAAACTCTTGCCCAAATCCAAAAAGAAGATGCAGATGCTTCCAGAAGCAGGATAAGCAATATATTCGAAGAACCGGAATAACAATCTAAAATATAAATATTATGGCAAAAACTGATGTACTAAAATTTAGTAAAGAAAAACAGGGCTATTCCTGTGAGTTTACTTCTGTTGGGAAATGTGTAATACAGATAGACAGAGAGAAGAGTGGCACACTTAGTATATACGCAAAGTTGGAAGGAATGGATTATGCGCTATTGTATCAATATCCTGCCGCTCAATTCAATGACAATATGATTTTTGAGCTTGACGTACAAAAGGGGCTTTCTATCAGGATGCTAAGTTCGGTTGGTGTCATGAGTGCAAAGATGGCTTATGAAGAGGAAGATGTTTGATTTGTAAATAAATACACTATCATGAAAAAGTACATTAGCACAAAACAGATTGAAGCAGAACCTATGACATTAGGCGAAGCTTACCGTAAAGGTTTGGTAAAAAGTGAAATAGGAGAGCATGAATCTTGCAAGCTTGGATATCACACTCGTGCTGAATATGGCTATGAAAGTTGGTCACCCAAAAAACTGTTTGAAGAATCATATCGAGAAGTCAAGAAAGAAACTCCTATGTGTTTCGGTGATGCTATCGAAGTTTTGAAGCAAGGTGGGGCTATCCGTAGAAACGGCTGGAACGGCAAAGGCCTGACGGTATTCAAGCAAGTGCCTGCACATATTGAAAGCGATACCATTCCCAAGATGCAATCGCTTCCTCAATCAGCAAAAGACCTTATTCTGAAAGGAAAAGGTTTTATTGACTATACAAGCCAATGCCTTATCTATAACGAAAATACGGGACGTGCTGATTCGTGGGTACCATCCATCAGTGATGTGTTTGCAGAAGACTGGGAAATTGTACAATAGCCTATCTGCCAAGCTGTAAAAAAGGTTAAAGCAGCGTAAGCAGATGTTTACGCTGCTGGCTTAAAACTTAAAATCATGAAGACAAAAATATCAAACTGGCTTATTAGATTAGCAGAAAAAATCAATCCACAAGAAAGATTGAGTAGTATTGAACGAGTTGATAACTACGAAGCAAAGAAGCTTGGTATCTGCCTTGCCCGAACTAAAAAAGAAATCAAGGATTACCGAAAAAAGAAGAAACTTGATGAAGGTTGGTCTAATCGAAAATCAGATGAAATGTTCATCAAAGAAGTAAAGGATGAAGTTCTCCAATCAATTGTAAGCTCAATCAACCAGAGGGGGCTAATAGAATACTCCGTTGAAAAAGTTGGTGATGAACTCCATGTTACCGGTGAAATCAAAGTATATATAAAAAAAGAATAATATGCAGGTTCCTATAGATAACATAACTTTTAGCGAAAGTGAATATCATCGTGGAGACAAGATCTGGAAAGCTCAAACACTCTACGATTTTGCTAAGGCAAAAGAATACCCAGTGCTTGATATGCCGCTATGGAATATAGACCTTACAGCTGAACCATTTGAATGTAATCAGCTTCACAGTTTCATTTTTCAATGCAAACGGGTGAATCAATGTTCTCTTGAATATCCTATTATCCTTGACGAAGTAGGTCAAATTGCTGATGGCTACCATCGTTTATGTAAAGCGATATTGGAGGGAAAGGAAACAATTAAAGCTATCCGATTATTGGAGATGCCAGCACCTGATAGAATTTCGGAGGAATAAATATGAAAAAGCATACTAGAGTAGTCACAGTGGAATACATAGTACAGGATTGTCCTATCTGTGGTAAGATTATAGTAAAACACCACCTCTACCCTACCGACGACAAGGATAAGAAAAAGCAAATGAAATAATGGCAAAACCCAAGATTCCAAATCAGAAAAAGAAGTACCAAGAACTCAACGGGAGATTAAACAGATATGTAGCCCTCGTTGAGCAAATATACGATACCCTGAATTTGGAAGCTGCCAAAGCCGTTTCACGTACTAAATATTCCCCTGATAGCGATAGGCCGTTTAAATGGTCTGACTACCCTCAAACTAAAAAGCAAATTGACGATATACAGAAGCACTTTGTAGAGGATATAAATGCAACTATCTATCGCGGTACTACCGAAGAATGGAAGAATAGTAATGAAGCGCAGGATTTAATAGCAAACAAAGTACTAAAAGCATATAACGCCCAAGTTGACAAAGAAAAATATAAAATACTATATCAAACAAATTCAGATGCTTTGAAAGCATTCCAGAACCGAAAAGATAAAGGATTCAATATATCTGCAAAACTCTGGCAGCAATCTATGATCTACAAAGAAGAACTGGAGGCTGCGATCTCATGCGCTATTCAAAAAGGAACCAGTGCTGTTACGTTGAGTAAGCAAATAAGTAAGTATCTTCTTGATTTCCCATTACTGCAAAAAGATTACAAAGACAGATATGGCAGTGCTGAACATATACAAGATTGTGAGTATTGTTCCATACGTCTAGCTCGTTCAGAAATAAACATGGCTTATAGAACAGCCGAAAACGAAAGATGGAAACAAATGGATTTCGTAGTCGGATATGAAATAAAACTAAGTTCTTCTCATCATAGTCGTATGCCACATGGAGACATTTGTGACACACTTGCCGGTAAATATCCTAAAGACTTCACCTGGACAGGATGGCATCCGAATGATTTATGTTATAAAGTTCCTATCCTCAAAACAGAAGAAGAATTCTGGGAATGGGATGGACGAAGCGATGTTTCCACAGAAAGTATAAATGAAGTAAAGGATGTTCCTGACGAATTCAAAAAATGGGTACTCGAAAACCATCAAAAGATCGAGAAAGCCCAGAAAAGAAACACCCTACCTTATTTTTTGAGAGATAACAAATCAATTGTTCAAAATATAAATACCGAGAATTCAGCTAAAGAGCTTGTTAATCGTGCTTCTTTAGTCGGGAATGAGGTACAAAGTTTAGCGGAATCCATAGCTAAAAAGAATAAAGGATTTGTAACGCCAATCAATTACAAAAGCATCTCATCAATAACAAGAAAGGTTACAACGGAAGGTATAACTCCATACGATATAAAAGACGCAGTTAGGACGACAATTATAGTCCCCAGATCACAAATAGATCAAGTATTAAACGAACTATCTGAAAGCGATTCGTTTGTACGACTGAAAAGGCAAAAACCGGAATCCTTTATGGGATATAGTGGCAATATAGTCAATATCCAAACATCTAACGGATTAATTGCCGAAATTCAAG
>ENA-ORTM01002246-ORTM01002246.1-human-gut-metagenome-genome-assembly--contig:-NODE-2246-length-16606-cov-3.837653_pt1 | contig 16606 bp, 13 predicted proteins | sample MGYA00241909_ERZ509182 | MGnify/ENA primary metagenome ERZ509182 (study PRJEB26280, sample SAMEA2338855) | human gut metagenome | biome: human gut; feature: human-associated habitat; material: faeces...
GGATTCTTTTTCTAAGTCAAGAGGATGGAAGAGCGCGAAGAAGACGATGTTGGATGCAATGGAAAAGGATCTGACAGAGCGGTTTGCAGGACAGGAGATGTATCTGCAGGTTGCGTATACCTGTTCGGCAGAAGAAGCTGAAGAATGGAAAGCAGAAGTGGAAAATAGATTTCCGGAATATGAAGTGCATATGGATCCGTTGTCATTAAGTGTAGCCTGCCACATTGGACATGGTGCCAGAGCAATTGCATGTAGCAGGAAAGTACCGGAACTCAGCTGATTTTACAGATATTTTGTTCGTTACCATGATAAAAACGCCCGTCTATTAGCGGGCGTTTTCATATATCTGTTTGTTACGCCAGTTCTTCCCATCTGGCGTAAAGTTCTTCTAATTCTTCTGCGATTTTAGATTTTTCCAGTGCCAGTTCCTGGCATTTTACAGAATTGGTATAGATCTCTTCCTGAACCATTAGTTCGTCAATTTCGCCGTCACGTTCTTCCAGTTCAGTAATGCGTTCTTCTGTCTTTTTTAATTCATTCTGACGTTTGCGTTCCTTAGCCTGTGCTTCTTTCTGTTCCTGCCAGCTGAGCTTAGCCTGAGATTCTGGTTCCGGTGCACATACATCAGATGGAGCGGAAGAGACGCCGGCATAAGCCTGGGTCAGTTCATCTTTCTTTTCAAGATAGTAATCATAGTTACCAATATAATTGACAAATGTCTGTTCGGTCAGCTCCAGAATTCTTGTAGCTGTACGGTTGATAAAATATCGGTCATGAGATACTGTGATCACGATTCCTGCGAACGTATCCAGATAATCTTCTAAGATCGTTAATGTCTGGATGTCAAGGTCGTTGGTCGGCTCATCGAGGATCAGAACATTTGGTGCTTCCATCAATACTTTTAATAAGTAGAGACGTCTCTGTTCTCCTCCAGAAAGTTTATCAAGCGGTGTGTATTGAAGTTCTGGCGGGAACAAGAAACGGTCTAGCATCTGGGATGCACTTGCCTGCCCTTTTGTTGTCTGGATATATTCTGCGACATTTCTGATATAATCAATGACACGGATATCTCCTGTCATATCTTCATTTTCCTGTGCAAAATATCCGATCTTTACGGTGTCACCGATCGTAATGTTTCCTTCGTCCGGCTTTAAGATTCCCATGATCATCTTCATCAAAGTTGATTTTCCACATCCATTTGGTCCGATAAATCCAATCCTGTCATCTCTTAATACGATGTAAGAGAAATCATTGATCAGATGTGTATCACCAAATCCTTTGGAAATGTGTTCTAACTCGATCGTTGTCTTTCCAAGACGGCTGCTGATCGAATCCATCTCAACATTTTGCTGCATGGATGGACCTTTGGCATTCTTAAGTTCTTCAAAACGTTCCGTTCTGGCTCTCTGTCTCGTTCCTCTCGCTTTGATTCCCTGTTTCATCCATTCCATTTCCACGCGGAGTAAACTCTGGCGCTTACGTTCTGTCGCTAGTTCCATCTCTTCGCGCTGGACTTTTAACTCTACGAATCCAGAATAGTTGGTATCGTATTCGTAAAGCTTTCCTTTGTCGATCTCTACAATCTTATTCGTTACACGATCTAAGAAATAACGGTCATGGGTTACCATGATCAATACACCTCTAAAGCTGTTTAAGAATTCTTCCAGCCATAGAACCATATCGTTATCTAAGTGGTTGGTTGGCTCATCAAGGATCAGTACTTCGGTTGGATCTACTAAAGTTCTTGCGAGTGCAACTCTCTTCTTCTGGCCTCCAGATAAATGATCGCATCCTTCATCAAAATCATAGATTCCAAGCTTTGTAAGGATCGTCTTTGCTTCACTCTCCGTCTTCCAGTCCTGATGTTCTTTTCCATCCATCACATATTCAAGAATACTTTGTTTCTTCGGAAATTCAGGATTCTGTGGAAGATAAGATACTCGGATCCCATTTCCACAGATGATCTGGCCTTTGTCTGGCTCGTTGATCTTGGCAATGATCTTTAATAATGTAGTCTTTCCTGTACCATTGACCCCGATCACACCGATCTTATCGCCACTGTGGATTCCAAGAGATACGTCATCAAAAATGACTTTCTCTCCATAAATTTTGCTGATATGTTCAATATTTAATATATTCATCGTACTACTTTGCCTGATCGATCGCTTCGACTAATTCTTCTTTGGATACTGCTCCGATCAGTTTTTCCTTAACCTCTCCATCTTTGATCACTAAAAATGTTGGAACTGACATGATCTTGTACTGTGCTACGATATCAACATTCTGATCGATATCAAGTTTTCCGACTTTTACAGTTCCTTCATATTCTTCAGCTAATTGTGCTACCACTGGTGCCATCATCTTACAAGGTCCGCACCATGTTGCAAACATATCTACTAATACTGGCACATCACTTTTTAATACTTCTTCTTCAAAATTATCACTTGTAAATGTATATTCCATAATAATTCACCTATCCTTTGCTATTTATTTAAACATCGTTTTGCTTCGTCTAGTGACTGAAAAAATTGACAGACCCATCTGTTCATGCATGGATGCAAATATAGAAACAACTGGATCTTGCATCGAAACTTTCCTTGTTTCATGATTATATTACCACTTTTTGTTTATTTTATGCAATCCTTTTACTTGGCATGACGATATGCGACTAAACGACAGATTGGATTTCCTTTGGCTGAAAATTTCTCCTCGTATTCTGTCATGACATTCCCTTCATTATATTCGCTGTGATGAAGATCGTATGTGTGACTTTCCAGGATCCATCCTGCTTCTTCTACCTGCTCTAAGGAGAAGTCAAATAAGTCTTTGTTATCTGTCTTAAACATAACTCTTCCTTCTGGTGTCAGAATATTATCATATCGTTCTAAAAATCTTGTAGATGTCAGTCTTCTCTTTGCATGGCGGTCTTTTGGCCATGGATCAGAGAAGTTTAAATAGATCCTGTCTACTTCATCTTTGTCAAACACTTCTTCGATATTCTCTGCATCCATACGGATCAAACGAAGGTTATCCTGTTCAAAATCTTCTAATTTCTCTACAGCTCTTACTAAGACACTTGAATATTTTTCGATTCCAATATAGTTTACTTCTGGATTTCTTCTTGCCATTTCTATAATAAACTGTCCTTTTCCCATTCCTACTTCGATGTGGATCGGATGGTCATTTTGGAATACCTCTGCCCATTTTCCTTTCATCTGCTCTGGCTGCTGGACGGAAAACTGATTTTCTATGATCGTCTCTCTCGCTCCTGGTACATTTCTTAAACGCATTTATATTCATCTCCTTTGTCTTTTTCTCGAATCTTTGTTGATTATATCATAGACGATGGGTATAATAAAGAAAAAGTATGCGCCTTAAAAAGGCTTAGGATCTGCACTTCAAGGAGGAAATGCCCATGGAAATCGAAAGAAAATTTATCGTCCACAACTTACCTGATAATCTGGATTCTTATCCACACTCTGAGATCGAACAGGGCTATCTTTGCATGGAACCTGTAATTCGTATCCGCAGAATGAATAAGCAGTATTTCTTAACTTTCAAGAGTAAAGGATTGATGGCTAGAACTGAGCATGAATTTCCACTTGATAAAGCAGCTTATGAGCATCTGCTTCCAAAGGTGGATGGGATTTTAATTTCTAAGACTCGTTATAAGATTCCAGATGAACATGGATTTGTGATTGAACTAGATGTCTTTCATGGAGAATATGAGGGGCTTGTGATGGCCGAGGTGGAATTTCCTAGCGAGGAGGTTGCTGTGGAATATGAAGGACCTGAGTGGTTTGATGATGAGGTTACGTTTGATTCTCGGTATCAGAATAATAATTTGGCGAATAAATAGAGAATATCGTTTTCGTATATTCGTGAAAATAAATCTGCATTGAGTTAAATGATATCAATGCAGATCTTTTTCATTTTATAAAACTTAGGCAATTTTCTTAAACAGTTTGATCAATAATTCTTTATCAAAAAATACTGGATTTGCTCCTGCGCATGCATCTTTCATGGAATTTTCTGCTAGGGTTTCAAAATCTGGATTTTCTACTCCAAGTTCTGACAATGTTTTAGGAATTCCTACTCTCTCTGATAATTCCTTGATCTTACCAATTACAAAGTCCATACACTCCTCGTCTGTCTTTCCTTCTACATCCATTCCAATTGTTTCTGCCATAACACGGAATTTTGCTGGAGCCTGTTTTGCATTTTCTTCTTCTACGATTGGAAGTAACATCGCATTACATACTCCGTGTGGGAGATCATATAATCCACCTAGCTGATGTGCCATTGCATGAACATTTCCTAATCCTGCATTACTAAAGGCAATTCCATTTAAGAAACATGCATAGCACATCTGTTCTCTGGCTTCAATATCCTGTCCATTTTCCACTGCTCTTGGAAGATATTCAAAAATCTGTTTGATCGCATACAATGCTGTTGCATCTGTAACATCAATTGCTCCGTTTGCAACAACTGCTTCCATTGCATGTGTTAATGCATCCATACCTGTTGCTGCTGTTAATCCTGCTGGTTTACTTAACATTAGTTCTGGATCATTGACTGTGATAGATGCTAATGTATTTCTATCTACCATGATCATTTTAATATGCGTTTCTTCGTCTGTAATCACATAGTTGATCGTGACTTCCGCTGATGTTCCAGCTGTAGTTGCAATTGCTACGATTGGTAAACATTTCTTTTGAGATTTATTTACGCCTTCGTAATCTGTAATTTTTCCACCATTTGTAGCAAGAACAGAAATTGCTTTTCCACAATCCTGTGGTGATCCTCCACCGATACTCACGATAAAATCACAGTTTTCTTTTTTTAATACTTCCAATCCACCCTCTACATTTGCAACGCTTGGGTTCTGTTTTACATCATTATATAATGTATGTTCAATTCCAACTTGATCTAATACCTTTGTTACTTTCTCAACTACCCCATTTTCTGTCAAAAACTTATCGCTGACTACAAGGGCTTTTTTACATCCTAAAGTTCCAATTTCATCCTTTAATTGTGCAAGACAACCACGCCCTACTAAATTGACTGCTGGAATTCGATATACCATGTCACTTGTCCTCCATATAATTCATTACTTCTGTTAAATATTTTTATCGCTTTTATTTTAATTTTTTATATTCTTCTACAATAACTTTCGTCATTCGATCCTCTGGTTTTAATCCAATATATTTTACAACGGCTGCTTCTGGGCCATTTTCTTTGATATAGTTTTGTAATTCCACTGCCTGTGCATCTTCTTCATTTTTATAGAACATTGCACATGCTGCTCCTTTTAATAAACAGCTATTATCAAGTCCTAATTCTTCACACTGGATCGCTGGTCCCATGATTCGGTCATTGGCTGATATTTTTCTGATTGGTTCTCTTGCAACTCTTGTGATTGGATCTGATACACCTGGTGTTGTAAATCTCTTGATAATCATTGCATTCATGTACTCCACCAGATTTTCATGTGCAAATCCATAGATCTTCTCAAGTGCTGATGCTGATTCTAAAACTGTTTTCTTTACATCTTCAAGAATCTGTGGATCTGCTAATCCTTCTTGTACTGTATTGTATCCTTTTACAAATCCAAAGTAACTTGTGACTGCGTGTGCACAGTTTACCATATAGATTTTTCTCTGTAAGAATTTTGCCAGATTATCTACGTATTCTGCACCTTTGATTGGTTGTGACTTAGGATCTTCTAATTTGTTTTTCTCGATCGGTAATTCAAATGCATCTCCAACTTCGATTCCGTCTTTTCCATGATGATGTCCATCAAATACCATGCGATCAACTGCTGTGTTTGGAAATACTGCAACTTGATCCATTTCTTCTTCTGTCATGATACCTGTTTCAATCATTGCTTTCTTCAAGATATCTGTTCCCATGATTGCATTTTCACAAGCCATAACAACAAGTTTCTTTTCCTGATCTGCTTTGACTCTTGCTTTTAGTCCTTTTGTGATCGTTGGAGCTACTTTGGGAAGATTTGTTGCCATAACTGATGTTGTTAATACTTCTGCTTCACTGATTGCTTCTATTACTTTATCTTCCTGTGTGATGGTGGAATATGCCTCCACCTGGTCGATCACTTTTTCTTCATAATCATGATCGATCAAAAACAGACTGTATTCATGTGTTTCGTTCACAAGGTCAACTAATGGCTGTACAACGTCTGCAAAAACAATTTTATACCCACTATCATGTAATAAATCTGCGATAAATCCACGACCAATTTTTCCTGCTCCAAAATGTACTGCTGTTTTCATGTGTTATATTCCACCTTTCTTTTGATTGCAACATCCTTTGATTCATTAGATGCCGCATTATCATCTATAGATTTAATAAGTTGATAACTTCTTCTTTTGATGTCGAATTTTTTAATTTTTCGATCACACCTTCATCCATTAAACTCTGTCCGATCTTTCCAAGGAGTTCTACATGTTCTTCTCCTTTTCCTGCAACACCTACGAGAAGATATGCTTTTTCTCCGTTAAAATCTACTCCATCTGGTACCTGTACAAAACAGATTCCTGAGTTTTTGATCGTTTCTTTGGAACTTGCAAGTCCATGTGGAAGCGCAACTCCATTCCCTAAATACACAGAGGCTTCTTTGTCTCTCTGCAGCATATCTGCCTTATAACTTTCATCTGTATATCCACCCTTAATAAAGATATCTGCACAAGCTTTGATTGCTTCTTCCTTATTTGCATATTTTGCATTTAACACAATATTATCTTTGCAAAATACATCTGGTACATCATGTCCTAACATTCTCTGAATCTCTACGATAATTCTTTCATATTCGGTCTGATCCATGAAATTACTTAATGTAAGAATTGGAATATTGGTTCCTTCTAGTGACATTTTTGCTCGCTCTTCCAAGTTTACATTTGTAACAACTACATCCGCATCTTTTGGAATGTCTGCAACTGCTACGTGCTTGATTTCTGGTTTTAATCCGATTTCTTCTAGTTTTTTCTTAAGAATCGTAACTCCCATTGCAGAAGATCCCATTCCTGCATCACACGCAAAGATCACTTTATTTAATTTCTGAATCTTAGCATCTGCTGTTGCAGCAAGTTCTTTGATTCCTTCTTCTTCCTCATCATGTTTAAATGCTTTTAATACAATTGCTGCTCCTGCAAATGAGATGGCTAAAGATCCAAAATATGCAATCGTATTCACTAACATACATGCTTTTGGTGTCATCATATAATAAGAAATAACTGATCCTGGAGATACTGGTCCAACGACACCTCCACCAAAGTTTGTAAGTACGAATAAAGAGAACATGTTTCCAAGAATTGGTCCAATGATCGTTAATGGCATTGTCAGGCAGTATGGAAAACATACCTCTGCGATACCACCAAAGAACATGATGATCACAGCTCCTGGTGCTGATTTCTTTGCTGATTTATTTCCAAAAATTGCAAATGCTAAACTTAGTCCTACCCATGCAGCCCCACTTGCTTCTACTAAGAATAAGACTGATTTTCCCGCTTCTGCTGCCTGCTGCAATCCAAGAGGTGTCATAATTCCGTGATTGATCGCATTATTTAAGAATAAAATTTCTGCAGGCTGTACAAACAATTCTGTTAATGGCAGCATATTGTGATCTGTCAGATACTGAACTCCTCCTGTCAGTACTGTCTGAATCGCTGTCATAATCGGTGCTACTCCTACATAACCGATAATACAGATCACAAATCCAATAATCCCAAGTGAAAAGTTATCAACTAACATTTCCAATCCTGGTTTTACTTTTCCTTCCACTGCTTTATCAAATGCTCGAATGCAAATTGCTGCTACAGGTCCTAAGATCATACCTGCAACAAGCATTGTCACATCTGCTCCTACAACTGCTCCCATGGTTGCAAATGCACCAATGACTCCTCCTCGTCGTCCATAAATATTAGATCCTGCGGTATATCCGATCAAGCAAGGTAATAAGTACGTTAAAATTGGTGAAACCAGTTTGTTTAAATAAGCATTTGGTGTCCATCCTGTATCAATAAACAGTGCTGTTAAAAGGCCCCATCCAATGAATACACCGATATTTGGCATAACCATTGCACTTAACAGAGAACCAAATTTCTGAATCTTTGCTTGTGCTGTTTTCATATATCTTCTCCTTTCGACTTACTCCATGTTGGCATGGCGTTTAAACATTGTATCTTCTGTTTCTCCAAGAATTGGCATTAAGTCCATCACAATGCTGTCGTAAATGAGCCAGCTTAACTGCTCAAATAAATTTCCTCCTGGCTGTTCGGTCACTACATCGTTTGTGTGTTCTGCATTTTTCTGAGTTGCTCCAGGAATCGTAATGATCGCATCTGCCATTTCTCCGATTGGTGCTTCTGGGCAAATCGTCAGTGTTGCAATTATTGCTTTCTGGGCTTTTGCTTTTTTACAGTCAGATACAAGACTTGCTGTTGTTCCTGATCCTGATCCTACGATCAACAGATCTCCTTCCTGAATAGAAGGTGTTGTTGTTTCTCCAACAAAATAAACCGTAAACCCAAGATGCATCATTCTGTTTGCAAATCCTCTGGCACAAAATCCTGAACGTCCTGCTCCTGCAATAAAGATACGATTTGCTTTCTGACAAAGCTCTACAACCTCTTTTACTTCATCTTCTTTTATAAGTTTTCCGTATTTATAAAGTTCATTTGTAATAATCTGTAAAGTCTTTGCTTCCATAGTTTATCTTCCTTTCTATCTATTTTAACAAAAATCTTTCTTCTTTGAATTTGTTTTATTGATTGATTGCTTCATAAATTGCTTTAGCTGCTGCAACTGGATCTTCTGCGTGATTAATTCCACCACCTACAATGATGACTTCTGGATTTAATTTCTTATACTCTTCAATCGTCTTTAAATTGATTCCTCCTGCTACTGATACGATAGAATGTTCTACACAAGATTTCATTTCTGCTAATTTCTCAAGAGGTGTGATTCCAACTGCCTGCTGATCAACTCCTACATGAACTCCTATAAAATCTACTCCAACTGCTTCGATTTCTTTGACACGTTTTGGGACATCTTCTACACAGATCATATCAACCATTGTCTGTTTTCCATATTCTTTCGCTGCTTTTACGCATCCTTCAATTGTTAATGTGTCTGTCACACCAAGTACAGTACAGTAGTCTGCTCCTGCTTTAAATGTCTCTTCTGCTTCGTATTCTCCTGCATCCATGATCTTTGTATCTGCTAAGATCTCACAATCTGGATATTTTTCTTTGAAGATTCTTACAGGTCTCATTCCTTCCTCAATAATAAATGGAGATCCTACTTCAATGATGTCTACATAAGTATGAACCTTATCTAATAATTCTACTGCGTCATCTAATGTGATATCGTCTAATGCTAACTGTAATTTCATGTTACTTCCTCCTAAATTTGCTTTAAGTTTTTGTTCTGTTCCTTTGATGCCTTTATATTACTACCATTTGTGGCAACTTGCAACATTTATTTTGTATTTTTACATATTTTAGTTGTTTTCAACAAATTTTTATTGTTATTTTTGTGTATTTTTCCTATTACATTTAGTCATAATGTGTATTTCCAAAATATTATAGTTAGAATATTTGTATTTTGACAATTTTAATCTATCTGTCGCACAAAAAATGTGGTAAAATACAAATATAATATAAAGGAGGTATGAAAAATGGCCCGTTTAAATGCACAAAACAGACAAGAACAGATTATAGAGTTGTTAAACAACAATGGTTCTATGAAAGCAACAGAACTTGCAGATTATTTTTCTGTTTCCAGAGAAACCATCCGAAGAGATTTAAATACATTAAGTGAAAATGGTTCCATCAAAAAAGGATTTGGGGGAGCGATCGCTGTGAATGATTTCACAACACTCCCTATTGATTCACGTTTATTAGATGAACATGATGCAAAAAAAAGAATTGCAAGAAAAGCCTTATCCTTTATTCCTGAGCATGGTTTTATCTATCTTGATACTGGTAGTACAACTTTAAGTCTTGCTCTCGAATTAAAAAATCTATCTGGTTATACGATCATTACAAATTCAATTCCTGTATTAACAACATTGATTGATAGTAAAAATCATTTGATCTTTCTTGGAGGTGAATGCAATGCAGAGATTATGTGTAGTGTTGGAGTCCAAGTCATTGAATTATTAAAAACGTTACGAGTTGACATTGCATTTCTTGGAAGTGCAGGTTTTGAACAGCATCATGGCCCTGCAACAAATGCATTCGCTGATGGTCAGATAAAATCCTGTGCGATATCATGTGCACAGACAAGTATTGTATTATGTGATAGTAGAAAAGCAAAATATTCTTCATTTCAACAGTATGCTTCATGGAATGAGATTGATCATCTGATTTCAGATACTGACTTTCCTCAGGAATTTGCTGATAAATTGCAAGAGTTTACAAATGTGATTCTTGTGTAGTTGTTTCTGTACATTCGTAAAAAAAATAAATATGGAAGCATAAAAATCCAACATTAAGACTTATGCTGGATTTTTATGCTTCCATATTTATTTTTTCTCTTGCAACAATACTTTACAACGTTTTTTATAACATGCGATTCCATAATTTAAAATGGTTTCATATCCTTCTTCTTCTAATTTCTGATCATAATGTTTCTCTTTAATCTGTTTCAAAGCTTTTTCGCATGCTTGATCTAACGCCTTGACATTTTCTGCGTATTTTATTTCGATTACGATTCCCATTTGTTTGTGCTCTACTTCGATCATAATATCGCTGTAGCCGTCTCCGCTTTCTGTATTTGAGGTAATGTACCAATCTGGATCATAGCTTAATAAGCCTAACAGTACTCCATGGTAGAAGTTTTCTTTTTTGCTTGTGAAAGTATCTCTGATGCTGATTGTTTTTATCAAATATTGTGTGAACTGTTGTTCAATTGCTTGTGCATCTCCTTCTTCAAATGCTTTGCAGAAATCTTTTAATCGGTTTTCATCTTTTCTTGTCGTTTCTTTGAACCATTCCTGGATCTGTTCGATGAAGATCTGACGGATAGATTCGTTTGGAATTGTTAAAGAATAGGTTCTTCCTTGTGGTTTTCCCTGCTGTGTCAGATATCCTGTTGCAAATAAAACACTCCATAGATTTTCGATCGTGTTGTCTAATTCATTGTAGGTTAGTTCTAGGCGAATTTCTTTGTTTATTGCTTTTCCTTCGATCAGTTGCTCGATTTCTCTTCTTGTCTGTTGATTCGCTTTTTCGATAAACCGTTTGATAATGTAATTTCCACTTGTATTGATCCAATATGGCTGTGGGATTGCTTCTTTATCGACTTTTAATGCTTTACAATGATTGATCACATCCCATGGGCAGTAGATATCTTCATTTCCAAAGCGATATCCATCGTACCATTTCTTTGTTTCATCAAAAGCTTCTGGCGCTCCATAATATTTTAGCATTTCCTTAACTTCTTTATCTGTAAATCCGAAATATTCATCGAAGTATTGATCTGTGATTGAGAAGATATTGAAATTATTTAATCCTGTGAAAATGCTTTCTCTTGCGATTCTTAAGCAGCCTGTTAAGACTGCCATATATAAATTATCATTCGTTTTTAGTGCTTGTTCTAGCATGTTACGGATGAGGATAATCATCTCGTTATAGTAACCATTTTCAAAAGCTTTATCTAGTGGGACATCGTATTCATCGATTAGGATGATAACCTTCTTGCCATAATATTCTTTTAAGATCAATGATAGATTCCACAATGCTGCCATTAATGTCGTATCTTCCATTTCATATTCCATTAATCTTTTCATTTCCTCTTTATGGGTCTCATTCAATTGATCTTCTGACATGCGTTGATATATTCTCCTAGCTTCTCCTCCTACGATATATTTCATCATATGTTTTGCAGTCTGATAATCTCCTGCCTTTGCTCCTTTTAAAGAAATGGAGATTACAGGAAATTTTCCCATGTATTGATCACATAGTTCTTTTTCTTTTGATATTTCAAGACCTTCAAAGATTTTTGGATCATTGCCTATTTCGAAGAAATATCTTAACATACTCATATTTAAGGATTTTCCGAACCTTCTAGGTCTTGTAAATAAATTTACTAAGCCTTTTTCTGCAATCAATTGTTTGATCAATCCTGTCTTATCAATGTAGTAATAATCTTCATTGATCATATCTTCGAAATTTTCGATACCGATCGGTAGTCGCTTTTGCATTTAAAATTTCCTCCTTTCCTATATTAATAATCTCTCGGAATCTCTAAGCCAGTAAATATAAGGCTTTCAGATTCCTTTTTTTTAAAATCCCCCACTTTTTTGCCAAAAGCACTTGACAAATCCATCGAAAAATGCGGCGCTTCGCGCCTATTGATTAATAAGAACCGTCGCTCGCGGCGGCAGATATTTTTCGATTGGAGGCGATTTTTATGTTACCTGTTAACTGTGGCAGTCATACTGACTACCAAAATTTTATTGTTACTAATCTTCGTAAATATTATCCTAATCCAAATGCTCTTGCTCGTTCCACCTGGGATATCATTGAGCGGTTTTGGAATCTCGATCTATCTTTTACCGATACTCTTATGACTGATAAATATTCGAAATTCGGACCAGCCCCACGAACTCCTTCTTGCATGCAACGTTCTTACCTTCTTTCCATTGACTTTAAAGTTACTTCATTAACGGAGTGGGCTGCTCAACTTAAAATGAATCCTCTTTACGCCATCCTCAGTGGATTTGAACCTGGTAATACTCCCGGCGTTGGCACTTTTTATGATTTTATAAACCGCTTGTGGAATTCTGATGATGACCATATGTCACCTCATATCCATCCGCTGAAGACCAAGGTTAAAAAACCTAAAACAAAAGGTACGAAAGCTGATCCCGTGGAAAAAGTTACTGTTGCCGATCTTCTTCCATCCTTGGAGAAAACAGATTTTATACTTGATGAACAGCCTTATTCTTCTCTCTTTAAAATCTATCAAAAGGAATTCCTTGAAATTTCTGTTTCTACAGGACTTATCCGTGCAGATGCTTTAGCATTAGCTGGTGATGGAACGCCTGTTGTAACTTCACACAGAGAACGAAAAAAGCGTATCTGTAAATGCAAAGACAATGGCATTACTGACTGCAAATGTGACCGCTACTTTTCCCAGCCTGATTGTGATATCGGCTGGGATTCTTCCCGCGACTGTTATTATCATGGCTATGATCTGTACATGCTTGTTGATTCGCAAAGTGACTTACCAGTATTTCCTCATTTTTGCTGTGCTTCAAAACATGATTCTCATGGATTCCTGCACGCTTTTTTCAGGATGAGATCTTTTCTTCCTGATTACACTGTTTCAAAAGTACTTTTGGATTCTGCACATGATGCCATGCCTTATTATCAATACTTCAAACGCAAGAATATAACACCATTTATCGACCTTAATGGAAAAGGTGGAAGACCTCCCATTTACAAAAACGACTTTACGATTGATAAAGATGGTGTTCCTATTTGTCCCTCTGGATATCGTATGCGTCGAGATGGTATTGAAGTTGCTAAAGGCAGAATGAAATTCAAATGTCTTAAAATCAGTCACGCCGGTGGCTGTATCTCCTGTACATGCGAAAAACCTTGTTCAAATGCTAAATACGGACGTACAGTCCATCTAGTCCTGAAAGATAATCCAAGATTGTTTAATAATCCACCAAGAAGTAGTAAGGAATGGAAACTGGAATACAATGCAAGAACTTCTGCTGAGCGTTCTAACAAACGCGAGAAATTAGATTTTAAATTAGAAGACGGCAGACACCGCTCAACTAAGATGTGGTACTGCCGCCTCTATCACATCCTGATGTTACAGCATCTGGATGCATGGGATTTGCCGTTTGAATCCACCCTGAGAAAGTTAATTTTGAACGTAGCATAATCCTACAGATATCATACCTCATTTTTTGGCATAGCAACAGTCCTATGTCTATTTTTTGTACCCATTTTTTCTATTCCGAATAATATTTGCTTGTCAAAGTTCAATGCCAGAATTTCGCTGGCATGATCAATCAGAATTCCGAGAGATCATTTATATAACCACACTTGATCACTTATTTTACGTTGCATTCAGATTGTATTTTTTATTATATGTTTTATTTAATTATCTTTCAAGCTATTCCTGCTCTTTTCCACAAATTAAATCTATATTTTTCCTCAATACTCCGTTTTGCTTATAACGATTCCATAATCTTCTTATCACATCTTTATAATAGTTCGCATCACTTTTTAAATAATCCGATGGTGCAAGAGTTCTTTGCTCTTCTTCGGCCTTATATAATGCACTATCAAAACAATATCCTAAAACTTCATCTCCTATAACCGAAAATATCTCCATAAAAATTTCTTCTTCATCTTGTTTTCCTCCTCTTACATTATATAAATCATTTCTCAATATCTATTTCGAAGTCTGCAAAAGCTTATTCTAAAGCTCATACAGTGCCTCAAAATCCTTTGTCATATGGCAATACAGACTGTCGTAGACTGCATGATACTTTTTATAAAGCTCTGCTTCCCCGCTGTCCGGCTTCACTGTATCGCCTGTTTTTTGCCCTTGCACTAACCATTACCCTGATACTTTGCACCCTGACCGGCTGGTTTTTAAACCGCCAGTCCAGAGCAGACTACTACCATTATCTGGAGCAGTCCGCTGTCTCACAGAAAAACATTTCCTCTCTTTCTGTGAATGTAATTGTCAATGCCATTGGAGCCTGCACCAAAGGCACAGAAATTACCCGCTGGGTAGATTCCTCTACTCTGCCGGAATTTTATTTTAATGCCATTGCAGCCTCAAGGAAAATACAGGCGGCTACTACAGATATTCTTCAGGTAGAATACCAGGTGGCAGTTACCCCTCTCAATCCCAGAGCCTATCACGGTGTTATTACCAATATGGTTCTTACCGGAAACCGCTCCCTTTCTATCGAGAACTACTGTGCAGAGCATGGCATTTCCAGTGAAAGCTATTTACAGATCGTTGAGCACTTTCAGGAAGATGAGACTCCTGTTGTTCTTCCCCGCTATAACTCTGAATCCGGGAAGCTGGAAGATATTCAGTATATTGTAAAAAATATAGGTAAGATTCACCCCTATTTATTTTTTATAACCATTCCCATTGATTCTCTGATTCAGGATTCCCTGGCAGACAGTTTCTTCCTATACAATGGGAGCGGAATTTTTGCCCTTTCTCAGCAAGATGAAAGACAGCAGGAAAAAGCCCAGAAGCTATATCATCAGCTGATGATGAACGAAAGTCATACGGACTTTTCCCAGCTTCAGATCCTTCAGGGACAGCACCTGATGGTATCAGAAATTCCCTATGTGGGATGGCACCTTGTCCGGCTTTACCCACCTCTGCCTCTTCATGTACAGGGACTCTTGTTTTTCCTGGTTGTTGTCTGCGTCTGTGTGGCTCTGGCGCTGACCCTCAGCTACTATCTTGTGGAAAAGCTGTATCACCCTGTTAAGGAGCTGTTAGAGGCCTCTGTTCTTCCCGTAAAAGGCGGAAAACAGCTAGACGAATTCCAGATCATCCGTACCAATATGGAAAAAATCACAGAGCTTGGAACACGTCTCCATGAAACCATGGCTGAAAATGACTCCCTGATGTCTATCCAGTCCTACAAAGAACTGCTGTTTTCCGGAAATGTCAGCGGCGAAGTCCTGAGCCAGTTTAAAAATCCTGATGCCGATTACTGTGTGGCAATTGGAGAAACCCTGTGCCAGGAAGACGATCGGGCCTACCAGACCATTTCTCTTCAAAAGGCGGCAGCCTATGACTCAGCTGCCCACAATCCGGATTTGTTCTACATTAATCTGGACTACAACCGCTATGCATTGATTTTAAAAACCAGTTCCCTGAACCTGGCTGGCGAAATTCTTCGAGATATGATCCATAAAATGGAAGCCAACAATGCTCTTTTAGATTCGGATCACAGAATTGTGCTTTCCGATATCCATAAAGGACTGGAACAGCTGCATGTCTGCTACCAAGAGGCTCTGCGGATTCTGGATTACCGCTTCCTCCATGCAAAATCACGGCTGATTACTTACCAGGAAATTTCCTCCATTGATGCTGTAACCTATTCCTATCCTCTTCAGATGGAAAATCGTCTCATCCACTGTGCTCTGGAGGGAAAGCGGGAGACCATCGAAATCTTTGAATCCATTATCCGGGAAAATATCCGGGATAAGGATCTTTCCAAAGAAACGCTTCAGAATCTGATTTACGCATTCATCGGAACAATTTCTAGAATCTTCCAGGAAATGAAAACAACTCCTCAGGATTTTCTTGGAAAAGATATTGATTACCGGTACCTTTACAATCACTGGAATGATTCCGCGGTCTTTATTGAGATTAAAGATATCCTGGAATCCATTATCCAGACAGTATGCAAACAGGAAAACAGCCGGGATCGAGAGCTTCTTGATAAAATGCTGGGTTATATTTATGAAAACTATTCCGACGACATTATGTTAAATGATCTGGCCGATTACCTGAACATTTCACCCAAATACTGTGGAATTCTGTTTAAGCAGCTAAGCGATAACAATTTCAAGGATTT
>ENA-ORTM01002252-ORTM01002252.1-human-gut-metagenome-genome-assembly--contig:-NODE-2252-length-16569-cov-3.024464_pt1 | contig 16569 bp, 13 predicted proteins | sample MGYA00241909_ERZ509182 | MGnify/ENA primary metagenome ERZ509182 (study PRJEB26280, sample SAMEA2338855) | human gut metagenome | biome: human gut; feature: human-associated habitat; material: faeces...
GTCATTTGATTACTTTCGAGGAGTCATATGATTATCTATTAAAGCATCAATTTGATGGTATTGAGTTTCGTGATTATGACCTACCTTTGGATTGTATAAAGGTATTTAATCATTTATTTGGAGACTTTAAAATACTGTGTGTATCCAGTTCTTTTTACAAAGATGACTTGTACTTCGAATACATGCGTGCAGATAATGGGGGTAGTATATTTCCATTCGAGGAGGACGGTATAACGAAAGGATTTTATTATTACAATGGTAAAAAAGTTTTACTTGTCAATATTTACGATTTATTTAAAAGGATGATTGGTGAGAACGTAATAGTAGTTGAGTTACCAGATGGAAGGATTGCATTATACTATTGCGCTAGAATTTGTGTGGTAGATGGCAAAGGTGTATTTGACTATTTCAGTAACAAAATTGTAGATAAGGGTAAATGTGATAAGAAAGTCAGTCAGTTAAAACGAGAATACTTATTACGAAACTAGGAGAATTGTGCAGTATGAGAGCTTATAAAAATATGTTTAGTCCTGATGATAAAATAGAGGCATATATGTATGACTACAATGCGATGGAACTTACCAAGATGGATGAGTATTATCAATCTACTGGAGTTGATTTTGTAGGGTATATTTATCTCAGTAAGACATATATAAAATCATGTAAGTATGATTTATATATGAGAATGACACACCATAAATATTTTAGTAAAACAGTTGAGTATGACATAATATATAAGAACAAATATTACCATGTAGTTTTGGATGACTATCATACAGTTACTATAAATGGGGAAGAGACAAGTTTAAATGGTATAAGTTATATTGCTATGCTGAATGATGATTTAGTTGTAAAGGCTCACTACGGTAATGTAAGACTGGAGGACTATGATGGTGTAGAAACGGAAGCACCGAGTGACTTTGTTATAATAGAAGATGAACAAATTTCTGATGATATACCACAAAAAATTAAATCAATCGAGGTAAAGAATAATAACGTAGTAATAAATGATTCAGATAGTTACACCTTTTCGGAAATGTATAATTACTTGTCAAGAGTTCAGTTAATAGGGCTATGTTTTAGGTATTATATACCTATGAGTTCAATAAGAGTAGTAAACTATTTATTTGGAGACTTTAAAATAGTATATGCTTTTGTTGTATATTCTCTAGAGGATTTATATTTTGAGTATGAAAGGCTACCCAATGGGGGTACTGTTTATCCCTTAATAGACAATGACTATCTTAAAGAGACATACGGTTTATATTATTGTAAAGATAATAAGGTATTTTTAATCAATATATATGACATTTTACCAGCGGATTGCATTGATGAGACTGTATTTTTATGTGAGTTACCCGATGGGAGATTAGTATTAGTTACAGAGGATTACATATACACGTTAGATGATGGTATATTTGAATACGAAACAAATAAGAAAGTATCTGACTGTACATGTAAGATGACTGAAAAGCAGTTGAGAAGACAATTCATTCTCAACAAGTAGGGGTATGAAAATGGAGATGTAATTAAATAATTTGATAGTGGTAGTTTAGCAAGCTACAGTACCAAGTATAACTATAAAACGTTGAGAAGTAACACAGTAAGGAGTATGTACCGAAGTTATGTTTTAACTGAAAACATTAAATTTTAAGGAGGGTTTTGTTTATGTTGTTTGCTGTTGGTTTTACTAAGATGGAACTTGACGTCTTTAATACGGATGATTTAACAAGAGAACGTATTAAATTAATGGATATCGTTAAGTATCTGAAAGATAACGGACTTGATTCCATTCAAGGTATCACCTTACTACAAGAGGATATGTCAGAACTCATAGAGTCTGGAGATTACGAGAAGGTATCATGCGTAGATAGGGTAGTGTCAAGGAGATGTCCATTTGGAGAAAAAGATGTTGTTCTTGTATGCTATAATGAAAGACCTTACATTAACAAGTCAGTCTACACTGTGGATAAACCAGATTTTAAACTGTATTTCAAGTCAGGTGTTGCACTTGTTATCTGGCATAGGGGGTATCTATATAACATTACATTTGGTAATGGTATGAAAGCAGTTTTAAACGGTGAGACAGTAGATTTAAACATAGTACCACGAAGTTTAGCTTATGTTTGTACAAATAATGATGGAGAAAGCTATTCTTTATATCTCTACAATAAGTGGCTTGAGGTACATGGAGACAGGTTATTATGCACCTTAAACCATGGAGTTTACTATGGTAAAAGAGGTAACTTTGATATGTTTAAACAGGTAGTTTCACACTACACAGGTAAGTAGTATGCGTTATACAAGAGTAGATGCGGTTACTAAAGACTTAAATATGTACAATACGGAGACATTAGAGCGTACAAACCTAAGTCACAATTACAGAGGTTCAGATGTTGACGGTTTAGCAAGTGCGGATAATGGGATTTTCCTAGAATACGTGAAGTCAGATTTAATAGTCTTAAGTATTGATAAACATACGATTGATATTGTAAAAGATAATACAAAGTATGTAGTAGAATTTCGAGATAAGCTGACAATAAACAGTCGTACTTGTATGACTGGGTTAGACCAGATGTTTTTGTATTGTGCTTACAAGAGTAGTGATAAACTGTACATTGAGTTTAGGTATGAGTTTGTATTGAAATATATCTTAATATTAGAGTATAATATTATTACCGATAAGTTTAGTATACGAAGGGATGGTATTGACTTTAGTACGTCATTAAAAAACATAGGGGGTATTCCTTGTGACTCCGATGCATACAGAAAACGATACAGACGATTAAAATTACTTGAAAGTAGATAAATTTACATTTATGTATTTTATCGTTTCCGAGAAGAATACAAAGACTCAGCATTTATACGGCTTAAAAATTTTAGGCATAACTAGATTCTATGAAAGGAGAAACACTTAGAATGAAGAAAAAACTTGTATGTGCATTGCTCTGTTGTAGCTTTTTGCTTGGTGGCTGTTCTGGTACTGGCACATCCAGTGAAGTCAATCAGAAAGACTTAAAGATACTTAAAACAGCACTAGCAAAATTAAAAACACATGATGAGTACTTAGTGCAGACTGTAATGGATGCGCCAGACGGTGATGCAAGCTACTTAGAGGTAGTAAAAGATGGGGGTAGTTACACTGAATTTCCTGTTGATTCGGAAGGAAATATTACGAGTGCAACTGAAAACAGCGAAGATGGCACTGCCAGCTATGCCCTCATGGACTGGTTGAATAAAGATGGTTCTATGTACTTAACATACAATGGAGAAGACGGTTCTGCAGGGTACTATTCTTTACCGAAAGAATATGGTAAAAAGTTACTGAGTAGAAACGTAGGATACTTTGACCAGATGGTAGATAAATTTACTTCAATCGAGAAGAAGGAAAAAACTATCACAGGTGATATCGGTGACGGTGAAGAGAAATACACAACATACCGATGTGAATTACCTGCGAAGGAAGTAAAAAATATCTTAGGTGCAACTTCATACGAATTGTATGAAACATATGCTGACGACAAAGATACTGACAAAGACATTAAGAAACTGTGTAAATTCTACATGGAAGACTTGGATATGTCTTTAACTTTCAGTGATGCGGTTGTAACTGTTGCAGTTTCAAACAACACACTCCGTCAGGTAACGATTGGAGGTTTGGGTACAAGAATGTACGTAACGAAATCATTCTTATTGAATGGTGAGAATGAAATTCGTGAAAAGCCAGACTTCTCTAATGCAGTAGATTACACAGAATCATTGAAAGATGTTGCTGAGTATGTAGCAGATTACGATTCGTATGAGGATGCATTAGAAGCATTAAATAATCAGACAAGTACAGATACCACAGAAGGCGCTGATTCAGCCGAGGGTACTGCTGAAAATAAAGACAATAGTAGTGACACTAAGGCAGATGATTCAGCAAGCACAACTGGGGGTACTGAGAAATAAAAATGTACTTGTAGAACATTGAAAACTAAATAAAGGAGGTAGACTATGAAGAAGGCAGTTGTTTATATGCTTACTGCTATAGTAGTGTCGAGTGCGTGTATAACACCTATGGTTGCATTTGCAACTGATGAAGATACTGCTGTGGTAAGTGAAACGGACAATGAAAAGTCAGATGAAACGACTGACAAAAAGACCGAGGACACCAATTCTTCTGATGAGGGGAAAGATACTTCTAAAAAGGAAGAGTCATCCAATGATAAAGACTCAAAGAAAGAAGAGACTTCAAATGACAACAAAACTTCAAATGACAACAAAAAGTCAAACACAAAGAAGGAAAGTTCTAACGAAGATACTTCAAAGAAGGAGTTAGAAAAATTGTCATTGAGTGATAATGTATCAGCGCTGAAGCCTTATATTGGTGGCACAGATAAATTAGGTTCGTTTAATTACATTCCTAAGAAAGATGTCATTATTATGGGGTATAACTACAGTGGTGACTCAGAGAAGGATGGATTCTTGTATCCTAACTATACAATAGTTGACAAGACCACACATGCAGCTTATGCTGAAATTGTAGAGTCAGATGAGGATATTCATACGCCAAGTAAAATCAAATGGAATCAAATAGAGGGGGTATATACACTTGATGAGTTGACTTCTTATGTTAAGAAAAACATAGACAAGTTAGTTCTAAAGGCAAAAAACCCTGTTTCTGACCATATGATTAGTATGAGTATGTTTATGATGAATCCACAGTCTTACGTTGTATTCGATGGTACTACTGGAGATTACATTGGTAGATTCCAGCAGGATTCTAAAGATGACAGTGAAGAAATTTACGATGAAAGTGTATTACAGTTGACTGGAGATGCAAATATAAACGTAAGCTATAACGATGACAAATCACAGGCAAATTTAACTTTTGATTTTAATGTATCTTATCCAGAAGTAATGGGTGGTGCAGTCTTTAAACATTTTGATATCTACGATTCAAAAGATATGTCAAAGGCTATCTTTACATCAACTCAGTCAGTACCTTATATATCAGACGTTATTGGAAAGGCAGAGGGTACTGTTAAAAATGTACCACTCACACAAGGGGGTAACTTAGTTCTGAGACTGAATACTACACAGGGTTCACTGGACTTTGCGTTTGCAGTTGAGGGGTTAAATGCACCGACAGATGAGTCAAAGGGTGTAGCACCGAAAATTACATTCAGTAAATTAGATAGCAATATCTTAGATGGTACGCCAACAACAATTACAATGTATTCAGATGTCGAAGCAACACTTGTATTTAATGGTGAGGCAAGTCCTAGTGGAGTTAAGGAATATAGTTTCACTGTAAGACACAACGGAGATTATAATTATTCTGCTGTTGCAACAAATGGTGGTAAAGAAACTTCTGGTACACACCACATTGACAGTTTTGTTGATGAAGGTGCTTACAACTTAGGAAACTACAACACAGGGGGTACTACATTTCTACCACAGACAGGTGGTATGAGTACACTGGCTACCGTACTGTCAGGTATCTTTATGATGGTTGGAGGTATCGTAATAGCAAAGAAGGACGCACTACTAACTATGATTCATAATCATGGAAGGAAGGTGTAAAATATGAGGTCAAGATTTAAGAAGGTAATACTTCTTGTTTTGTCGGTTCTGATGCTACTTAGTATGTCGATAACAGCATTTGCCTTTGGAGATGGTGGTGGTGGTGCAGGTGGAGGTTCTGCTATACCAACTACTGCAAACCCTCATTATTCTGGTTATGGTTTCAAGGTAACATTGCAGAAACGTGCTGATATACTTACAGTTGGTGGAGTTAATACAAATGCTTATCAGAATGGATTAAAAAACCGTTCTGGTATGATTGTTATGTTTGACCACAAAGGTAATAATACAACAGCATTTTCACCGTCTAACGAGATGTATTATGTAGGTGGTGCAACTTTTGGTTACGTACATAATTTAGGTGTAAGTGCTCAAGAATTTTGTAATATCATGAGTTTTGATACAAATACATTCTTGAATTATGCAAGAGCGACAAAAGGTGGTAATTTAGATTGCTTTGCAACAGCAGGTTCAACACTAAATTACCATGCAATATCAGAATTTTTTACTAATACATTGTATAAAAACTCTGATATGTTGTATGATACATCAAAACGTGAAGCATTTTACGATAGATTTTCAAGTGCATTATCTCGTTATGGTATGAGTACTGGTATGACTAAGGAAGAATTTATGTCAGACGTTGGAGTTGTTGTAATTGAGCCAGTTCTTGCTGTCAATACTGCTGTTGCTTGTAATAGTACGTCTACAGATGACACAAGAGGTTGGATAGCAACATTCCAAACTGCTGAAATGATTCCGAGAACAATTGGTCAAAACTTTCAGATAAGCGATTTAATCTCAAAAAATATGTTTAATGTAATCTTACATAATGGAAAAAGTGCTTCTACAGGACAGATGGTTTGGGATAGAATCAATGCAGGAAATACAACAATGGGAGTCACAACACACAGGCATTCTCCATTGTATAATGGTTTAGCTACTGCGGTTGGTATGGTCAATGCAGGAACTGTAACAAACTATTATGATTTAAACGGAGATATGTTTAGAAGTAGCCCAGTTGATTACTATACGATTCGTAATAACCCAGGTAACTGTGCATACCAAGGCTTTTTAGTATTTGGTACAGATTACTCCGGTGGCAAGGCAGCCACAAACGTAGCAATCAAAGCAACCCAGCAGAAAGACGGTTCATTCAAGATGGAGGCAGTTACTTCAACAATCTCACAGAAAAAAGGTAATATGCCAGTAGACACAAACAGTTTCTCAGGCACAAGCCAAAATAATGAGATTACTGGTGGACAGTCTTACGGTGGAAACGTATCTACACTTGTAACAAACTTATACTCAGATTGGTATAAAGACTTTGATACAACTTCATACGGCTCATACTTAGTAACTGGAAGCAAGAAGAAATTCAGTAATATCGCAACAGAAGTTGAGAGATTCAGAAAAACACTTGAAGGTAACACTCAGGCTAAGAAAGAGTCTGTAACCGAAGGTGACTTTAATGTTGGTTACAAGTTAAAACCGAACTGGAGGTATGGTACAACACAGGGTACTGCCAGTGCTTTCGCACAGTCAGTATTAGGGGGTAGAGTTTCACAAAGCCTTATCACCAACAAAGACCCAGGCAGTGCAAATCTTAGCAATATCGCATACAACCTTACAGCGTTAGCAAACAACAGGTCTAAGGTTGGACCTACTGAGTTAAAGTCAACATCAGATAGGAAGAACGCAGGTTCTGGTAAGTTAGAGATTTCTGGTAACAAGGATAACTATGGTGTTTCCGTAGAGTATGTTGTAAAACCAGCTCAGACAACATCTTACATTTCCTATGCGAAGATGACATATGACAAGGACTTAAATCCAACATTAGCATTACAAGGTAATAATAAAATCACATATGACAAGACTGAAAACGGTAAATTTACTGTTGATAGTGCAAAGAGATATGTGATTACAATGGTTTCAAACTGTAAAGCCAATGATTACTATAAGTTATCAGACAGCAATAGAACTGGTCAGTCATTTTGGAATCAGGTTAAGGCAGAATTACCGAAGGGTAAAATTTTAAATGAGTCAACATTTAGAACAATCGTAAACAGATACCTTACAAGTCAGAACACAACATCATTAGGTACAAAGCAGAATGCTTCAGTAGCTGTTGGTAGTGACGGAACTTGTGGATACAGTGTATTTGTTATTGAGATTGATGCACCAAAAGACCTTGCAATTAACCAGACAAGACTTGAATTACAGGATTACCAGATTAACTACATTCACCAAGACATCTTAGCTTATACGTATAAAGATGGTGAAAGCTCAGATAACAAGTCAAACTTGAAACAGAGTATCTTAAAAGGTACTGGAGAAAACGTAGTTATCCCAGGTAGTGGGTATTCTAAATACTGTCCAATCAACGGAGGCACACACTGGACATACCAGACAAGTGGTACATTCAACTTGAACCACCCGATAGCACAGGGGGTAGCCGTAGATGCAGGAAATAAAAATGGATATACCTATTTACTTGCAAACACAGCATTAAATGCAGGAAAGACATTTAACGAAGTCAGATATGGTACAACCGATTCAGGTACACGCCGTTACACATATGCTCTAGACCTTACAAGAGGTAACTTTGGTGATATAAGAAATATCTCAGCTCTGAGTTGGAATCAGTGGGATTACAGTGGTAAATCCGAGTTGATGAACAAGCATAAGATGGGATACGGTATCAAACCAGCTAATGATAGGGGCGAACCAGTAGCAAGTCAGAAGAGAAGCTCAAAAGGTACTATCTACAAAGACGAAGATGGGTTAAATAAGAAGTCATCAGAAGTACTTGAGTGGAACACAAGTTGGAAGTACGGGGGTACTGCTCCACAGGCGGCGATTTTGAACTCACATTCAAAAGTAGTATGGGATTCAAATGGTAAGAGCACGGTAACTTGTACATACCATACAATCTCACAGTCTGGTGCAAGACCGTTAGACTTTGATGGTTTAGGACTTTATAGGTTCAAAATAGCTGTTAAAGAAACCATTTACAAGTATAGTACAGAAGTAATGAGTACTGGTAAAAACAAAAAACTTGTAGATATCGGAAATGGTCTGAAAGGTTACACAGTTGACAGCAAGCATTACAGTGATAAGAAGTACAATGATTCAACTGGATTACAACAGGCAAGTGATGGTAAGTACAATCATGGACAGATTGCACAGTTAGCCGACAGTAAGAAAGTAAATGAACTGAAGTACTATCCAGAAGTTCCGATGAAGGCATACTTGTTAGGAAACTACAACGTTGCATCAATTAACGGAAAGTCAAGTATCACACCAACAACAGTTCTCACAATGGCTGAGCAGATTAGAAAAACAAAACCAAGTTCATTGTATCTCTTGAGACTGGAGTCTAGGGATAGAGAAGCTTTAAATGGTTCAATTTATTCCGATACAATGGGTACTGGTACAAAGTCTAAGAAAGCTAAGACAAGTGACAGCAAGAACTTACCAGTTATCTACGGTGGTTCTGATGTATCAGTTAAGGTAGATACGAAAGACAACCTTAATCTTCATATGTATGGTTACGCACTTGACCTTATTAACTATGATATAGATAAGAACGGTCTGAAACACAAAGATGGTTCAGTAACACCTTACAGTAGGGTTATTGCTGACCAGAGTAGTGCATTAAGAGATGTTTATACGTCATGGGATAATGATGATACAAACAGTGCTGAGGTAGCTAAAGAACAGTACAACAACTGGGTTGAGGGGGTACTTAAAAACTTAAGTGCCGATGCTACACTGAAAATCACTAAGAATGGTAATGGTATAACAAGTGACAGCAATGTATTGTCAGCATTTAACAACTTCAATGTTTCACTGTCAAAACCAAAAGGTGAAGATATTAGGTATAGATACTACGATAAAGATGATGTTTCAGTAAATGAGGCATACAGTATTGTAGTAAGATGCGGTAATATCGACAAAAACAAAGGTGATTACAATTCACTGATTAACCAGATTGCTAGTGACTACGGATGCAGTTATAGCGAAGCCGAAACAGTATTTAGAAACTCAGGTATCTATCAATCTATCGCAGATAGTGTTGAGGATATCACAGACAGTTTCAACCGTTCACAGAACGTAAATACCAGTGAAGGTGGAAGTCATGCAGTTAGAAACGATAATACTGGAGACAACTGGTACGATGAAGAAGTCAAAACATTCGTTGTTAGACGTTTTGAGTCAACACCATTTGAAATTAAAGATTTGGTTTTAACTGATAAGATTGATTACAAACTTACTCCAGACAGCACAGCAGGTAAGAAGAATAGTGGAAACTCTAAAAATGCACAGCAGAAGAGTTATGACACTAGAGTAGGTCAGTGGTACTTAACATTGTATATTGACAAGCCTACAAAGACTGAAGACTTGGAACACTGGTACATTTCTGGACAGATTTACAATCCAGAAGCTAAGGACAGTCTTGATACTTTGAAGAATGCAAACAATGTATTGATGAACAACATGTACATCAAGGGTGCAGACTTCAAGATTCCAAGTGCTACAACCAACGATACGTTGTGGTAAATGCACAAACAAGGGGGTATCCGAGAAATCGGGTATCCTCTTTTTAAGTTTAAATACGAAAAATGAAGATTAGAAACAAAACCTTATCAAACCTTATTTAACTGCACAACAATGCACAACAAAAGGTATGTTTAACTTTTTACTCAAGAGCACTTGATTTATATAGAGAAATATGTTATAATAGTATAAACAGTTAAAAATAAGTCATATTCATTAAAAATTTTTAGATATATTGTATTTTGGTGAGTCTCACTTCAGAATATAATATATGTGAGAATTTTAAATGAAAGCAAATGAGGAGGTAACATTAAATGTACAAGGAGGCTAAATTATTACTAAGTTCTAGTAAATTAACAAGTAGCGAGGTTTCATACTTAGAAAAGCTCATTTTAGGGGGTATCGAGTATCGACAGGACGAGGCAAAATTTTATAAAACTGAGTTTAACGGAGTATATGGATTAGACAAGGCTAAGTGTAAGTCATATCATGTATCTAAAATTGCTAGGCATATTGTGTCTGGGTATCTTGAAGATGATACACTAGAAAACATTAAGAGAAATGACTATCCAATATATCTTTTGGAACACAGAAAAAAGGCATATGAAATGAAATTGAAGTATGTAAAAAGTGTGTATCAAAGATACATGGAGAAAATCAAGGATACTGATTCATATATAGACTTTAGAAATACTATTAAAGAAAATAGTGACTTCCTATATCTTATGTATTCATTTTGGTTAAATCCTAGTACGAACTGCTCAAGGCGTTGTAAGTACTACTTAAAGCACAATAAACTTAGCATAGGTAACTGGTGCTACTCAGGTTTCTGCTATAACATCAAGGGGGTATCGATTTCATTCGATTACTGTGAAAATATGCGGTTACTCGCACTTAATGACTCAAATAATGTATTTCATTATTATAAGATTAACACATTAAACGGAAGAATTGAAAACTGTGATGATGGAGAACCAAAAATCATAGTAAGTACAGCACCTTTTAAAGCAAGATTAAAAATGATAGTTTAGTGTACAGAAAGGAGAAAAATATGTACGCAGTAAGAAAAGGAAGAAAGCCAGGAGTATACGCAACATGGGAAGAGTGTAAAGCACAGGTAATTGGAGTTAATGGTGCGGAGTATAGAAAGTTTAAATCAGAGGATGAAGCAAAAGCATACGTAGAGGGGGTAAACATCCAAGGTAAATTTATTTATGCAGTAAAGAATACAAATAGTATTTTTAAAACATGGGAAGAGTGCAAGGAACACGTTTTAGGTATGAGTAATGCACAGTACAAAAAGTTCCGTACTGAGGGAGAAGCAAGAGACTGGCTAATGGGGTATGAGGAGGCAAAAATGGGTATTGCAAACCTTTCATTACCTACTGTATACATAGATGGTTCACATCAGGATGGAAAAATAGGGTTTGGAGTTGTAATTTTAATCAATGGTATTGAAGCAACATTCACAGGACAAACAACAGGTGGTATGAGTAATATCACTGGAGAATTAGGTGCTTTAGTATTTGCCTTACATATTCTTAAGAAGAAGGGTATTAAAATTGCTAACATTGTTTACGATTATGAAGGGGTATACAAGTGGCTATCCGGAGACTTCAAATGTCGTAAAGATGAGGTAAAAGAGTATAAGGCGTTCGTTCAGGACTTCATTGATGAAAATGATATTAAGTTGTACTTTTACAAGTGCAAGTCACATAGTGGTAATGTATTAAACAATCGTGCTGATAAGGCAGCAAAACAGGCACTGATAGATGGAAAATTCTATGATAAGAGTGTTCTATATAACAAGGAGTTGGTTCTTTAATGAATGAGTTATTTTATCTTGATAAAGTTTTTAACAGTGATTACTTGTTAGAACAAACAACATTAGCAGATGTATACGTATCATTCTTTAAAAATCTGTATAAGACATATAAAAATCATACTGAAGATGTTGATGGTTACTTAAGTAGTTCATTACAAATTTCTGATGTGTGTTATGATGCAAAAAGATGTCTTTTTGTAATTACATTAAGAGGTAAAGAAGAGGATGATTTACATGTGCTTACATTCGGTAAAGAGCAGTGTGATGAAGTCATATCAGATATAGAAAATTTAACAAAAGATGAACTTTTGACAGTAGTAGATTTCCTATACATGGATAATCTAATGGTTACATGGATGTCTTGTACTACATTTCATAAGATATTGAATGACAGTGGTATAAGTAAAGATATTAGTTTGCTTAAGGAGTTTATAAAGTGCTTTTCAAGTCCTAGTGACCGTAATACAGACCGTTTATTTAGGGTAGATAATAATATGCTATTAGTATGCGATGCAAAAGGTAAACATTATCTATTTGAGATGCTTTACACTACAGGGTCAATAATGTTTTGTCTATGTTATGATGATAGTGTAATTGTTATGGGTTCATCTATGCACATTATAATTATCAATGGTAAGGTGTTATCCATAGACGAATGTTTAGTACACAAAGGCAAGTCTAACATTAAAAGGCAGTTACTTTTGGGTAGTACTAGAACAGTAATACGCCCAGTATATTAAGGGGGTACTGATATGTATAACATATTTAATAGAGAAAATTTAAGGTTAATGTATCACGCACTGAAAGATAGTGAGTATACTACACTAAGAAGCATAGTAGATATTATAATCAAATACGAAAATCAAGACGTAAGTAGTAAGAATAACCTTGTTATAGTAAGTTGTAAAATACTTAAATTTAAACTTGACATTGTATGCAGTGACAATTCGGTTTTTCAGATTCTGTTATTAGACTTCGCTCTTTGGTACAAGAGACATTACAAGGACTTAACAGACTCAGAAACTGGTGCTTTTCTTGCATTTCTTATGGAATATTCGTCATTAGATGCTGATAGTTTTAAACTTATTGTAGAGTCTACTTATGATAGTTGTACAGAAATGAAAATTGATATTGAGTATATAACTGTATTACGTGCAATAGGTTTAATGTTTTTGATACATCCGAACATAGATACTTTAAAAAGTGTTTATGCTGTTATGGACAAGGTTACTAAAATAATATGCAGATACTCAGAAGATGATAAAGTAGTGTATATCGAAAACACAGACACTGAAGATGTTTTTAAAGTAATGAGTGACTGTAATTGCATGTCTATACAACTGCACGATATATTATATGATGATATCTCAGGTATCATGGTAGCATTAGAGACTAGTACCAAAATATTATTTGTAACAATAGGGAGTACTCCGTTGATAGCTCAAGATGATATAACATTTAAGAAACTGAAGAAGTCTAAGAGAATACTTTTACTAGAAAAGATAAAGTATATAGATGAATTTGAGATACTAAACTAGTTGGTACTAAGATGTATTCTGGTGGCTTGTTCGTATCTGAAATGTTAGAGATTTTAGACTATATTTTCTTAAAGGAACACAAGCGAGGGGGTATTCAGTTTGCTCTTAAATGATGAAGATTACATAAAAAGTATAGATACGATGTTTAACACGAACAGTGAAGATTTATGGTATCTAAGTAAGAGTGAAACATTCATATATGAATTACTTAAGGATTGTTGGTTTGCGATGAGAAAGTACGTATTTACACTGGACTATGGTAAAAAGCTTAAGTTCAGTTCCTTAACAGACTCTTTATCTATTGGATACATTACTTGCTCATGTAGACTAGAATTTTATCATGAAGGTTTAAATACACAATGCTATGAGATAATAAAATTAGATGATTTTATTGAGTATTACATAAAAAACCATAAAACAATGTGTAAAGACCTTGAGGAAGTATTAAGAACAAGTATCTGCAAACACAGTGAAAAAACTAAGTACAATGGTGTTGGTATTGCAACAATACTAAATAGCAATAATGAACAATACATAAAGAGATATCAAAAAGCATTATGTACATCAGTTACACTAAGGAAAAGTGATTCAACTAGGAATGGTACTATAGTAGGAAGATTAGCTACGAATAGGTACAACAAAAAAGTATATTTAGAGATAAATAATACGTGTTTTATGTTTGAGTTAGCGGAGCATAGTGTAGTTGAAGTTCAAAAGAGTTTTGAGTATGACTTAGTTGTAGTAGGTTTTCACTTTCTTGCTGTTACTTTATATGCATGGATTATAGACAATGAAGTTTTGTGGGTAAGTAATAAGACAGATATAAAAGTAACTAAGATAGCAAGTTTCAGTAGAGTAACATTATTAAAAAGTGATGAATTAAAAGTACAAACGTTACACAACATAGGGGGTATCGAGTTTTGAAAAACAAAAACATAGCCTTACTTTACAATTGCTTGATAGGTGAAGGAAGAAAAGAGGCACTTGCTGTAGCGAGACATGCTAATGAGGATGAGTTAGTAGTGCGTACCTACATGGAAGTATTTAGGTTGTATTACAGGTATTGTGTAAGAGACTCATTTGATTTAACTCAATACAACCACTGCAACATAAAGATATGTAGATGCCAGACTGATTCAATACTGGTTCAAACGGAGGACTCAGAGTGTGAAAGGTTTGGTATGTATGAAATATCAACGCTAGTATTGTTACATCATAAAGAATTATTAGAGTCAGAACTAAAAACCTTAGTAAGATATATTACATATGTACCATTCAAAAATAAAGCAATGCACACGTTATACAATGACCTTGTATCATTAGGTAGAGATGCAATGTTAGGGTTTGTTGTAGCATATTATACAAGAACAGATACATATCTAAAGATACTACACAAGCAATTAGTAGAAATCACCAAGGTAGAAATACTTAATAATGAACTACTTATTGATATTTATGGTAAAAGTTATGCTTTTAGTGTACAACATGATAAAGTAATAAACATGTATACAAGTAGTGACTATGAGAGTTTTATTATAATAACTACATCTGGGTATAAACATACCAGTATGATGGTAGGATTACAAGGTAGGGTATTAACATACGGAAAGTGTAAGCAACTATCTGATACAAAATCATTAAGGCGAAGGATATTATTAAATCGTGATGAGTGTATAGTAAAACAGTTCATGGGAGATTCACAGGTATACACATGGTTGGAGGTATAGAAAGTGGGAAAGACACGTTTTGAACAATTTAATGAAATAGAAATAGATACAATGGATGCTTTCTTTGCAGGCAGAGGTGTTGTAATTAACGAATCAGATGAGGAAATAGAATTATACAATCAACTGGGGGTACTATGGAGAATAATACGCTCACATTTATTTGGTGGACTACCAGAAGATGAGGATTATTACATAGATGAGTCTAGTATTGAATGTTCATTAGATGTAGATGAGCAAGACTTATGGATGACACCTACAGATTCAAATGAATTGGAGGAATCAATAAATTTTGAGTACTTTGATATTGCTCATTGGTTAAGAAACAACCAGCATGGATTGACAGAATCAGAATTATCATCATTTAATAGGTATGTTGCACGTAAAACACTTAGAGACGTACAATTATCTTTTGAGGATATAGATAAATTTTGCAAGGAAAATAACACGAAACTGACAACGGATGAGTGTATCGATGAAATCGCACGTTTATTTATGCTTGACGATAGAAGAAGAAGTGAAACTTACATTGAGGCAGGACTATTAGCTTTTACAGATGACCATTGTGGCGTTTATTTAAACGTAGGAGATAATCAGTTCAAGCTAAGTTATACAGATGTAGTGGATATAGTTTATGTGGAAACAAACGAGTCAGGCAGTATATTAAATATAACATCATACTTAGGTGACACTTCAGATGGAGGGGTATTTTAATTATAGAGGGAAAACTGGTAACAAAGGGTAGCAATGTAGAATCCGTTGAGTCTGTAACTAACTTGAAGAGAAAGATGTTATTAAACAGTAGGTCAGTACAAAAACTATACAAGAGTAACGAATAGGAGGGTATATCATGTTTAGAGAATGGTACGCACGTAGAAAGTTTACTCAAGTAACTGTTAGTACAGCTACAGCTTCGACGGAAGAGATATTTGAGTCATTTCTAAAACTCTCTAAAAAATATAAATATAAGCTAAAGTTACATAAAGAAAGAGCAGTATCAGAAAGAGGGCAAGTACCACTCATAGGGTTGCCAGTTGGAGGGGTATATAAGCGTAAAGAGGTAAAGTATACAACTCGGAGTTACATAAAATTGTACAGAAGAGTCATTCCTTTACCAAGTGGAAGATGGATATATGACAAGTATCTTTTTGACAGTAGAGATATTTTAGACTTTTACAATAAATATAAAGATGACTTGAACGATGAAGATACAAGTGAACTGTTAAAGATTATACTTCAATTATCAAACAATTTTTCTTATGTTGATGCTGATGTATTACAAAGCAATATAGGGGGTATCAAGGAATTAAAAAGGTTTTTAAGGTCTATACTGTTGACTGATATACAGTTAGAA
>ENA-ORTM01002268-ORTM01002268.1-human-gut-metagenome-genome-assembly--contig:-NODE-2268-length-16432-cov-3.326678_pt1 | contig 16432 bp, 12 predicted proteins | sample MGYA00241909_ERZ509182 | MGnify/ENA primary metagenome ERZ509182 (study PRJEB26280, sample SAMEA2338855) | human gut metagenome | biome: human gut; feature: human-associated habitat; material: faeces...
CAATGGCAGAGGAACTTCCGTTGGAACAGTCCAGTCCGATTCTGTAATTTTTAAAGGAACGGGTAGCCAGGGAGATCAGATATCCAATATACCGGTTTCTTCCTGCCACATAGTCTGTGGTGCGGCCAATCTGATCTCTGGTGGCCAAGGGCAGTTCCCCGAAAGTACCGTCAATGTAGGCCTCGATCTTCTCTTCAATGGCTGCATCAATCTTCTGGCCTGTACCGCTGATCACCTTGATTCCATTATCATAGTAAGGATTATGGCTGGCACTGATCATAATTCCACAGTCAAACTCATCCAGGCGCACCGCATAGGCCACACTTGGAGTGGTGGTCACATGCAGCAGGTAAGCGTCCGCCCCGGAAGCCGTCAATCCTGCTGACAGTGCGTCCTCAAACATATAGCTGGATCTTCTGGTATCTTTTCCAATGACAATTCTCGCTTTGTGAGTCTGGCCGTAATACCATCCCAGAAAACGTCCCACCTTATAGGCATGTTCTACTGTCAGATTAATGTTTGCTTCGCCCCGGAAGCCGTCAGTACCAAAATATTTTCCCATAATATCCTCCTTATTTCATTTTTCATTCAGCATGTTTGCTGTTGATTTTCATTTTCGCAGCTATTCTTCCATAAGCTGAAATTTAACTGTGAAACAGCCCCTTCAGCTGTTATGGCAGAAGGGTTACTCATTTTCATTCATCTTCGCCAGCTTGGCTGCCTGGTCGGCTGCGATACAGCTGTCGATGATCTCCTGAATATCACCATTTAAGATCTTGTCCAACCGGTACAGGGTCAGATTGATCCGGTGATCCGTCACCCGTCCCTGTGGAAAATTGTAAGTGCGGATCTTCTCCGAACGGTCTCCTGTTCCGATCTGGCTTCTGCGCAGCTCCGCCTCCGCATCGTGAGCCTTCTGCTGCTCAATGTCATACAGCTTAGCCCTCAGCAGAGCAAAGGCTTTCGCCTTGTTCTGGAGCTGAGACTTCTCTGTCTGGCTGTACACCACAATTCCCGTGGGATAGTGGGTGAGACGCACCGCAGAGTCTGTGGTGTTGACACACTGTCCGCCGTTTCCGGAAGCGCGCATCACATCAATGCGGATGTCCTTGTCATCAATCACCACATCCACCTCTTCCACCTCCGGCATCACCGCCACTGTGGCTGTAGAGGTGTGGATTCTTCCGCCGGACTCCGTTTCCGGTACACGCTGTACCCGATGAACCCCAGATTCATATTTCAGCTTGGAATATGCTCCCGCTCCTGTAATCATAAAGCTCACATACTTCATGCCTCCGATTCCGATCTCCTCCACGTCCATGGTCTCCACCCGCCATCTCTGGCTCTCGGCATAGTGGACATACATACGATAAAGCTCTGCTGCAAACAAAGCCGCCTCATCTCCGCCAGCGCCGGAACGGATCTCCACAATCACGTTTTTATCGTCATTGGGATCCTTGGGCAAAAGCAGCACTTTCAGCTCCTGCTCCAGCTCCTCGCTGCGCTTTTTGGCGTCGCTTAGCTCTTCCTTTAACATTTCCCGCATCTCTTCATCGTTTTCACTTTCCAGCAAAGAAAGACTGTCTGCAATCGTCTCCTGACAGGATTTGTACTCCCGGTACGCATCTGCAATGGGCTGCAGGTCGCTCTGCTCCTTCATCAATTTCTGAAAGCGCGCCGGATCGGCGGTGATGGAAGGCTCATTGAGCATATTTAAAATTTCCTCCAGATGGATCAGAAGATCCTCCAATTTATCAAACATTTTCGTCCTCCATTATTCTTTCCGTCTGCGGCCAGTTACCACCCGGTCCAGGCCTGCCAGATCCTGTATCACTCTAATTTCTGTAAAATCTTTCTCCATCATGGCAGCTACCGCCTGCCCCTGATCATAGCCAATCTCAAACATAAGCCACCCGGAAGGCTTCAGATAATCCAGACATTCTGCTACAATCCTTCTGTAAAAGCTCAGGCCATCCGGCCCGCCGTCCAGGGCTTTTCTGGGATCGTGAAGCCGCACCTCCTCCTCCAGTTCCTCAATCACAGCTGCGGCGATGTAAGGAGGATTGGAGACAATAAGATCCCATTGCAATTCTGCCAAACGTTCTTCATCTGCAGTCTTTTCCTGAAAACACCCAAACAGATTGCTTTCCAAAAATTCTGCCGATACCCCCAGGGCCGCTCCATTCTTCCGGGCCACCTCCAGCGCTTCGGCAGAAATGTCCAGCCCGATCCCCGAAAGACCTGGGCATAGCTTCAGCAGGCTGATCAAAATGCACCCGGAACCAGTGCAAAGATCCAGCACACGCATCTTTGGTTTCAGCACCTTTAAGGCAGTCTCCACCAGAAGCTCCGTCTCCTGCCTTGGCACCAGCACATGTTCATTCACCTGAAAGGAAAACCCCATAAACTCCTGAACTCCTGTGATATGCTGGAGCGGAATGCGACTTCCTCGCTTTTCCAGCAGCCCCTGATATCGGCTGACCTCCTCTTCCTGCATCGGATCCATCATCCCAAGCAGATACCGGGTCCGATCCAGCCCGCAGCTAAACTCCAACAGATACCAGGCATCCACTGACGCATCTGGGATCCCTTTCTCTTCAAGATACTGTCTGCCGTATTCCAGCGCACTCCTGTATGTCATAGCTCTCCATTCTCAACTTCTATAATATTTCCAAGGCTGACTGCCTGTAGGTTTCTAAACTTTCCTATGTCCTGGATCTTATGAGGATTTTATATTCCTATGTGCGCCGCTTCTCTTATGCGCTCTGGCTTTCTTTGTGATCCAACTCATAATGCGCGCCGAAATTTTCGTTTAAATAGCTTTTCCAGTCAAAAATAGCCTCCACAGAAGCGATTCCCACCTCGATCATAGTATCATCCGGCTCCTTGGTCGTCAGCGCCTGAAGGCACAGCCCCGGTTTACTTAAAAGATTCACCAGTTTATTGTCATATCTGCCTGCCAGACGGATAAACTCATAAGATACCCCCGCAATCACAGGAAGCAAAAGAAGACGCACCACAATCCTCCAGACAGGAGAGTCGATTCGGATGAACAAAAAGAAGATCACACTGACGATCATTACGATCAAAAGAAAACTGGTTCCACAGCGCTTATGTTCTTTGGAACTTTTCCGAACATTCTCCACGTTCAGCTCCAGCCCGTGCTCAATACAGTTGATGCACTTATGCTCCGCGCCATGGTACATAAAAGTTCGCTGAATCTCCTTCATTCTGGAGATCAAAAGAAGATAGCCCATAAAAATGGCCATGCGCAGCACTGCCTCTGCGATGGAGATCAGAGTCTCTGAAGCAGTGAGGTATCGAAGCCCTCTGGAAAGAAAATAAGGCAGCAGTATAAATAACGCCACAGAAAGGATAATAGAAAACGCAACGGTAAATCCCATGAGCACCCCATTATCCTCTTTTTTGTCCTCCAGAGCAGTATCCGCCCTCCCGCGGATCTCCAGCCGCTCCAGTTCCTTCCTGGCAGACTCTTCCACCTTTTTCAGCACGTCTCTGGCTTCCTCCGCCTTTCCCTGCTTTTCCAGACGTTCCGCCTTTTTTCTTGCTTTCTTTTCTTCCTTGTCCAGCCGCTCCTTTACTTCCTCCTCTGACTCCTCTGCAAAAAAGTCCGCGGAGAACATCAGCGTCTTCATCCCAAGAACCAGAGAATCTACAAAATTAAATACTCCCCGCACAATGGGGATTCTCTGAATCTTCTTACTGGGAATCATACCCCGGTACTGGTCCGTCTTGACCACAATCTCCTGGTCTGCTGTGCGGACAGCCACTGCATAATTCTCGCCGTTGCGCATCATGACGCCTTCCATGACAGCCTGTCCGCCTATATTGGAATATTTCATATTTTTCACCTGATACTTTAATTTAAAAACAGGTTGAGATTTCGCAACCTCAACCTTATCTTTACCATACTATTTAGCTTCGATACCGTACTTCTTATTGAACTTATCAATACGTCCACGTGCTGCAGCAGTCTTCTGCTGACCAGTATAGAATGAATGGCACTTGGAGCAAACCTCCACGTGGATCTCCTTCTTTGTGGATCCTGTCACAAACGTGTTTCCACAGTTACAGGTAACGGTTGTCTGATAATAATTCGGATGGATTCCCTCTCTCATGATTTTCACCTCGCTATATTTTATCGTGAACTGCTTACGGCTCTGCCGTCCATTTCCGGCCAATACCGCTCAAGTGTTACCGCGGTAAGATATCCCGGACTATCCCTGCAAGTCCCTGCAGTTAAGCTGTGCAGCAAAGTATCTCAGATAAAATTTCTTCTTTCTGCAAAAACCGCCCCTTCATAGGGTTCATTCCAGAAACAGCGTCTGAATTATATCATATCAGCTCCGAAAATGCAAGAGCTGACAAAAATTTCTTTGCTTTCTCATGATAAAAATTTCTTCGCTTTCTCCTGGCTGATTGGCTGATCTTGGCTGAACTTCTCGTAGTTAAACGCTTGATTGGTTCTTGGTTGAGTTTCAAACCAGTTTAAACTCAAATTTTTATGACTTTGCACATAGCTGAGCTGTGATCTAAATGAAACGCTGTCTGCGAACCTTCGCCACCAGTTCCCGGTTATCCCGGGTATGGACAAACATATTCAGAATATTTTCTACCGCCTCGTCACCCTTCATACCGTTTAGAGCCTTGCGCATAATATAGACAGCATCCAGTTCTTCAGCATCCAGCAAAAGATCTTCTCTTCTGGTGCTGGACTTTTGAATATCAATGGCAGGGAAAATCCTCTTTTCCGACAATTTCCGGTCAAGAACCAGCTCCATATTTCCAGTTCCCTTAAATTCCTCATACACCACGTCATCCATCTTGCTTCCAGTATCCACCAGCGCTGTGGCCAGTATGGTAAGGCTTCCTCCCTCCCGCATATTCCTGGCTGCGCCGAAAATCCGCTTAGGCATGTGGAGCGCTGCCGGATCAAGGCCTCCGGAAAGAGTACGTCCGCTGGCTGGAACGATCAGATTGTAGGCCCTGGCCAGCCTGGTAATGGAATCCAGCAGGATGGTCACATCCTTCTTATGCTCTACAAGACGCTTGGCCCGCTCAATCCCCATCTCTGATACTCGTTTATGGTGCTCCGGAAGCTCATCAAAGGTGGAGTAAATCACCTCTACATTGTCTCCCACAATAGCCTCCCGGATATCTGTCACTTCCTCCGGCCGCTCATCGATCAGAAGGATAATCAGATGCATATTGGGATCATTCTTTAAAATGGACTTTGCGATCTCCTTTAGCAGGGTGGTCTTACCTGCCTTTGGGGGAGATACAATCATCCCTCTCTGGCCTTTTCCTATGGGTGAGATCAAATCCACCACCCGCATGGCCACATCTTTAGGACCCCGCTCCATCCGCAGCCGCTCATTGGGAAATACTGGAGTCATATCCTCAAAATTGTATCGCCTGGATGCTTCCGCGGGAGTAAAATCATTGATGGTCTTTAAATATAAAAGGGCGCTGAATTTCTCCTGCTGGGCCTTGATCCTGGTATTCCCTGAAATAATATCTCCGGTCTTTAAACCAAAACGCCGAATCTGAGAGGGGGACACATAGACATCATTCTCTCCTGGCAGATAGTTGTCGCTTCGGATAAAACCATAGCCGTCCGGCATCACTTCCAGGATTCCGCTGACCTCGATTCCGCTGTCCAGCTGCGCCAGCTCCATAGGCGGCTTATCGTTTGGATTCTCCCGAACGGTGTCTCTGAAGTTCTCCCTCTGATTCTCCCGGCCGTTATACCGGGGTGCTTCTCCTGCGTTTTCTCGGCTGTTATACCGGGAGCTTTCTCCTGTGTTTTCCCGACTGTTATACCGGGAGCCTTCTCCTGCGCTTTCCCGGCTGTTATACCGGGGCGTTTCCCCGGCATTCTCCCGGTTTCCGTAAGAGGTATAGCTTCTCCGCTCTCTCACCTCTTTGCTGTCCCGATAATCCTGTCTGGTAGTCTCACGCTTTTCTTCCGGTTCCTCCTTTTTCCCATCAAAAAAAGTATCCCCGTTTTCCTTTCCATAATTTTCCCGCTTCGAGCCCGCCTCAGTCCGCTGCTTCCAGGAACTGCTTCCCCTCTGCTCTCCTGTATCGGCCTCCGCCGCCTCTTTTCCTGTCTGAAAGCCCTGGGCACCGGCTTCTTCCCTCTCCTTTGCCTCTCTGGCATCCGCAGCCAGCATTGCCTCCACTACTTCACTTTTTTTCATAGCAGACACAGCTTTGATGCCCCTGGCCTTTGCCAGATTCTTCAATGCTGCTGCTGATAATGACTCATATTTTTCTCTCATATACACCTCGTCTGTCTCATTTTTCTGTCTGTTAAGGGGAATAATTGTCAGAAATGACTTGATTGATTTATCTATCTGATTTAGCATATCATATCCTTTTCAAAAAAGAAAGGGCTTTTTCATTTATTTCCAAAAAGAAGTCTGCACGCAGACTTCTTCGCCTGCGGCGGGTCGCTTCGGTGACATCGTCCGCCGCAGTGCGATCCTGCGGAGTTTTTTTGTTTCATAGGAAGGAATTTCCTACGAAACAAAAAATCCGGCGATCATTCCCCCCGCCATACCGGAAATGGCGCAGACGCAAAATCTGCCCAACAGTTCCCCCGGTTCCTGTGCCGGAGTCCCTCCGGCCGCCAGGGCTGCCATAATCAGCAGAAAAAAGTACAAACTTCCGTAGGCAAAACCCCTTAAAAACTTTTTCCGTTCCCCTGCTCTGCCTGCCGCCAGCCCCCCAAAAAAGCAAGCCAGGCCGTAAACCCACCAAATGCCAAGCCGCGCCTGCTCCATCCCCCACTCCATCTTCAGCATAAGAAAAGAGAGCAGCAAAATAGCAGCCCCGGTCACTGCCGCCTGTACGATCAGCGGTTTTACAAACACCCATATCCTCTTTTTATCCATAATTTCCCCCAAAATTTCTAATATTTCTATGAAAATATATGTCCTCCCATTGCTTTTATTCCTAAAATATTGTATTCTTAGAAATTATAGTATGGTTGCAGCTACAAATTTTTTGTGTCTGGAACCGTCAAAAATAAAAATACTTTTTAAAGGAGTTGGTTTTCTTTGGCTTCAGACGATGCCATACAACTTGGTCTGCTTGTTATTTTATTGATGCTCTCAGCGTTTTTTTCCTCAGCTGAAACATCTATGACCACAGTGAACAAAATTAAAATCAAGGCTTTGGCGGATGAGGGAAACAAACGCGCCCAGACACTGCTGAAAATCATTGATCAGTCAGGAAAGATGCTCAGCGCTATTCTGATTGGCAACAACGTGGTGAACATCTCCATGTCCTCCCTGGCAACTTCCCTGGCAATCCAGCTTTTTGGCAGTACAGTGGTAGGAATCGTTACCGGTATTGTGACCCTTCTGGTCCTGATCTTCGGAGAGATCACCCCCAAAACCCTGGCCACTGTCCATTCAGAAAAACTGGCGCTGCTATACAGCCCCATTATCTGGCCTTTGATGAAGATCATGACCCCAGTGATCATTCTTATCGATCACTTGTCCATGCTGTTTTTAAAGCTGCTCCACTTTAATCCCAAGAGCGCTGATACTGCCATGACAGAGCAGGAGCTGCGAACTTTGGTGGATGTCAGCCATGAGGACGGGGTGATTGAAAGCGAAGAACGACAGATGATCTACAATGTGTTTGATTTTGGAGACGCCCAGGCAAAGGATATCATGGTGCCCCGGGTAGATATGGTTTCCGTCAATCTGGAGGATTCCTACGATGAGATTGCTTCTATTTTCCGAAGTGAAAAATTCACGCGCCTCCCTGTCTATGAAAATGACCGTGACAACATTGTGGGCATTATCAATATTAAAGACTTTTTGTTTTTTGAAGATAAAGAACATTTTCACGCATCCGCTGTCATGTATGAACCGTATTTTACCTATGAATACAAACGTACTTCTGAGCTGATGATGGAGATGCGGGAAAAGTCCATCAGTCTTACCATTGTGCTGGATGAGTACGGCGCAGCGGTTGGTATGATCACCCTGGAGGATCTTTTGGAAGAATTGGTTGGAGAGATCCGGGATGAATACGACGAGGATGAAAAAGATCTGATTCAGGATCTGGGCCATGGGGAATATCTCATCGAAGGTTCCATGAAGCTGGATGATATCAATGATGCCCTTCACCTGGATCTGATGTCCGAGGACTACGATTCTCTGGGCGGCTACATCATCGGACGGCTGGATCACCTTCCCAGCGAGGGCGAGATGGTGGAAACAGAAGGCGGTCTGAAGCTGAAGGTGGATGAAATGGATAAGAACCGGATTGATAAGGTTCACCTGTATCTGCCAAAAAAAGAGCTGGAGGATTGATCTGACAGCTTGCCTAATCGGCCATAAAGTTTCTGTAGTATTTATTATTTTTCATCAGGTATTTTTCATTTTTTATCTATAAAATGAGGATGTTGCAAAATATTAATTTCGATGGATTTTCGGTGTGTTTTTCGCACAAAACGGTTCGTTTTCGGAGAAAAATCACCCGAAAGAATCCCGCCGGAGGTATTTTTCAACATCCTTTTTTCTTCCTATTTCATTTAACACAAATCAGGAATACTTAAATACAAACAAATAAATCAGATGAATGCCCACACCGGCTGTAAAAAATACTTTTTTGTGCTCCGGATGATGGATTGTTCCTATCAGATAGAATACCATTCCACGGAACCTCTTTAGCAGCCCAGCAAGCTGCGGGGTATTTGACCCTCGCGGCATTCGCCAAATATCCGCACAAGTGCGGCTGCTTGGTTCATTGCTCGCGGGAATAAATTTTTTATCTTTCGCCCGCCGCAGTGCGATTCTACGGAGCGTTTTAACTTCATAGGAAGTGCTTCTACGAAATGAAAAAGAGCCTGCAGCTCCACAAATTTTCACTTGCGAAGTCACAGGCTCTTCCTAATTTATTCCCCAAAATGAGCGCTGCTGTCAACAGCCATCCTATAATATGATCTGCGTAATATTTTCCAAAAGCTGGGGATGCCGTTCATCATTATCATGATACAATTCATACACAGCCCCCGGCTGTGCAAAATGTACCAGTTCAAGCGTATCCCAATTCACATCTTCCACTTTTTCTGCTGTATCTGCAAGAGGAAGGATTTTACCCTTTCTCACAAAAATCACAACCTCGTCCAGCGCAATTTCTATGTAATGATGCCCTGACGGAAATATCTTTTCTTCTGAAATCTTTGTTCCGGAAAAACGCACTAGTTTCATCTCTTCGGGGAGATAGACCGTTCTTCCAAGAGCATTCTGCTCATAAACAGGAGCAATCATAATACTTTCACCGATCAGCAACTGATCTTCTATGTGTCGTGCCACAGGATCCGCTCTCCATTCAAATCCAAGCGGTTTTGCATACATTTCATTTTTGAGAGCTGCTTTCATAAATTCGCTGTAAAGATAAGGGAGCAAACGATACCTCAAACCAATCATCTCTGCAAATACCGCTGTCTCCTCAAATGCCCAGGCCTCCTGTCTGCGGGTTCCATCGGATGAATGGTTGCGCATCAACGGTGTAAAAATACCAAACGCCAGCCAACGCAGCACAAGATCCTCTGTGGCATCACATCCAAAGCCTCCTATATCAGCACCTGTGTACAGGAAACCACACATATTCAGGGATGGAAGCATTTTCAGGTTCATCAGCAGATGAGACCACCAGGATTTATTGTCGCCCATCCAGATGCCGCCATATCGGTGCATCCCGACATAGGAGGAACGGGAAAACATGAGAATACGACGTTCTGGCTCCAGCTCTTCAAAAGCCTCTCCTGCAGAACGTGTCATAAAATATCCAAACAGATTGTGTACCTTATCATGGCGGATCCGTTTTCCTTTGTAATTATGATAAAAACTTCTGTAATCTTCCGGATTTTTCTCCAGCCCTGCAACCATATCCTTAAATTCAAAGAAGGTCTTCACATCCAGATTCATTGTGCGATACTCTTCCAGCTTATGAAAAGTATCTCTCAGCCTGCCTTCGGAATAAAAAATCGCCGGTTCATTCATATCATTCCAAAATCCGTCAATTCCCTTATCCAGCAAAAATTTATATTTCAGACCAAACCATCTTCTGGCATCATCATTCAGCATATCCGGGAAATGACAGCGGCCCGGCCATACGCCAACCACAAAATCTTTTCCCTGTTCATCCTTGCAGAAATATCCATTTTTCACACCCTCTTCATATACATCGTACCCCTCTTCTATCTTAACCCCCGCATCTATGATAGGTACCAGATGGATTCCCTGCGCTTTCATCTCAGATACCAGTTCCTCAAAATCAGGAAATCCCTCTCGATCTATTGTAAAATCTTTATAACGTTCCATATAGTCAATGTCCAGATAAATGCTGTCCAGCGGAATATGATTTTTCCGATATCCCTCTGCCACCTCTCTTACCTCCTGAGAAGTCCGGTAGCTCCAACGGCTCTGACCAAATCCAAAAGCCCACTTTGGAGGGAGAAACGGCATACCGATCATCTGCCGGAATTCTCTTACAATCTCATCCGGCGTCTTTCCTTCTATCACATACAGATCATAATCTGCTCCGTCAATCCGTATTTCCAACAGATTGAGCTTTGTATAACCCACGTCAAATATAATCTTATCTGGTGTATCAAGGAACAGACCAAAAGAAATTTTCTCCCTTCCGTCCACGATCAGAAAGTTATGAGCACCGTACAGAGATCTTGTATTCTCGTGATGATTGGGATCATCTGTACAGTTGCTCTCATAGATCCATCCTCGCTTATTGATCCCGCGAACATTCTCTCCGAGACCATACACAATATCTTCCTTCTCCATCTCATACCTGAGCGTATTACATTCTTTTGCAAAATAACAAAGTTCCCCTTCAAAAATCTCTGGTTTTTTTATAACCGCATCCGTTTCAACGGGACTGCCAAAAACGTATCTTTTTACCATAATCCTGCTCCAGTTCTAAAATTTTTATGCTTTGACGCCGCCTGCCATCACACCCTGTTTAAAATGTTTTTGAGCACAAATATACACAATTACGATAGGGATCATAGAAATCAGACTTCCCGCCATTAATACATGATACTCCGTCCCATACTGTCCATTCAAACTGTTTAATGCAAGAGTCAGTGTCATCTTATTTTTATCCGTCAGCATCAGCAGCGGCCAGAGATAATCATTCCAGCTTTCCATAAACGTGGTGATCGTCAGCGTTGCAAGAGAGGAGCCGCAAAGGGGAAGCACCACTGTACGGAAAATGCGAAACATACTGGCGCCATCAATGCGGGCTGCCTCAATAAAATCATCCGGAATGGAACGCATCTGCTGCACCAGCATAAAAATACCAAATGCCCGAAACATTGCAGGTAAGATCACACTGGGATAGGTATTGATCAAACCCAGATTATTCATAATCACAAACAGAGGGATCAAAGTAACCTGTGTAGGGATCATCATGGAAGCCAAATAAATATTCAGCACTGCTCCTGCTCCCGGAAAATGGATTTTTGTAAACGCAAATGCTGCCATAGAGGAAGAAAGAACCGTGATCGCAGTATAGGACACTGTAATAAACATACTGTTCAAAATTGCCCGAAAGAACGGAAATTTGGAAAACACCTTTTCGTACGCACTCAAAGTGGGCTCTTCCGGGATCCACTGAATAGGAAGAGCCATAAGCGCTCCTTTACTTTTCAGGGAGGTGGATACCATCCAGAAAAAAGGAATCATCACAATCACTGAAATCAGACAGGCGACTGTATAAAACCGGATATTCTGCCATACTTTACGATTCATAATGCACCCATCCTTTCTGTCCTCTCATCTGGATTACAGTCAGTACAAAAATAATGACAAACAATAGCCAGGAATACGCTGATGCATAACCCATCTTAAAATATTTAAATCCATATGTGTAAATCCTCTCCACCATAACCTGTGTCGCCCCATTAGGGCCTCCCTCTGTCATGATCATAACCTGAGGAAAAAGCTGAAATGCGTTGATCAGTGACATAATCATGCAAAAGAAAATGGAAGGAGTCAAAAGAGGCAATGTGATCGAAAAAAACTGCTTCACCTTTCCTGCCCCATCTACTCGGGCAGCCTCATAATAGGTTGTATCGATCATTTTTAATCCTGAGAGCAAAAAGAGACCAAAAAATCCCATATCCTTCCAGACGGATGCCAGGACGATCGCAGGCATTGCCCAAATTTCACTTGTCAGCCAGCTCGGTCCTTTTATCCCGATATAAGAAAGCAGCTGATTGAAAATTCCATACTGAGGGCTCAGCACCCACTTCCAGATCAGACTGGCTGCCACCCAGGAAGTCAGTACGGGAATGTAATACATCACTCGAAATGCCGTAATGCCTTTCATATTTTTATTTAAAATCACTGCTATTCCCAGAGATGCCAGAAAGACAAGAGGAATATACAACACGATATAATACAGTGTATGGCCAAGCACTCTCCAGAATTCAGATGTTGTTAATATCTGGATATAATTCTCTAATCCAACAAAATGCTGTGATAAAGTATTCAGATTCAGTTTGTCCAGCCCATTCCAATCGGTAAGGCTGATAACTATGGATATCATGATAGGAAGCAGACTAAAAATGATCATGCCAACAAAACTGGGAAGCATAAACGGTATGGATCGTACCAGTGCCTGCTTCTTTTTCTTCTTACTCATACTTTTCGCCTCATACTAATAAACCACGCAGAATACCCTGCAGATGCTCCTGCATCTATGCCGCCCTGCAGGGTATTGAAAAATGCTTACTGTAAAGAAATCTGTGCTTCACATTCACTTTGCGCTTCATCCAAAGCTTCCCGTACTGTAATCTTTCCAGAAGCTGCCTCAGAAAGCTTTTCCGTAATAATATCAGACATCAATGCATAATCTTCTATTACAGGAGCCACCACAAGATAGTCCAGAGAAGCAAACACCGCCTTGCGATTTTCCGGAGGAGTCATTTCCAAATAGCCGGAAAGCACTTCCTCGTTGCTGATCGCCGGAAGATCCCATCCCGCATCAATGCGCATCTGGGCTGCTGTCTCGCTGGATGCCAGCCAGTTGATCCAGCATTCTGCTGCTTCTTTCTTCTCTGTATCTGCATTTACTACAAGTGCATTGCTGAAAAAGTGTGTTGCTTTTTTGTCCTGTCCAGGTTCTACACAAATATCCCATGCAAAATCACAGCCCTCGGCAAATGTGGAAAATGCCCAGATACCTGTGGGAATCATGCCGAGACGTCCGCTCTGAAACAGATCCCAATCTCCCATACCGCTCATCTGTTCATCATTTGGCTGTACATTGCTGTCTGTAATCTTTGAAATCATCATTTCGGCTGCTGCCACATTTTCTTCCGAATTGATCGTAAACCCAGTCTTATCCTCATTCAGGATACTGCCGCCGAACTGAGCTGCTACCTTAAAAAATTCATTAAATGTCACCGGCTGATAAATACCATATGTATTTTCGTCCAATGCCCGGATAGCCTCCGCTGCTGTCAGAGCGTCTTCCCAAGTCCATTCATCGGTGGGATAATCAATGCCTGCCTTATCAAACAAATCCTTGTTATAAATCAGCACCACATTGGAGAAATTTCCAGGTACGCCATACTGTTTTCCGTCTACATGAAAAGCCGAAAGTGCTGTCTCATTGTAACCGGATGCGTCAATTCCCTGGAGTTCTGCCAAAACCCCCTTGTTTGCATATGCTGCAAAATTCTCAATGTTCAGTTCATAACAGTCAGGAGCTGTGCCGCCTGCTACTCTTGTCTGCATCTGCGTAAAATAATCATCAAATCCAATGGTCTCAATCTGAACAGTAATATTCGGATACTCTTCATGGAATGCCTGATACATCGCATCTAATGTCTCTTCCTGGCCTCCGGAAGCGTTAAAATTTGCGTATGTAATAGTAACCTCTTCCTCCGCTGCCGCCGTCATACCGCCTGCTGCTAAAACCGCTGCCAACGCTGCGCCTGACACCATTGCTTTCCACTGCTTCATCTTTTTCATACTTCTTCTCCTTTCTATACTTAACCGGTTAACCGGCTAGAGTACTGTTTAACGCATTACGAAAAAATGGCCTTGCCCTAACTAAACAATCATTTCCCATGTGATGCTTCGGTCAGCGCCCTTCCTATCCATGGTAACCTTCTTCTGTTCCCAACTCAAGAAAATTTCTGTCTCCTCATCTCTGAAGCGATAGCTTCCTCTTTCTCCAGCCAGTACAAAATGCAATGCTTCCTTTCCATTTTCCCTTGAAGCGCCTGTCTTTTCACCATCTTCCCGCACACGGCCCTTCATTGCTGCTGCATATCCGCTTCGCAGATAAACAGGAAAATATTCTTCGGAAGAAATCACCGCATTTCCCTTATATCTTCTGTGTGTGAAAAATCCATACCAGACTCCTGGCGGAAGCCACAGCTGCCTGCTTGTCTGCTCCGCTTCCAATAATGGTGCCACAAGAAAACTCTCTCCAAACAGATACTCATCTTCCCACTCTACTGACTGCCTCTCCCTGGGCCATGTATATACAAGCGGCCGCATCATCGGCCGATACTGGTCACAGCAATCTGCTGCACTGCTGTAAATATAGGGAAGCAGCTTCATATGAAGATTGTGCCAGAAACGGATCTCTTCCAAAAGTTCCGGTTTTCCCCATGCGTTTGCTATATTCCATGGGCTGCGTTCATTATTTCCCGGAGCCCCAGGCAGAATCTCTTTAAACTGTCCACCGTCCGGTTCTGAATGCCACTGTAAAGCCGGCACAAAACAGGCAAACTGTGTGGCTCTCCGATACAGATCCGGTGTTGGAAGGGGTCCCGCAAATCCTGCTATATCAAAACTCCAAAAAGGTATTCCAGTCATTGCAGCGGACATACCTGCGTAGAACACTCCTTTCAGTTCACTGTTCTCTGACTGCTGATCGCCACCCCAATGAATGGGCACCCGGTGTGCTCCCCGCGAGCCAGCCCTGGAAAACAGAACGTGACGGTTTCCTAAAAATCGTGCATAGGCTTCTGTATACAGTCTTGCATACGCATTTTTGGCCTCTGTTCCATCCATTCCATTATGCAGCTTCACCTCCGGACGGTAAATAAATTCTCCGCCATCCGTCTTAAATCCGTCCACTCCCATATCAAGCAGATACTGTCGTTTTGCAAACCACTGCCGGGATGTCTCCTCATTGGAAAAATCCGGTATCAGGGAAGTCTCAAACCAGTTTCCTTCCGGTATCTGATAGGGAGTCCCATCCATATTTTTTACACAAAGTCCTTTTCTTACAGCATCTTCTTTATCAAGAACAAGCTGCCTGTTTTTTTCTTCCTGAGGTGGCTGACCTTTATATACCGGGATCTGCCAAAGAACCAGGCGTATGTTCTTTTCGTGAAGCTGACGTATCATGTCTGCAGGATCTGTCCAATACCTGCTTGTGGAATAATCGAAGTCTTCCTGGGAAAAGGCTGCTCCATCTGGCTTTGGCTCGTATGAGGCTCCGTTCCATATGTAAAATGTTGCCTCATCACTCCAGGCTTCCAAAACCATTACGCTTGCCGGAAATTGATACTCTTCCAGGTAGCGCATCTGATTCTCAACATCCTTCTGGCAGTTCCAGTGATTGGCTGAAATCCATATACCGAATGCATATTTTGGCGGCAACGCTGCCCTTCCAAACAGCTTCATATAACCGGAAATCACATCATCTACTGCTCCAGCAAATACATAGATCTCTGCTTCTGAAGGAATTTCACATTCAATCGTTTCCTGAAAAGAAAAGACCGTCTTTTTATCTGTAGCTATATAAATGCCAAGTCCTGTATCTGTCACAAAAAACGGAGCTGTCAGATATGTGTGATCCTGCTGATGGCAGAAATGTTCGATTACCTGATTCACTACTGTATTTCCCTTCTGATTCAGCCCGTTAAACTTTTCCCCCATACCGTATGCTCCTGCATACGCTGTCTTGATCCGGAGGATATCCCTTTCTTTTTTACTTTCTCGATACAGCGCAGCCTCTTTTCCATTTGGCAGCTTTACTGCCAGCATCCCTGTACCGCTGTGTATTTCCCATTGTTTCATTTCGTAATCAAGTCACCCTCTTTCTCTTCTTCCTGCAAACCTGTTACCCTTTAAACCGACAAACACTGGCCCGCTCAACAAGTCTCACCGGAAGAATCTCCTCTACTTTTTTCATCCCTGGATCTGCCATATTCTGTACAAGCAATTCTACAGCCCTCTGACCTTTCAGCGAAATTTCCTGACGAACCGTTGTAAGCCCCGGCGTCAGATAAGCGGAAATATCAAGATCATCAAATCCCATAATAGAAATATCCTCTGGTATCTGTACTCCAGACTCAAAAAAACCTTTCATCAGGCCAATAGCAAAAATATCTGCGGTT
>ENA-ORTM01002270-ORTM01002270.1-human-gut-metagenome-genome-assembly--contig:-NODE-2270-length-16422-cov-3.333904_pt1 | contig 16422 bp, 17 predicted proteins | sample MGYA00241909_ERZ509182 | MGnify/ENA primary metagenome ERZ509182 (study PRJEB26280, sample SAMEA2338855) | human gut metagenome | biome: human gut; feature: human-associated habitat; material: faeces...
TCGGACAAACGGTTTTCAAGACCGCCTCGTTATGACCACTTCGATACCTCTCCATGTTAGGCGCTGCGTTTCAGCGCAAAAAGAATGATATCATTTGTACGCAAATCTGTCAACACCTTTTTTTACTTTTTTTAATTTTTTTCCACATTTTTTGCTTTTCTCCTTAGAAAGGCCTGCGCAATCGCCAGATCTTCCGGAGTTGTAATCTTAATATTCTCATAGGAGCCTTCCAGAAGTTTCACCAAATGCCCCGTCATCCGTTCCAATACCATGGCATCATCCGTCACTCCACGCTCTTCACTGCGCATCAGACGTTCATACGCTTCTTTAATCAGGGAATAGGAAAATACCTGCGGCGTCTGAATCATCCACAGGCTGCTTCGATCCGGTGTCTGAACTGCAAACCCATTGCGATCTGCCACCTTAATGGTATCTTTTACCGGCATACCTACCACGCAGGCTTCATATTGGCGCACTCCTGCCAGCACTCTTCGCAGCATGGGCTGATCCACAAAAGGCCTTGCTCCATCATGGATAAATACATAATCGCATTTTTCAACAACCCGCAGCCCCTGAAATACAGAGTGATAACGCTCTGCGCCTCCCGCAATAATCTTAGTTACCTTTTGAAAACCATAGGCCTTTACAATCTGCTCCCGACAATATGGAATTTCTTCTTTCCCCGTCACCAGTATCACTTCCTGTACTTCCGAAAACGTTTCAAAAGCACTCAGCGAATGGCAAAGTACCGGCCATCCCCCCAGTGAAAGATACTGTTTGTGTATCTCGCTGTGCATCCGGCTTCCTTTTCCTGCCGCCAGCACAATGGCAACATTATGCTCTGTATCTTCTGCTTTTCTGCTGTTTTCCAATCCCGTTCCTATCATGTATTCATTCCTCTACCGTTCTCCCAATTTCAGGTTGGGTACCGCATTCAAAGTAAGATCTGCCCTGCTGCCTTTTCGATATTCATAATAGGCCGCTGCGCCGATCATCGCCGCATTATCTGTACATAAAATAGGTGACGGATAATAAAACTCCACCTGGTTTTCCCTGCAAGCTTCCCGCATCGCTGCTCTCAAAGCGGAATTTGAAGCAACTCCCCCTGCAATAGCCAGCTTTTTAAAACCAAATTCTTTCACAGCCCCCATAGCATGTTCCACCAGTACATCCGTTACTGCTTTCTGGAAAGAGGCTGCCACATCTGCTGTCACAATCTCCTCCCCCTTCATCCGACAGCCGTTCAGGTAATTCAGCACTGCAGATTTCAAGCCGCTGAAACTGAAATCATAATGAGCATCCGCAATTTTAGCTCTCGGAAAAACAATCGCATTGGGATTCCCTTCTTTTGCCACCCGATCGATCTTGGGACCGCCAGGATATCCCAGTCCAATGGCCCGCGCCACCTTGTCAAAGGCTTCCCCTGCAGCATCATCCCTGGTACGCCCCACAATCTCATATTCCCCGTAATCCTTCACTACTACCAGGTGCGTATGGCCTCCCGACACCACCAGACAGGCAAACGGAGGCTCCAGCTCTTTATTTTCAATATAATTGGCAGAAATATGTCCCTCAATGTGATGGACTCCTATCAAGGGCAGTTTTCTGGCATAGCTGATCGCCTTTGCTTCTGCTACCCCCACAAGCAAAGCTCCTACCAGCCCGGGCCCATAGGTCACAGCCACGGCATCCAGATCATCCAGCGTCATGTTCGCCGTATCCAATGCCTCCTGGATCACCTGATTGATTTTCTCTATATGTTTTCTGGAAGCGATCTCCGGCACCACGCCTCCATAGAGCGTATGCAGGTCAATCTGGGATGAGATAATATTAGAAAGTACCTCTCTGCCATTTCTTACCACCGCTGCAGCCGTCTCATCGCAGGAGCTTTCTATCGCCAATATTGTAACTTCTTTCTTTTCTTCCATCTTTCTCTCTATTCCTCCACAAAATCCAGCTCTATGGTCTTTCCGTCCTTTCCCGGCTTTCCATTAGGAAAAATATCTGTCACCTGCTTTATATATTCTTCCGGTTTTACCAAGGACGGGCTGTAGTGGGTAAGCCACAATTCTCTTACCTGCGCCTTTTTTGCAATCCTGGCCGCCTCTAAAAAAGTCATGTGCTTGTATTCCACTGCCTTTGCCTGTTTTTCAGGCTCTCCGTACATTCCTTCACAGATTAGAAGATCTGAACCCATCGCATTTGCCACAATAGATTCTGTAGGCCTGGTATCTGTCGTATACGTCAGCTTCAGTCCTTTTCTGGCTGGCCCCAGCACCATATCCGGCGTAAAGATTTTTCCGTTTTCTTCCAGAATTTCTCCTTTTTGAAGACGGCTCCAGAATTTCATGGGAATCTCCTGGCTTCTGGCCCGCTCTGCATCGAACCGCCCTGCCCGGTCCAGTTCCAAGGTATAGCCGTAACACAGAACATTATGGTTTACCCGAAAAGCCCTGAGCCGATATCCATTTAACGCAAACTCCTGCTGCGGCCCCTGTATCTCCAAAAAACGCAGCTCAAAAGGCAGCTCTGGAGCAATGATCCGCAGCGCATTCACCACCCGTTCCAATCCTTTCGGTCCAATCAGCGTCAACGGCTCCCTCCGATCTGCATTTCCCATAGTAAGGAGCAGCCCCGGAAGCCCGCTGATATGGTCTCCATGATAATGAGTAAAACAAATCACATCAATCGGTTTAAAACTCCAGCCTTTTTCCTTTAATGCAATTTGCGTTCCCTCACCGCAGTCAATCAGCAGACTGCTGCCATTATATCTGACCATCAGAGATGTCAGCCAACGATAGGGAAGAGGCATCATTCCGCCGCTTCCCAACAAACATACATCTAACATGTCTATTCCCCATTTTATTTCTTTAGTAATAACTGCTTAAAACCAGTTTTCTTTTCCTCCTGAAAGCAGACAGATAAACGCTGACGGTTTACGCCTGCCAGCCAAAGCCTGCCCGGATCTGGACCATAGCATCATACAAATTCTCTCTGCTTTTTCACCGTCACCGGAATCTTAAATCCTAAAATCAGGCGGTCATAGCAGCGTTCACACAGATCAAAGGAATGGATCTCTCCATCTTTTTCAGAAAAATATCCCCAGGTCTTTTCCACCGTTAAGACCCCTTCCTGGGGCAGATCTTTCTCCATTTTCATCTCTCTTCCGCACATATTGCAGAATAAACTGTATCTTCTCATGCCGTTTCCTCCCACTGGTCTCCTGTTTTCCGGGGATATCCCCAAGAATCATTATATCCAGCAGACAATTTCCTGCCTAGTGGAAATGGCTGCTAATTACTTTCTTTCCCGCTCCTATCGGATATTCAAATCCTCTGTCCACATAATGGCTCCGTCCTCTGTGGGCTTCGAATAAAAATTTTTCCGTACTCCCACGGTAAAAAATCCCAATTTTTCATACAGGCCGATGGCAGCTGCGTTGCTCACCCGAACTTCCAGTGTAAAACGTCTGACCCCCCGGCTTCTTCCCAGGCTCATTAGATTCTCCAGCATCCGCCTTCCCACTCCTGCGCCCCGATACGGTTCATCCACCGCCACATTGGTAATATCTGCCTCATCAAAGCTTTGAAGGAATCCGCAGTAGCCCACCACCTGACCAGCCATCACTGCTGCCACATAACAGGTATCCGAAGACCGCAGAGAAGCGGCAAAGCCATTTCTGCTCCATGGTTCGCTGAAAGTTCTTCTTTCAATTTCCGCCACCTGCTCCAAATGGAGTGCTTCCATCGGCACGATCTGAAGCACGTTCAAAGATGCCGGATTCATACACCCGCTCTGCTTCTGTTCCGGCGGTTTCTGATCCAGGCCTGCATTCCGTTTCTGCTCCGGCACTTCCCTATTCATGCCTCTGCTCCATTTCTGCCTGAAGCCGCTTTGCCCGCTCCCTCTCTGCCTGAGATACCCGCAGATAATCCGGGCGATGAGAGGCAGCCGTCTCCGTCCTTCCGTCTTTCACGTATTCCATCCCCAGTACTGCCAGAGAAGAAGCCCTCTGCTGGTTTACATGAGCCGGGGCAAATTCGTAAGGAACCGTAAGGCATTCCTCCAGCAGTTTCCGGTAAGCAAGCGCCCCATCTCCCATCAGGATCACAGGCCGTTTTCTCTCATTTAGCTTTTCCGCCATTTTTACAGCCTCCACTGCCATCTGATCCTCCAAAACCGCAAGTTTTCCCTGACGAAATTCATAGAGTCCGGTATAAACCTGATCTCTCCTGGCATCCATCATAGGACAGATCAGGCGCTCTGTTCCATACAGATTGTAGGCCAGTCCTTCCAGGGTAGGAATCGAAACCAAAGGTTTCTTCAATGCAAGCCCCAGTCCCTTGGCGGTAGCAGAACCAATACGCAGCCCGGTAAAGGAGCCCGGCCCTCCTGCCACTGCAATGGCATCTACTGTATTCAAATCCAGATCTATCATTTTCCCTATCTCATCCAGCATAGGAAGCAGCGTCTGAGAATGGGTCTTTTTGTAATTCACCGTATACTCTGCCAACAGCTTTTCATCCTCCGCCACTGCCACGGAAGCCACCATACCTGAGCTGTCCAAAGCTAATACTTTCATTCCTGTTCCCCCTCTCTACTTTTCCGCCACTGTGATCTTCCTGTAGTCAAACCCTTTGTCTAAATCTTTCTCGATACAGATTCTTATCACATGCTCCGGAAGGATCTCCTGTATCAAATCCGCCCACTCGATCAAACAGACGCCCTGTCCATAAAAACAGTCCTCATAGCCGATCTCCTCCATTTCCTCCACATCACCAATGCGATATACGTCAAAATGATACAAAGGAAGCCTTCCCTCTTCATAAATCTGTACAATGGTAAAGGTAGGGCTGTTTACCGGCTCTGTAATGCCAAGTCCTGCCGCCAGTCCCTGGGTAAATACGGTTTTCCCCACTCCCAGGTCTCCGATCAGGGTATAGATCTGCCCCGGCCGGGCCTGACTGCCTATTTGATATCCCAATTCATAGGTTTCTTTTTCTGATCTGCTCTCTATGACCATCTTTCACCTCAAACTTCAAACTCAATCTGTAAATCTTTCTCCATCCGGCATCAGCCAAACGAAGCAGACTCCACAATTCACCAAAGGGACCGCCAGGGGGCTCCCCCCAACAGTCCCTCCATTATATACCACTTTCTTTCTCCCATGCAACCTATACTTGCAAAAAACCAAAGGGATCCTCTGTGTCTTTCAAAAAATGCATCAGCATATAGGCGCACTGCACAGCCACCCGCTCCTCCCGCAGGATTCGCCGTACCTCCCTCCGGTCTGCCAGCACCACTTCCAGCTCCTCTGAATCTTCCAGCCCGGCGGAACTGACTTCTCCGGAAGCAGTTCCAAAGGCCATGGAACAGCATTCGTCCGTCATGCCGACAGTGGTATAAAAGGGCTTCTCAAACATGGAATCTGCGTTCACAGGAGAGAACTTCAGACCAGTCTCCTCCCTAAGCTCCCGGGCTGCTGCCTGGCAGATATCTTCCCCAGGTTCCAGAAGGCCCGCGGGAAATTCATAGATACATCCGCCCAGAGGATACCGGTACTGGCGTACCAAGACCACCTGATCTTTAGCTTCCCCATACAGGCAATAGATGGCCACCCCGTCCGGCCGGTCCGCTTGGCCCCTCTGGTTCATTTTCAGCCCCTCCTTATTTTGAGCCCGGGATGCCATATAATAAGGGAAACTTTCTCCCTTTCTGTCCTCTGCCTCTAGTTCAAAAAAATTCAAATGAATATTCTCTGTAATCTGCTTGATCTTTCGCACCCTGCTCATCGCTTTTCACTCTCCTCCATCCGTTACTTTCAGGTTGTCTGCTGTCCGATTTTCCAGAAAATTCCTGTGCCCCTGCTCTTTTCAGTATGATAGCTTCCTTATTACTTCCGAAGAAAAACGGAAATCCGCTTATACACCAGGAACGTAATCCCTCCGTTGATTCCTGCCTTTACCACATTAAAACCTGCAATAAACGGCATGAGGCTCCAAACCGCGCTTCTTGGCACTCCCATAAAGACAGGTGTGATCACCAAATTGGCGCCCACCATCACCACCGCCATGGCAACCATCCCAAAGATCAATCCTGCTACCGCCATCTTTCTGGTTTTGTGCCGACAGTAAATGCATCCGGCCACACCCGCCAGAACGCCTGTGGCAATGATGTGCATGATAATACCGTAAATGCCGCTGGCCAAGCTTACGGTTGCCCCCTGAATCACCGAGGTGATCACGGTCAGAAGCAGACCGGCTGCAGGCCCAAAAGCAAAGGTGCCAATGAGAATAGAGATATCCGCAGGATCATACTCCAAAAAAGCCACTGCCGGAAAAATAGGAAAATGGATAAAATATACCAGTACAATGGAAATTGCCACCAGCATCCCCATCTTTACCATCTGCCGTGTCCGAATCCCTCCGTCTGATACTCTGTTTGATTTTACTCTCTGCATTGCTTCCTGTGACATACTTCTTCCTCCTGTATCCAAATTCTTTGGGAATGCTACAAAGCAGAACGCCTCCGGCAATCCTTTTTCGGATGATTTTTCTCCGTAAATCCACTGGAATTCGTATTTTGCAGTATCCCCTATTTGCAGTATTTTTGAAGAATCTGTCAGCGCAGTACGCACAAAAACCCCGGAATCATAGATTCCAGGGTTCCATACGACATAAACATATTGTTCGTTTCTTTCATCCGGACTGTACCGTTGGTATGGGATTCTAACCCATTCTGCTCTCTGCCAAAGAACCTCCCAAAACAGCGCTTCGCTCTTCTGGGACAATCATCCTGCCTATCACTGAAAGCTCGCGGACTCATCGCATCTGCGCATCACCGCCAGTGAGGAATTGCACCTCGCCCTGAAACAGATTTTTCTATGGACATCATAGCACTGCTTTTTCCCGGTGTCAAGAAAACTCTAAGCAGTATCAGCCAAAATATTTCCATCTGCTATCCATACAACAAACTTCACGATACACTTGTAAATGATCTTGCTAAAAACACAGCGGGCAGCGATCTACAGCTTCATGGTAAGAGAGATCCGTTTCTTAGCCACATCCACGCTCAATACCTTCACCTCTACAATATCCCCTACACTCACTACCTCAAGAGGATGTTTTACAAACTTTTTACTGCTAAGCTGGGAAATGTGCACCAGACCATCCTGATGGACACCAATATCCACAAAGGCGCCAAAATCGATCACATTCCGCACGGTTCCTTTTAAGATCATACCCGGTGTCAGATCTTTCATATCCAGCACATCGCTGCGCAGGATGGGTTTTGGCATCTCTTCTCTCGGATCCCGTCCCGGCTTCTCCAGCTCTTTCACAATATCCCGTAAAGTGATCTCTCCGATCTCCAGCTCTTTTGCCAGCTTTCCATAGTCAGATATTTTCCTGGAAATGCCTTTCAGGTTTCCCTTATCCACATCCTCCAGAGAATACCCCAGACGCTTCAAAAGCTTCTCCGCTGCCTCATAGCTCTCCGGATGAACCGTGGTTCCGTCCAGAGGATTCGCCCCTCCCTGAATTTTCAGGAAGCCTGCGCACTGCTGAAATGCCTTTGGCCCCAGTTTCGCCACCTTCAAAAGCTGTCGTCTGTCAGTAAAACGGCCGTTTTCTTCCCGATAGGCCACTACATTCTTGGCAATGGTCTTGGAAATTCCGGACACATATTCCATCAGGGATACCGAAGCGGTATTCAGATCTACCCCCACTTTATTGACGCAATCTTCCACTACGCCGCTTAGAGCCTCTCCCAGCTTTTTCTGATTCATGTCGTGCTGGTACTGGCCCACACCGATGGATTTGGGATCAATTTTCACCAGTTCTGCCAGAGGATCCTGAAGTCTTCTGGCAATGGATGCCGCGCTTCTTTGTCCCACATCAAAATTAGGGAACTCCTCTGTCGCCAGCTTGCTGGCAGAATACACCGAGGCACCTGCTTCATTGACAATCACATACTGTACCTGTTCAGGAATTTCTTTAAACAGCTCAACGATCACCTGCTCTGATTCACGGGAAGCAGTTCCGTTTCCCACAGAAAACAGCGTCACATGATACTTTTGAATCAATTTCTTCAGCGTCTCTTTGGCTGCCTGAATCTTTGCAGGAGTGGTAGGGGCTGTAGGATAGATCACCGTAGTGTCCAGAACCTTCCCCGTAGGATCCACCACTGCCAGCTTGCAGCCGGTACGGAACGCGGGATCCCAGCCCAACACCACCTGGCCGGAAATAGGAGGCTGCATCAGAAGCTGCTCCAGATTTTTTCCAAATACCTGGATTGCCCCATCCTCTGCCTTTTCCGTAAGATCATTGCGGATCTCACGCTCAATGGCCGGAGCAATAAGACGCTGATAGCTGTCCTTAGCCACCTCCTGCAAAACGGGGGTTGTATTGGGATTCTCCCGGACAATGATCTGGCGTTCCAGATAAGCCAGAATCTTCTCCTCCGCAGCCTCCAGTTTAACGGTAAGGAACTTCTCCTTTTCCCCCCGGTTAAGCGCCAGAATCCGATGGCCAGCCACCTTGGAAACTGCCTCTTCATAGTGATAATAAGTTTCATAGACCGACTCTGCCTTCTCATCCTTTGCCTCCGAAGTAAGCCGGCCTTCCTTCACGGTCATTTCCCGTATCCTGGTGCGGTATTCTGCCTCGTCGGATACCCGCTCCGCCAGAATATCCATAGCTCCTGCAAGAGCCTCCTTCTCATCTGCCACGCCTTTTTCTTCTGAAACGTAAGCTGCAGCCTCCTGGTCCAGAGGATTTCTGACCATCTGAAGCATAATCAGATCAGCCAGCGGTTCCAGCCCTTTTTCTTTTGCTATAGTAGCCCTGGTTCTCCTCTTGGGGCGATAGGGACGATACAGATCCTCCACTGCCACCAGGGTTGCGGCCTCCAAAATCTGTTTTTTCAGTTCTGGCGTCAGCTTTCCCTGTTCCTCTATAGTAGAAATCACCTGCTCTTTTTTCTCTTCCAGATTCCGCAGATAATTCAGTCTCTCAAACAATTTTCTCAAAACCTCATCGTTTAAAGATCCTGTCGCCTCCTTCCGATAGCGGGAAATAAAGGGAATCGTATTTCCATCGTCGATCAGTCCCACCGCGGCCTCCACCTGCCACGTTTTTACTTCCAGCTCCTGAGCCAGTGTTTTAATAATATCCATGTAATCTCTCCTTTTGCTGTATCTTAGGGCTTTTATCTGAGCAGCCAGCTCATCATTTCATAGCCCTTTTTTCTGTCAATTCCGCTTTCGCGGGCTTCTCGCTCACTGTACTTCCAGTGCCTCTTAAGCGGCGCTGTGCTGTCATAGAGAAGATACGGCACCGGATCCCCGGTGTGAGTCCTCACCCGTATGGGCGTTGGATGATCCGGAAGCACCAGCAGACGATATTCCTGGCCGGAAGCATCCATCTGCTCTTTCACCAGACGGATCACTCTCTGATCCAGATACTCAATAGCCTGTATCTTCCGCTCCACACTTCCCTGATGCCCCATCTCATCCGGCGCCTCCACGTGAATGTAAGCAAAATCCATACCGCCATGAAGAAGCTCCTCCACTGCCGCCTGGGCCTTGCCCTCATAATTGGTGTGCAGCCCTCCGTTCGCTCCCACCACCGGATGCACCTTCATTCCCGCTCCCACGGCAATGCCTTTCAGCAAATCCACTGCTGAAATCATCACGCCCTTTTTGTGATAAGTCGCTTCAAAAGCCGGAAGGGACGGGCGGGTTCCAGCTCCCCAGAACCAGCAGCTGTTAGCCGGGTTCAGACCTTTTTGTTTTCTCTCCCTGTTAATGGGATGGTTCGAAAGAATCTCATAGCTGCGCTTCTGCATTTCCAAAAGAGCTGTCTCCTTCGGCAGCCATGGTCCGATGGTCTCTGTAAGATGGTCGTGGGGGGCCGCAAGCTCCGCCACCCTGCCTCTTTTCCAGATCAGACAGTGGCGATAACTGGTTCCTGGATACAGCTGATACTCCTCTATCTCCAATTCTTTTTTCAAGGCCTCCACCAGAACCTGAGCCTCCTGTGTACTGATCTCATCAGAGCTGTGATCCAGAATCCGTTTTTCTTCATAAGGCGCTTCCTCCGAGAGAGTTACCAAATTGCATCGGATCGCCACATCCTCCGCCTCCATGGGCACCCCGATGCTTAACGCCTCCAGCGGAGATCTTCCGGTATAATATTGCTTTGGATCGTATCCAAGAACCGCCAGATTGGCCGTATCGCTGCCTGGCTTCATCCCCTCTGGGATGGTGTGAAGAAGTCCGATCTCTGAGACAGCCGCCAGCTGATCCAAGGCAGGCGTAGCTGCATACTCCAGAGGTGTTCTTCCTCCCAGACATTCTAACGGCTCATCTGCCATTCCATCTCCCAGCACCACAATATACTTCATACTCTGCACCTCCTGTAAAATGCACATTTCCGGCTTCCCTCTGCCCGTTTGTCCAACCTGCCATTCCGCCGCACCGTTCAGGGCACCTTCTGATTTTCCACCCTTCAAGAGAAAAAAGGAGGCCTCATTCGCCCCCTAAAATTTTTAATTGCTGCACACCTTTTTTCATTTCGATCAGATTCATCATCTCTGATACATCCCCGGTATCCGGCAAAACCTCCACACTGATGGTGGTGGAAGCAATTCCGTTGGTAGGGATACTCTGATGGATAGTCAGGATATTAGCCTGGTGTTCTGCCACCACCCGCAGCACATCCGAAAGCAGCCCCGGCTCATCGTGCATCTGCAGTACAAACGTAATGGTCTTTCCCCTGGAATTTTCATGAAAGGGAAAAATGTCATCTTTGTATTTATAAAAAGAGCTGCGGCTGATGCCCACCTGATCCGTGGCTTCCTGAACCGTCTCCGCCAGATGCATCTCCAGAAGCCTCTTGGCTTCCACAACCTTCAGCAAAACCTCCGGAACCGCCTTCTCCTTCACAACAAAATACTGCTTTTTTCCAGCCATTTCCTTTTACCTCACCGCTGCGCCGGACTCTGTCCGCAGTTAAAACACATATGTAATCACCCAAAAGATAGTACCACATTTTTTTCTCCAGTGCAACGGATAAAATATCCTCCGGGGAGAAAACCCTTTTTCAGCCGAAAGCCCAATCCTTTCCCGGCCGCTTCCGCTTCACTAAAATTTCCGTCCTCCTCCGCCAAAAGAATTTCCTTCCAAGCCGGAGTGGACAGTAGAAGAACCTTCTCCGCTATGGTTTCCACCGTCAGGCGGCTTCCTGGGAATATGGCGCCTGGTCACCAGGCGATTTATAAAAACATCCTCCTTCTCTGTCAGCTCCAGCTTCACTGACTGCTGGCAGTCTCTGGCTTCCTTTGAAGATTTTTTCCGGTAGCTTCTCTTTATCCCACCAAAAACTCCTGCGCCTGCAAGAAGTGCCGCTGTCAGGGCAATCAGCAGCTGAGAAGCTCCCATCTTCTTTCTTTTTTCATGGTAAGTCACCTTTCCGGTATCCTCATCCACCAAAAAAGTGCCTGCCTCCACCCCCTCCTTCCAATATTCTTCCGTCTGCTCCAACATGGCCCAAAAAGCACCATAATAATTCTCGTCTGTAACCAATTCATATCCAGCATCCAAAGCAGTCTCCCACCGCTTATCATTCAGCACATACCGCATTTCTCCTGAGGTGGCCAGATACAGCTCCCGATTGTCCATATCAATCAGATACACCGCTCCATCCTGCCCAGTCTGATGCTCCATGTAAAAATCCTCAGCTGCCTCCCTGCTGGTTTTTCCGCCGGCATCTCCTAGGGTTACCACAAAAAATTCATACCCTGTATCCTGAAAAAGCGCCTCTGCTTTTTCCTCCAGCTGCTGTTCCTGAGAAAGGCTTAAGAGGTCTCCCTCATCAAACACCCACTGCTCCTGTCCGGCCTGGACTTCCAAAAGCTCCAAACTGCCCAAAAGGCCTTCTGTTTTCCATATCCCATCCCCTTCGGAAAAATCAGCAAACCAGAAAGGCCCCAGAAAATCCGCAATAAAAAAGATAGAAAGTCCCAGAATACAGCCTTTGAAAATAATCCCTCTTCCCGTTCTGTCTCTTCTGCTCTGTCTCATCATAAGCCATATCCTCCTGCCAGAAACAAAAGCAGCGCTAACAAAAACACAACTGCCATAACAATCCCTGAAAAAATCCCCAGTTTTTTGTAATCCACCGGCAATTCTCCCCATACCGTTCCAGTCTGTCCGTTCATGGCATAGAAATAGGTGTCCCCCTCTTTTCCCCGATAGGTCAAAACCCATACCGGAAGGAGCAGATAACGCCAGTGCTCCTGTTCCAAAACGGTATGTGCGTTTCCCACTGTCACAGTGCTGTACCCCTGGATACTGTTTCTCAGACTTCTTTCCGCCTGCTTCCTGGCCTCCTGATGCACCTCTTCTTCCATCTGTTCCCGCTCCATGTCCCTTTTTTCTGCCAAAAATCCCGACAGATATCCCAGATGGAATTTCTTAGCTTCTCTCAATCGATAGGGCAACACCCCTTCTACCAGAGCCCGGTTCCCTTTTGTCAGTGCATTTCTGGTAATATATTCCAGTGACACTGCCCCGCTGCGTTTTACGCGGTACATGCTGGTCTCCGTGAACTCTGTCTCTCCATTCTGCCACACCCGCACCTTCGCCGCCTCACCGGTTATTTCCCCTGTCAGCTCACAGTCACAGCTCCAATACGGATAATACACTCCGCATAGTTTCTCGATCTGACTCTCATCAAAAAAATCTTTGGGAACAAATTTCTTCCGTCCCACATAGTTTAAAAACTGTTTTACAGCCTCTTTTTTATCAAAGGCAAAGGGAATCACCAAGTCAGGTGAAAATTCTCCGGAGAGCCGTCCCTGAAGCACTACCGGACTGTGACAATAGTAGCAGAAGGTGGCCGCAGTCGTCTCCTCCGTCACAATCTGAGCGCCGCAATTGGGGCAGGTATAAAACATGGCTTCTGTTTTGGAATCCGTTCTGCCCGACGCTTTCTTTGCTTTGCAGGCGTCTCTTCCATCTTGCTCGTCCCCCCCGTCCTCTCCAGAATTTTCCTGTGAAGCCAATAATTTTTCCAGCTCCTGCTGGCCAAACTGAGAGCCGCAGTATTCACATTTCTGTTTCTGTTGGCTGGGATCAAAAACCAGCTCACCTCCACAGTTGGGACATTTCAAGATCGTAACTGCCATTTTCCTTTCCTCCTGCTCCTTCCTGTTTCCCAGATTCTATCTTCAACATTGACCTTTGATATTCCTCTGCTCCCAGCCCTCCCGTTCTCAAACCGCCCGTTCTATACCGATCGGTCTATTATCTTCTCGGCTTACCGCACTCGGAACAAAATTTTCCCGTATTCTCTTTTCCGCACGGACAGATCCAGCTCTCCTTTTCCGGTCTTGGCCTGCCGCACTCGGAACAAAATTTTCCCGTATTCTCCACTCCGCACAGACAGATCCAGCTCTCCTTTTCCGGCCTTGGCCTGCCGCACTCGGAACAAAACTTCCCCGTATTTTCCGTTCCGCACGGACAGATCCAGCTCTCCCGGTTTCCGGTTTTTCCATCCCCTCCTGCCAAAAACGCCCTGTTTTCTTCCTCCGCTTTTCTCTCCTGCATCCCCGCCCGGTTCATCTGCATCTGCTGCAAATTCACTGCGCTGGCAGTTCCCATCACAGAACCCGCCGCCTGCATCCCAAATCCCATTCCCATGTAGCCTGCCGCACTGCCCCCCGGATTCGATCCTGCCGCTTCCAGTCCTCTTGCCACAGCGCTCTGAAGATAACCCTCCCGGATGCCCGGATCTCCCATCATCGCTCCCTGATTTCTCATTTGAATCAGATTTTGAGACTCCTCATCATAGGAAATACTGGCAATCGCCACCGACTGGATCTCCATTCCCCTCAGCTTTTTCCAGTCCTCATCCAACGTATCTGCCATATACCGGCTTAGCTCCCGGCTCTTGGATGCCACATAGGAAATACGGATCCCGTCCGCTGACATCTGATTAACCGAAGTCTGCAAAGCCTCCAGAAATTCTGAAAGATACTGCTCATTCATATCCTCGATCTCCATCCTGGCAGCATTTTTCGGCACTGCTTCTGCGTAGAACAGCAGCGGATTGGTGATCTTCACAGAGTAGGTGCCATGAGCCCGGAGAAACAGCTCCGCATTATAAAAATTATCAAAATAGTTGATGGGATTTCTGGTACCGAATTTAATCCCCCTGATTTCCTGGAGATTCAGATAAAATACCTGCTGGGACATGGGGGTTGTCCCTCCGAACCGGAACCGCTCAAAAGCCTCCCCCAAACTTTCCTCCAACTGTCCACTAAAAAGAGAAGGCATGGAAGAGTTATCCACAATAAAGTACCCCGGCTCCGCTGTGTAATCCACAATCTTTCCGCCATCCACCAGAAACATAAACTGATTTTCATACACATGGATCACCGAACCGTTGGAGATCACATTTTTACTTCCTCTTCCTCCCCCGCTCTTCTTCACCACACCCTTCACAAACACCGTCTGGCTGCCCATGGCTTCCGGCTCCACTACTTCCTTCCACTGATCAAAGATGGCTCCTGTAACGGTCTGCATCGCTGCCTTAATAATACCCATGATCTTTCCTCCCAAACGAAAAAGACTGGCCAGAACTTCTTGCCTTCTGTCTATTTTTCTGTTTTGATCTTGCCCGACCGGCTGGTTTAACACCGCTCCGTTCTGTCTGCATTTATGTTCTTATCTTACTATAGGAGGGTTCGCTGCACAAGAAAATTTTCAGAATTATATCAACTAGGTTTCACATCGTGTACAACGGCTGTCCTGTAAAAATTTCCTCCGCTTTCGCGGCATCCTTCTGCTCCTGCGCAGTGCGGTTCTGCTGACCGTCGAATTCTTCCTTCAGGGCTTTTGACAACTTAATCTTCATAGAAAGAAATTTCCTAATGAAACAAAAACAGCGCCAAGCAAAGATCAGACGTTTATGTCTCCCATCTTTCCTTTGGCGCCGCCTCCGGCAAAACGCTTATTTTTCAGTTAATTTTCTTCCTCCGGCCCAAGAGTAAGCCATTTCAGATAGGCATTGATAAACAAATCGATGTTTCCATCCATCACACTGTCTACATTACCGGTCTCCGCATTTGTTCGATGATCCTTCACCATGGTATATGGCTGAAATACATAGGAACGGATCTGGTTCCCCCAGCCGATCTCCTTTACCTCTCCACGGATATCAGAAGCTTTCTCCTTATTCTCCTGCTGCTTTAGCAGATACAGCTTGGCCTTCAGCATCTGCATAGCCTTATCCTTATTCATATGCTGGGAGCGCTCGTTCTGGCACTGCACCACAATCCCTGTAGGAAAGTGAGTAATGCGGATAGCGGAAGAAGTCTTATTGATATGCTGACCGCCTGCTCCGCTGGAACGGTAGGTGTCGATCCGGATATCTTCATCCCTAATTTCCACATCCAGATCTTCCTCAATATCTGGCATCACATCACAGCTCACAAAAGAAGTCTGACGTTTTCCCGCTGCATTGAAGGGCGAGATTCGAACCAGACGGTGCACCCCCCGCTCTGATTTCAAATAACCAAAGGCATTTTCTCCGTTTACCTGGAAGGTCACAGACTTAATACCAGCCTCATCTCCATCCAAGTAGTCCAGCACCTCCAGTTGGAAGCCCTTTTTGTCTGCCCAGCGGCAGTACATCCGGTACAGCATGGATGCCCAGTCGCAGGACTCGGTGCCCCCTGCTCCTGCGTGGAGAGTCACTATGGCATTAGAATTGTCATACTCTCCGGACAACAGCGTCTTGATTCTCACTGCATCGAAGGTCTCCCGAAAAGAATCCAGGATCTCCTGGATCTCCGGAATAACCGCAGGATCATTTTCTTCATAGCCCATTTCCAGCAGCAGCTCCACCTCTTCATATTGCTCTTTCAGCTGCTGATATACCTGTACGTCATCCTTGAGGCTCTTTAGTACCTTCATGGACTCCTGGGATTTTTCAGGATTGTCCCAGAAGCCGGGAGCCTCCATCTCTCTTTCTAATTCCTGGATTCGCTGCTCTTTGTTTACCAGGTCAAAGTGAATCCCTCACTTCCACTAATGGTCTTGTATAGCTGTTTAAAATTGCTTTGAATTCATCTAATTCAACCATAGCTTCACCTTCTTTCTATTTTGCCTTTCGACCGCAGCACTGCTTGTATTTCTTGCCGCTTCCGCAGGGGCAGGGATCATTGGGATAGATCTTTGTCTCTGTCCGACGCTTAGGCGCTTTCTGAGCAGTGTCATCTTTATTGGTTCCCGTTACCTTAGCCACTTCCTCACGCTCTACCTTCTGCTCTACCCGAACATGGTACAGCATCTTTAGAGTATCCTCCTGAATGGCAGCGGTCATGGAATTGAACATATCATAACCGCTCATTTTGAAC
>ENA-ORTM01002277-ORTM01002277.1-human-gut-metagenome-genome-assembly--contig:-NODE-2277-length-16365-cov-5.576272_pt1 | contig 16365 bp, 15 predicted proteins | sample MGYA00241909_ERZ509182 | MGnify/ENA primary metagenome ERZ509182 (study PRJEB26280, sample SAMEA2338855) | human gut metagenome | biome: human gut; feature: human-associated habitat; material: faeces...
AGTTTGAGTGCCTTATACACTCTCGGATTGCCCTGTACCACCACATCCTGATTCAAACAGCGGCGGTAACAGTATTCCTGTTTTGGCAATCCCGATAAGGCAACCGCCTTGTTAATAAGTTCATTTTCTTCGGGAGATACCCGAAACCCTACCGTAATGTTTCTCCAACGATTTTTGTTATCCCTGTTCTTAGCTGACATTTTCAACCTCTCCTTTCCCTAAATCATCTAATCTATCTGCCATTTCCGTCTGTTTTGACGGGAACAGATGAGCGTACTGGTAAGTGATGTCAATGCTTTCATGCCCCACACGGTCTGCAATCGCCACCGCTGAAAAGCCCATATCAATGAGCAAACTTATATGACTGTGACGGAGATCGTGAATGCGGATACGCTTTACCCCTGCGGCATTTGCCCCTCTGTCCATCTCGTGATGGAGATAACTTTTTGTGACTGTAAAGATACGGTCTTTCTTCTTTAATCCGTAAAGCATACTCAGATATTCCTGCATTTCCTCACAAAGAAACTTCGGCATTTTGATCATGCGGTTGCTTTTCTTTGTTTTCGGTGTGGTAATCACATCTTCTCCGTGTAGCCGCTGATAAGATTTATTGATTCTGACGGTTTCTTTCTCAAAATCGAAATCGGCTGCGGTCAGTGCAAGAAGTTCTCCTTCTCGGATACCGCACCAATAGAGCATTTCAAAAGCGTAAAAGGAAACTGGTTTGTCCATCATTTCAAAAGAGAATTTCTTGTATTCTTCTTTTGTCCAAAACAGCATTTCCTTGTGTTCCTCACTTCCCATATTTCCTACTTTTGCGGCAGGATTGGAACGCAGCTCATAGTAACGTACCGCATGATTAAATATGGCTGACAGTTGATTGTGCAGCGTTTTTAGATAGGTCTGTGAGTATGGCTTTTTCTTCTCATCCCGATAGGCAAGCAGTTCATTCTGCCATGTGATAATCTCTTTTGTGGAAATCTCGCTAATCCTTAACTTTCCGAAATACGGAAGTATCTTCGTGCGGATGATATGCTCCTTTGTCAGCCATGTGTTCTCCTTCAGACGTGTTTTCACATCCCGGATATACAATTCGGTAAAGGCTTCAAAACTCATATCAAGGTCAGAAGCATTCTGTAACTGGAACATCCGCTCCCATTCCTGTGCTTCTTTCTTGGTAGCAAAACCACGTTTACATTTCTGCCTACGCTCGCCTTTCCAGTTCACATACCTTGCCATCACATACCATGTTCCATTGTCCTCATTCTTAAATACCGGCATTATTTTTCCTCCTTTCCTGCTCCGTAGAGCCTTTCATAGAAATACTGGCGGTTCACACGCCCCGCAATCGTAATAAAGCCCTTTTCTTTCAATTCCTCATTCAACTGTCGAATTAACTTATAGGCATAAGGCTTTGATACGCTTAGTTCCTGTGCCACTTCTCCGGCACGAATAAATTTGTTATCCATAGATTGCCCTCCTTCTTTTCTAAACTTATTTGCTTAATTTCGAATTCATTATACTAAGCATATTTGCTTGTGTCAAGCGGTTTTTTGAAAAATATTAAACTTTTTTGTTTTGTATTATCTTGACTTCTCCTAAACATATCTGCTATACTGATTACACTACATATACAAGGAGCGATGATGATGGCTATTGGAGAAAGAATACATTTTTTCCGCATTCTGCGTGGAATGACACAAAAATATCTTGGTACGATTGTCGGTTTTCCTGAACGAAGTGCTGATGTACGTTTAGCTCAATATGAAACAGGAACAAGAAAACCGAAGGCGGAACTTACTGCTGCATTGGCACAGGCACTTGATGTTTCCCCTCATGCCCTCGATGTACCTGACATTGACAGCTATATCGGACTGATGCACACTTTGTTTACCCTTGAAGATCTGTATGGTCTGACTGTCAGCGAAGCAGACGGAGAAATCTGTCTGAAAGTCAACAAGGAAAAAGGAAAAAACGCCCACGAACTACTAAAAATGCTCTATGCTTGGAAAGAGCAGGCGGACAAGTTATCTTCCGAAGAAATCAGCAGGGAAGAATACGATAACTGGCGTTACCACTATCCGAAGTTCGATACCACACAGAGATGGGCAAAAGTACCCTCACAGGAACTTAGTGACGCTTTGGTTGAAATGTTCAAAGACCAACTCAAACCAGATAAATAAAGACGACAAAAAACCCTTAGCCATGAGTTTCATACCCACAGCTAAGGGCTTAGTTTATAATATGGATTTATTTGTTGCACAACCACCTGTCAATCATTCTTTAACCGCAAAACCATTGGATTACAAGAATAATGGCTCTTATGCAACTGTTATCAATTTGTTATCAAAAGACTTCTTGAAGTGCCGCAAACCCGCATAAACACTGGGTTTTTACGATACTCCAACTTATTCAAACTCTATGGTTGCCGGCGGCTTAGGTGACATATCGTAGCATACCCGATTCACATTCTCCACCTCTGCAAGGATCCGCTCTGTAATCTTCTGAAGTACCTCCCAATCTACCCGCTCAATGGTGGCGCTCATAGCGTCAATAGTATTGATGGCGCGGATGATCACCATATATTCAAAACATCTCGCATGATTCTTCATGCCTACAGACTTGAAATCCGGCACTACAGTAAAGTACTGCCATACCTTCTTATCCAAGCCTGCCTTCGCAAATTCTTCCCGCAAAATGGCATCGGATTCTCTCACTGCCTCTAAACGATCTCTGGTAATGGCTCCCAGACAACGAACCCCAAGTCCCGGTCCCGGGAAGGGCTGACGATAGACCATCTCCGCCGGAAGCCCCAGCTCCAGGCCGCAGGCCCGCACTTCATCCTTAAACAGCTGTTTTAAAGGCTCCACCAATTCAAACTGCAGATCCTCAGGCAATCCGCCTACGTTGTGATGAGATTTTACCATTTTAGCTGTCTTGGTTCCACTCTCAATAATATCCGGATAGATGGTTCCCTGCCCCAGGAAATCAATTCCCTCCAGCTTTCTTGCTTCCTCTTCGAATACCCGGATGAACTCTCCTCCAATGATCTTTCGCTTCTGCTCCGGATCTGCCACATTTTCCAGCTTGGTAAGGAAACGTTCGGTTGCATCTACATAAATCAGGTTAGCATGAAGCTGATTCCGAAATACCTCTACTACACTCTCTGACTCATTTTTACGCATCAGACCATGGTTGACATGAACGCATACCAACTGCTGCCCAATGGCCTTGATCAGCAAAGCTGCCACGACAGAGGAATCTACTCCACCAGAGAGGGCCAGCAGCACCTTACGGTTTCCTACCTGCTTTCGGATCAGTTCCACCTGGTCTTCAATAAAGTTCTTCATATTCCAGTTTGCCTCTGCATGACACTGACGGAACACAAAATCTCTAAGTTCTTCTTCCTTTGGAAGCTGCTGGTACTTTTTTTCACATTGGGAGGAAGGATAATCTACAGAGATCACTGGATATCCCCAGTCATAAAGCTCCGGACGCACTTCAACAGCAACTCCGTCAACTATGCGGTTTTCTCCCCCGTTTAAAATAATGCCTTTCACATTGTCTAGTTTCTGAATTTCTTCCTGGGTAATATCGTGGGGATGAATTTCACTGTAAACCCCTAAATCCCGAATCTGTCGAGCGAGAACCGTGTTTTCTGTACTTCCAAGATCCAGAATTACAATCATATCCTGTTTCATGTGTTTTCTCCTTTTTTGTATGAAATTATGCTTTGCGCCGGGACACAATTTGTGCTGTTTTGTACTGTTTCCTACGAAGTTTTCGCTGCGTCTGGCGGCTTGTGTTCCTTAAGTGTTCCTATTATATCACGTCTTTGCTGAAAAGTCTTTACAGAAAATTCATGAGAATTTCGTTTTTTCTGTTTCTTCTGTTTAGAAAAAGATGTATAATGATGGTAAATATTACTATACTATTTTAAGCGAGGAACGGTCAGATGAAAAAAACGCTCAAAAAAGGTCCCATTTTGTGTACTGCAGGCCCTCATCAGGGACGTATCGGTTATCTGGATGATTTTGGTATGGACTGCACCCTTTGTCCGGAAATCTGCTGCGTAAAAATTTGCGAACGCAGCCGGGAAAGCTGCAGCTCCTGCACTGATCTCCTGAAAAAACATGGTGCCTGCCCGGCTATGGCCATCGTCTATTTCGGCAGGATACCGTTCTGCTCTGAATATGTCTTTCTTCCAGTGGAGCACTGCACAAATGAAATTTCTCCCAGGGAACTGGTCTTTCGGATTCTCGCTCTGGAAGAGCAGCTTGGCCGGATGAGCGCCAATAAAAAGAAGGCCCTCCTTTTCCAGGAATTAGAGTACGCCCGATCTCTGCTTTATGAATACACCCTGCTCTCTGCCTTTTCCAACAGTTCCGGAAAAAATCTTCTGCTTGGTCCTCAAAGCAACGGAGCGATCTCCGCCAGAATTTACAGCGATCTCATCGGTCTGGGACACCGGCCCTGGATTCTGGGATGGACAGAATCCCTGCTTTCATCCGCTTCCCTGCCGCTGCAGGAGGGTCTTACCCGAGCCGATGCTGTACTCTTTTTCCTGTCATCCGACACGGTACACTTCCTGGAACGCCACCCTCAGCAGAGAGCATTCTTTCAAAAACTGTTCCGCTGCGGCGCTCCCTGCATCGCTCTCCTTCTGGAACCCTGCAAGATGCCTGCCTATTTACCGGATAAAAATCCCATAAAGTTTTTCCGAAATTATGAAGAAGGCTTTAAACTCCTTCTGGAACGGCTTTCCTAAACCTGAGCAGTTTCTCTGCACCCTTCAGACCGCCTCCCGCTCTGTTTGGCCTGCGCCTTTTTGCCTTCACACCCCTGCCCTGGCAAAGAAAACCTGCAGAAGCAGATCCGGTTCCTATTCCAGGCACTGTTCCTTTTCATATACCTGATCCAGCACAGCTGCCACCTTACAGACGGTAAGATAACAGCGTTCCTCCTTTGTATAAAACTGAGGCTTCAAGCGATGGCAATCCTCTGATCCAAACTCCTGCTGCACATTTTCCACAAACTCTTTTGTCATTTTCATAAGCTTGGGGCTGGTATGGCCCCCAACGCCCTCCACAAATTTGCAGCTGAGGGCCGCGCATCCCCCGGTAACGGCTCCGCAGACGCTTCCGCATCCCATTCCCCCGCCAAATCCGGCCATTACTTTCACGGTTTCCGGTGGAAGCTGGATTCCCCAGGCCTCCACTGCCGCACTGAATACCGCCTCTGCACAATTGTAGTTCGTCTCTTTATAGTATTTTTCCAGATAATCTACGGCCTTTCCCATACTCGTTTCCTCCTTTGTATCATAAACCTTCTTTATCTGCAATATCATCCAGGAAACTCCTGGCAAGATCTTGCCTTTCATTTTCTCAGCTGCCTCAAAGCTGCAGCAGAACTCATCCTATACCCAAAGCAACTCCCTGCTTTCTGGTTTGCTTCTCTATCACCCTTTGCTTCATACCTGCGTTCCCTTAATGCCTCTCCTGACTATGAGTTCGAAACACCCTTCTTCGAATGGTAAAATATGTGATCAGCATCCCTGCACCGGTAATAATCCAAGTAATAGGGTATACGATCATCAGAACACGAAAATCTTTGATCTTCTGGCAAATCGTAAATACCCACAAAAGCCGGACAACGCAGGTGCCGAATACGGTAATAAGAGCTGGGGTCAAAGAATATCCAATTCCCCGAAGAGCCGCTCCTCCGATCTCATAGGTAGATACAATCACATTCATAGAGAGAATAATCACCATTCTGATGGCTGCATAATGAGCCACCTGCGGATCCTTTGTAAACAGAGAAATAAAAAAGCTGCGGCCAAGCACAAACGTCAGGCTCATGGCTCCGGCAGTCAGCATACTCACCGTAATACACAGCCGAAATACCTTTTTGCATCGGTCAAGCTGATTGGCGCCAAAATTCTGGCTGGTAAAGGTAACTGTTGCCTGATTAAAAGCGCTCACTACAAAATAAGTAAAATATTCAAAGTTCAGCCCAACCGCGGAGCCTGCCACCGCGGCAGAGCCAAAACCGTTAAGTACGCTCTGAACGCACACATTGGAAAAAGAAAACACCGTACTCTGCAGCCCCGCAGGAACTCCAATTTTCAGAAGCTTTTTCAACTCGCTCCCAGAAACTGCCAGTTTTCTCACCTGGAGACGAATAGGATCTTCCTCATGGGTGAGAAAATGCCACACCATACCGGCACTGATCATATTGGAGATAACCGTGGCAATCCCGACTCCTGCCACTCCCATGTGAAAAACAATCACCAGAAACATATTCAGTCCCGCATTGACAACACCTGATAGCACCAGGCAGTACAGCGGACGTCTCGTATCCCCTATACTTCTAAGGATGGCTGACCCAAAATTGTAAATCATGATAAAGGGCATTCCCATAAAATAAATTCGCAGATACAGCACTGCATGATCGATCACATCCTCAGGTGTATTGATCAGAAGCAATATCGGTTTTGTCACCAACAGCCCCAAAAATAACAGAAGCACGCCGCTTACCAAAGCCACCACCATGGAAGTATGTACCGTAGAACGTATCTTTTCTTTTTCTCCCTGGCCGATGTATCCGGCTATGACTACATTGGTTCCCACCGAAATCCCCACAAATAAATTTAATAGCAGATTGATCACCGGCCCATTGCAGCCCACCGCAGCCTGCTCCTGGCTGCTGGCAAACCTTCCTACCACAGCCACATCCACGGAATTAAACAGCTGCTGCAAAATGCTGCTCATCGCCAGGGGCAGAGCAAACAGCAGAATCTTATCCAGCAAACTGCCATTTAGCATATCAATCTTATTTTTTTCCTTTCTCTCCCTCTTTGTTACCGCCTGTTTCTCTTTCACTGCTTTTCTTCCTCTCTCCTCTGTAAATCTCATAATTCATCAGTCTGATTCTATCACACTCTTTTCCGAAAAACTATTGATTTTTTTAGAAAAGTCCGATAGAGTAGTTGGGGAGTTGCTGAACATAGAGTGCACAGTAGCTTCAAGGAAACAGGTGCTCTTCGGGAAGAATCGTTTTCACAAGGCTTTTACCGTCTGTCCCTTTCTTTCCCCTTTTATTCATCTCAATGCGCACCCAAGATCCTATAAATATATTTTTATTCTCCGGCGTATAGATTCCATAGCAGCAGCCTCTGCATCTTTATGCCGGCTGAAACAGCAGAAAGGAAATCAACATGAAAAAAGAACAAAAAAACACGCGAAAAATCATTCTCTCTCTAATTGTCCTGGCAGCTGTCATTGCTCTGCTTCTGTGTGTATACCATTTCACCAAGGGTAAAACTGCCCAGGGCGCAAAGACCATCACTTTGGAAGTTGTCCACAAAGACCAGTCTTCAAAATCCTTTGAAATTCACACCGACCGGGAATATCTTGGCGAGGCTCTCACGGATGAAAAACTGGTGGAAGGCGAAACCGGCCCTTACGGTATGTTTATTACTACTGTTGACCAGGAAACTGCGGATGATACCAACCAAGAATGGTGGTGCATTACCAAAAACGGCGGCCAGGTAAATACTTCCGCCGACCAGACGCCCATTGCCGATGGGGAAAAATATGAGCTGACTTTGACTGTCGGCTACTAACCCTGCAGGATTCTTTCATTTTATCCGAATGCTCTGAGGAATAAAACCATGAAATCATCTGAAAACGCAAAAAAAATAACCCGACTGGTTACTATGGGGCTGCTCAGCGCAATTCTGGTATTGGGACAGCTGGGGATGGCTTTTCTTCCTAACATCGAACCGGTTACTTTTCTGATCATTGCCTATACTCTGGTTTATGGAAAACAGGTCTTTTCTATCATATATGCCTTTGTACTGGTGGAAGGACTGATTTTTGGTTTCGGTATCTGGTGGTTCAGTTATCTGTACATCTGGAGCATTTTGGCAGTGCTGGTGCTTCTGTTTCAAAAAAACATCTCCACAGTAATCTGGGCTGTGATTGCCGGAGCCTTCGGACTTCTCTTCGGGGCCTTATGCTCCATTCCTTATCTGATCACAGGAGGCCCCGGCGCAGCCTTTGCCTACTGGGTTGCTGGGATTCCCTATGATATCCTCCATTGTGCCGGAAACTTTGTTCTCACCCTGGTACTCTTCCGCCCTGTACTTGGGGTTCTGAAAAAACTAAATGCCTGGCAGAAGAGCAGCCTGCTGGCCCGGACATCTCCATAAAAGTAGAAAGAAGTCTTCCTGTACAGTTTGCCACCTACGGCGTGTTGCCCTATAGACACGAATGCTGGGGTGCCAAAAGCTCTGATGGAAAAACTCAGCGGTCAAATCGCACAAAAAAGCTGCACTCTGACAGAGAACGCTCGTTCATAGGGCTTTTGACACCCTAAGCTTCATCAGCGACAATTTCCTAATAAAATAGAAAAATCTCTTGACTCTCACCCAACGTGATATTGTATGCTCTTTTTACAGAAGCAAACTTCACACAGTGAGCCAGAAATGGAGGAGATATCTATGCACAAAACAGTTTCTGATCTTTATACTGTAGGACAGATCACCAAACTCACCGGTATAAGCTCCCGTGCCTTGCAGTATTACGATGAAATCGGACTGTTAAAACCCAGGATGCGCACAGAATCCGGTTATCGTCTCTATGACAAAAGCAGTCTGGAATTGCTGCAGCAGATCTTATTTTTCAAAGAACTAGGGTTTTCTCTGAAGCAAATCCGGGATTTGACGAAACAGCCGGACTTTGACCGTATCAGCGCCTACCGGAACCAGAAAAATCTGCTGCTGCTAAAACGCAACCGGATCGACCGGCTCATTGAGCTTCTGAATCGTTTAGAGAAAGGAGAATCTTGTATGAGCTTTAAAGAATTTGATCTGTCCGAATATCTGGAAGCGCTGGAACAGTTCAAAACCAGAGATACCAACGCCATCGAAAAGTATTTCGGAGGTCAGGAGCATTTTGAACTGCTTCTTAAAAAGATCCGGGAAGATGAGGACGAAGTGGCGAGACTGGCTATCCAGGAATACGGGAGTATCGAAAAATACACGGAGGCCATGAAGCATAACCTGGAACATTTTTCAGAAATTATGGAAGAAACCCTTACAGAAGACGCGGTAGAGATCGGTCATCAAACGGATGCGCTCTTTGCTCAGCTTACCGCAGATCTGTCCAGAGAAATTTCTTCTACCCAAAACCGGGAGATCATGATTGAGCTGGCCGCTCTGTTTCAAAAAAATGCTGCCTCCGTCTCCCTCGACCTGCCCTACTGGAAGGTAATGGCAGACACCTATTCCAATGACTATGTAAAAGATCAGACGGATCTAAGGTATGGAAAAGGAGCCGCAGACTATATCCGCGCAGCCTTTTTATATTTTGGCGAGCAAGGTGATCTTTCCCTGGAATAAAAGCGCAGCTTCATGCATGAAAAAATACTGCTGTCCTGATCAGCTGGCTCATTCTTAAACCAGATCCCGCCTCACCATGAAAGCAGACAGTCCCCCATCCGTTTTAAAGTTGGGACAGACTGTCTGCTTTACTGCTTGTTCTCCATTTATCGTTTTAACACCATCCAAAAATAGCCTCTTATGCCAGTGCGATCATCCGCTCATACTTTCTGTCGGAATCCTTGACCACTTTCAGTTTTCCCTGGGCAATGAAATCCTCTATCCTCTTTGCGTACCACCAGTCCCCCACTCCGATCTGTGAATGTCCCAGAATCCTTCCAATAATCCTGGCCTGCTTTTCCGGCTTTTGCCCTATCTCTCTCCAGATCAGAAAATCATAAAAGTCCTCCAAAACTCCCATCACTCTGCCGTTTACCACAGCCCGCAGGGGACTGTTATCCTGCTGAAGTTCTCTCCAGCGCAGCGTATAAAGGCGCTGCTCCTCCCTGGAGAGAGGCTTTGCATCCTGCAAAAATCCGGCAAACTCTTCTGCCGCAACCTCCCCCCAGCTTTGATAGGAAGTAATGGTATTCAAACCGCAGCGATATTCCGGAAGCCTGACCGCCTCCACCAGATTGGGATACTGACTCAGAATGCTGCACAGATGATAAAAACCGCAGATGGAGTAGGGAGCCTGACTGTACCAGATCCGTATTTTCTCCCCCTGGCCCAGAAACTGCCTAAGGCGCTGCAGCTCTTCTCCATACTGGTTCAGAAGTTTTGACAGTTCTTCCGCTTCTTCCTCCGCTCCCCACTGTTCTTGAAAATACAGAGAATATAAAAGGCTGCTTCGATAGTGCGAATCCGGTTCCTGCAAGATATCTCCCATATCCAGATGAAATCCCAGACACACCACTTCCTCTGCCGTCCCTTCCACCCATCCGGAAAACTTTTCCCTTCTCTCTGGTGCCTTCTTCTTTCCTGCTATCCACACGGAAGTGGGACCATCTGATTTTGAGCAAATCACTACTTTACTCTTGGCGGCTTTCATAGAAGCTGCTTCGCTCTCTCCAAACAATACTTCGACCATTTCCTCTTCTCCTCTTCTTTCTCTGCGCTCTATCAGTCCTGCGTCCCTGTCATCCGCGCCGCTGCCGCTTTTTTATCCTGCCAAGGCCTATACTTCTGCAATTTTCATCCTGTTCAAAGATTATCCCGCAATGCCGCCATTTTTTCATCCCAGCAAGGTGTATCTTCGATGAAGCTGCTTTTCTTAATCCTGTTCAAAGGAAAGAATCTCTCCGGTGGTCGCATCCACGGTATACTCATACTCCCTGAAATCCTGACGAAATTCCAGTTCGTACTTCGCATATCCCCATTCTCTGTCAAAGCTCAGGGACTGGAAGGTAACCTCCTCCTCAGTCAGCCCAACATCCGCAAGTGCGGTCTCTTTTGCCTTCGCAATACCGATCAGCGCCTCTTCCGAAGTCTGCCCTGGAGCTTTCTCAGAAGCGCCCTTTGCCCCTTCATTGCTCAAGGAAACTTCTGTCTGTTGTTCTTCTTTCTGCTCCGGCTGGATCGCTTCGGCATTTTCTCCTGCGAGAGTCTGTTCCACCCGGGCGCCGCCTGCATCCTTTCCCTCTACACTCCACTGCAGGATCTGTCCCGTCTCCTGACGGATGGTATAATCATACTCCAACTGATCCAGATAAAACTCTACCTCATAGACGGAATCTCCATCTTCAAAATCTGCTTTTGTCCTCAATCTTTCAGCCTCATTCTTTAAAGCTCCGGCATCTGTGAGTGCAAGCTGCTCTGCGTCTTGTTCTGTCAAAAAAGATCCGGCAGCCTCTGTGCCGTAGGCTGCTGCGGCTGTAAAAGATGCGGTAAGCACCAGCGCCAGCCCGGCTGCAGCGATCGTCCTGTCAATTTTCAGTCTCATATTTCTGCCTCCTTCTTTTTACTATTTACAGTCAGAACTTTTTCCATTCTTCTGTAAATTGATTCATTCTAACACGTAAATTTTGAAAAAACAAGGGGCTGCCTTTTCTTTTTTAGCAGCCCCAAGCCTTCTTTCCTCCCATTTTAAATAAAAATATTACCGGTAAAATTTAATAAGAAATTCCGTTCCCTGTCCTACCTGACTGGAAACATCTATGGTGCCATTTTGAAAAAGTATAATCTTCTTCGCCATGGCCAGCCCAATTCCCACACTCTCGGGCGAAGAATTTGCCCCCTTATAAAACCGGTCAAAAATATGAGACAGCTGGTCTCTGGGAATCCCTTCCCCATTGTCTCTGACACGAAAATTGGTGGAAAAATTATTCTGACTTACCTCTACGCAGACCGTTCCCCCGCTGGCTGTATGTTCCACACAGTTTTTCACAACATTAGACAATGCCTCTGCCGTCCAATGAGGATCACAGCCTAACTCCAAACCTTCCTCCGACTCAATTCTCAGCTCGACCCCCTTCCGTTCCGCCGCCAGCTCCAGCGGCTGGCAGGCATTCTCTGCCAGTATTCCTGCATTCATCCTTCGCTTTTTCAACTTCAGCATATTGGCATCCAGCTGGGAAAGGGTCAGCAGATTGCGGATCAGCCAGTTCATTCGGTTTACCAGTATACCAATGCGCTCTGTAAATTCCAGCCGTTTCTCCTCCGAAAGGTTCGGTGTTTTTAAAAGATCCGTCATAATGGTGACGGCTGTAAGAGGCGTTTTAATCTGATGGGAAATATCAGAAAGCATAACAGCCAGATACTCCTTGTCCCGGACTGCCCCATCCGACTGTTCCTTCATCTGCACCATCAGTTTATACAGCTCATTCTGCAAAATCCCCATCTGGCCTTCTTTGCATCTGGCAAGTGCGGGAAGCTGGACCTGATCCTGCAGACTCATAAAATAATTGATAAGTTCATCCAGTTCCCGGCTTCTCCGACGTCTCTGCCAGAGCAGCGCTCCCAAAAAGAGCCAACTCACTGCCAGGAGCGCCGCAAGGATCCACAGCCAGGCCGACGCAAAAGCGGTATCCATTCTCTCCATCCCCCTCTTCCTCTCACAGACTTCGCTTATTCCTCCGAGCGGCAGCCCCTGCTTCTCACAGACTTCCTTTACGCCTCCAAGCGGTAACCAATTCCTCTCACAGTTCTGATCAGATTCCCTTCCGGGCTGTCACCGATCTTTTTCCGCAGCCGTTTTACATACACGCTGAGGGTATTATCATTGACAAATTCTCCCGCCTCATCCCAGATTTGTTCCAAAATCTGCTTTCTTGACAGCGTCTGTCCCCGGTGATTTAACAGAATCAGCAAGAGCTTATACTCCATTGCAGTCAGGATCACTTCCACCTGACCGCAGTATATGCGCCCTGTCTTAAGGTTGATCTGCATCCTTCCCACTTCTGCTGTCTGGGAGAAACAGGCCCCCTCTTGACCGCCTGAGGTTCTTCTCAGAATGGCTTTCATCCTAGCCAGCAACTCACGAATGCGAAAGGGCTTGGAAATATAATCATCCGCTCCCTGCTCCAGAGCCATCACCGTACTCACCTCATCATCGCAGGCAGTCAGGAACAGTACCGGAGCCTGACTCTGCCTTCGCACCTCCCGGCAGATCTGGCATCCGTCTCCGTCAGGAAGCATCAGGTCTAGAAGATAAAAATCCACCTGGCGCCCAGTATCGATCCATATCATGGCTTCCTGCCTGCTCCTGGCTGTCAGCACCTCATACCCTTCCTGCTCCAGGGCAAACTTCAATCCTTCCAAAATGATCTCATCATCCTCCACCACCAGAACAGTCATCACACACCTCGCATTTTCAAAATCTCATGTACTTGCATTCAAAATATACCGCACCTGCACAGATCGCTGCGTCAAAAACCTCCGGCATCAAAAAGACCCCCACGCAATGAATCCCTGCATCCAAAAGGCGGGAAATCAGCATATCCTTCAACCTGACAAAAAACCTGTTTGATTTCATTTCCTGTACCAATATTATAAAAGATTTTCTCCCCGAATACCACTGAATAATTCCTTTTTCAGCTCCTTTTTTAAACTCCGGACCGCAAAAGCGGCAAGAAGCACTGCCACTAAAGCTGCTGCCAGCAAAAACAATCCAATAGGCAGCGGAAGGATCAGATTGCCGAAGATCAGCGTACTTCCCCTGTAGATCAGGAACACCAAAAGCCCTGTTCCTGCCGCCGCCATAAGGATGCTGCGAAAAAAAATCCCGCCGCACTGGAATAGAACCATCTTTTTCATCTGAGCCTTCGTCATGCCCACGGCCTGCAGCACTCCGTATTCCCTGGTGCTTTCCTGGATCCAGCTTTGAATAGAATTAAACAGATTCAAAAGGCAGATCAGGGAGGTCAGAAGCACAAAACACACTAAAAGCCCATCTGTGATCACCATTACCGCTTGTTCCACATTCTCCAGATATCCTGCCTCCATCAGAGCAAATCCTCCATCCCCTCCCTTTGAAAGCTGTGTGAGCCGCCGGATCAGATCCGTCTCCTCTCCATTTAAAGAGATCAGCAGATAGGGTGAAACATAAGGACGGCCATCCGCCCCTGAAGTTAAGCGGGTGATCTCCTCTCCAGCCTGGGGCCCGGTAATAATCCAGATATAATAATCCCCCATTCCCTTCACATAAGGCTCCAGCACCTTACTATCTGCCAGGGCTGCTGTGTGAAAGGACTTTTTCACATACTCCTCTTCCTCTTCCGAATAAAAGCTTACCGCAAACTCCTCCCCAGGCCTTAAACGGGTCATAGGCTCCACATGGTAATACCGATAGCAATCCGGCTCCATCTCTCCTATCCCCACATTGTCTGTAGAAAATTCCCCTTCGTTCAGCACCACCGCTGAATTTTCCTTAAGACTTTCCAGGTCGGCTCCTGCTGCCTTTGCAATTTCCTGAAACGTCTCCTGGTCTACCGAAAGGAAATTTACCGTCTCCTTTTCATCTCTCCACTTTTTCTCAAAGGCTTCTCTGGACAACGTTCCATGGTGATACTCATTGAAGAGCTCATAATTGGCCTGCCAGTATTCTTCACTGTAGACAGTCCAATCCACCTGACCTGCGAACATACCATCCCGCCATTCCCGAACCGTCTCCACCCCCGGATCCTGCCGGATCTCTTCTTTCAGCGTCTCAAGCATCCCTTCTGTGTCGGAATCAGGCATATAATACAGCATATAATCGTAGATCTTTGGATTTGCTCCCATTCCGGTATTTCCCATTTTTTTCTCCATTACCGTATGAAGGGTTCTGGAGCCGAAGGAAGTCACTGCCAGCAGGATCAGAAAGACCGCTGCTGCTCTGGCAGTCCCCCGCAGCTTTCTCCCCCGACGTTTCAAAGTATTGCCCGCCACCATCCCCTCTGGCCCCAGAGCTTTTATGGCTCCAAAATTCGTTGGATATCTGCGGTTTTTCGTTCCTTCATTTCCCCGAATACTTTCAATGGGACCGATTTTCCCCATCATTCCGGCAGGACGCCAGGCCGAGATCAGCACGGTGACCATACTCAAGGCTCCCACCGCCGTCAGATTTTCCCAGGAAACCTTCAGGGACACTGCAGCCGTATCCGCCCCAAATCCCAGCCCCATAAACTGAGCGATCAGAGGCCGCACTCCCGTAACTGCTGCCCAGACCACCACGATACCGGAAAGGATCCCAAGAGGCAGCGCAAACAGCAGCAGATAAAAAGCCTCATAGAAAATGCTGCTGCGCTTCTGCCGCCCAGTGGCTCCTACAGAACAGAGCATTCCCAGATATTGGCTTCGTTCCCGAAAGGACATCTGGAACACATTGTCAATGAGTGCTACAGACACTGCCATAATCAGAGCCACGAACAGAATACTCATATACTTTACCATCCTGTTGATGGTTTCATTGGAAGAATCCCCAGAAAAGCCCAGAAGAAAATCATTAAACTCCAGTTCCCGTCCTTCCATCATCTCCCGAAGGGAGACTACATAAGAATCTGTCAGCAGTTTCTGATCAAAGATCATAGACAGATTAAACTCAGGCCTGCCAAGCAGCTGTTCTTCTGTCAGCGCCGTAAGCGCCGTATATCCCGCTGCCGCCAAATCTTCATAGGCAGGAGTCTTTATGATCCCCACCACCTGGTACGTCTGCTTCTCTCCGGTATATTCCCGATTCTCCAAAAAACTGTCGTTGCTTCCATAATAAGGGAAATTTTCCGGCACATCCACCGTCTCCCCAGAGGATACCTCTATCTGAAAAAATGGAAAATAGGTTTTTCCTCCGTCCTCCTGGATCCCGGTCACAGACCGATGAAAAAATTCTGCTTCCACCGTATCCCCCAGCTTTAGCATGGCGCCATCCTCCAGAGCGCTTCTGGAGATCACCAGCTCCTGCTCATTTTCCGGGAGCCGCCCTTCCTCCAGGGAAATATTCATCCAGTCAAAACAGTCTCCGGTATAGCCTTTCACATTCAGATAGGGACGATCCGGATTCCCGGATTCTAAAAACTCAGTGCAGCCCAAGGCAGCAGAACCGGCCGTCTCCTTCACATAAGAAAGGCTCTTTAGCTCCTGGTACTGGTTCTTAGAAATGCCGTAGACAGAAGCATGCCATTTTCCATCCTTTCTGGCAGCCACTGTTTCCAGATACTCAATCCCGGTATCCTTTCCCACAAACACACAAGTCATAAGAAGCACCATCAGCAAAATCCCCACAAAGGTGGTGAGGGTGCGCTTCTTATTTTTTTTCATATATTTCCTGGTAACCTGAAAAACAATATTTTTTCTCACTGTTTTTCACCTCCCAGTATGCGAATTCTCTCATCCCGAAGGATCCTGCCGTCCTCGATCCAGATCATCCGGTCCGCCTGAAGCGCAATACTCTCATCGTGCGTGATAAGGATCTGGGTCTGGCGCAGTTTTCGATTAGCCCGCTTCATCATCTCAATAATTTCCGCTCCGGTTTTCCGATCCAGATTCCCCGTTGGTTCATCTGCAAGTAT
>ENA-ORTM01002280-ORTM01002280.1-human-gut-metagenome-genome-assembly--contig:-NODE-2280-length-16347-cov-3.183403_pt1 | contig 16347 bp, 15 predicted proteins | sample MGYA00241909_ERZ509182 | MGnify/ENA primary metagenome ERZ509182 (study PRJEB26280, sample SAMEA2338855) | human gut metagenome | biome: human gut; feature: human-associated habitat; material: faeces...
GCTCAGCAGCAGATGCAGAAAGCTCAGACTGACGCAAAAGCGGCAGTTGCCCAGGCACTGCAGTTTTCAGAAATTTTGCCTGGGCAGATTGCTGGCGTTGGTTTTTCTGGACAAATGCATGGGATGGTCGCTTTGGATGATCAGATGCAGCCTGTGGATGAGGCGATTATCCATTTGGATGCCCGGTCATTGAAAGAAAAAGAAACCATTTTTGAGCTTGCTGGAGACTTGATGAAGACAGAACTTCTAAATCAGCCAAGTACTGGGATGCTGATCTGTTCTTTGCTGTGGACGAAAAATCAGAAACCAGAATGTTATGAGAAAATCCGATATGTGATGTCGCCCAAAGACTACATCCGGTATCTTCTCACAGGCTGCGTAGGAACCGACTACAGTGATGCAGGGGCAACGCTTGCATTTTCCGTAAAGCATCGCAGATGGTGTATGGAATTGATACAAAGACTGGGATTGAAGGAAGACATCTGGCCGCAAGTATACGAATCCAGTGAAATAGCAGGAAAAATCACAGCGTCGGCAGCGGCTGAGACAGGTTTGCCGGAGGGAATTCCTGTGGTGGCTGGCGCTGGGGACTGTGCGGCTGCAATGATTGGAAATGCAGTGATTGAGAAAGGCATCATGACCTGCAATATCGGAACGGCATCTCAGATTGCAGTGATTACCGATAAGCCGGTGTTTGATGAAGGAATGCGGTGCCAGCTGTGGTGTCATGCGCTTCCGGGAGCCTGGATCTACCAGGGAGGCGCACTGAATGGAGGAAACACTTTAAGCTGGCTGAAAAATAAGGTGCTTCGGGATAAGCGGCCCTTTGCTCAATTGGATCAGGAGGTGGCAAAGATTCCGGCTGGCAGTGAAGGATTACTGTTTTTGCCCTATCTGGCAGGAGAGAGGACGCCCTTTAACGATCCAATGGCCAGAGGCGTTTATTTTGGAATGACGATGCGCCATGATCAGGCCTATGTGGTGAGAGCGACCATGGAAGGAGTACTTTACAATCTTAGAGAGTGTAAAACGATTTTTGATCAGATGAAAATTCCTCAGAAGAAGCTGATTTCTTCCGGAGGAGGAGCAAAAGGAAAAGCCTGGAAACAGATACAGGCGGATATGCTGGACATGCCGGTCTATACCACCAATACAGAGGAAGAGGCTTGTCTTGGCGCTGCGATACTGGCGGCAGTGGGAACCGGACAGTATCAGGATGTATACGAAGCCTGCAGAGAAATGGTGACTGTAAATGATACGGTGACAGAACCCATTAGAGAAAATGCAGAGTATTACAGAGAGCGCCAGGGATTGTTCGATGATCTGTATGACCATGTTAAGGAATTATATAGAAGACTGTGATCCCAGACATTTCAGAAATCGATTCCAAAGAAGAGTATCATAAAAAAGCCGTAAGAGAAAAACAGAAGGATTGGGCTGGCCCGAAGGGGTAGGAAGCAGAGTCAGTTCATTCCGAAAGTTTTGTCTTGCGGCATTTTTGCTTCATAGAAAATTTTTCCTGTGAAACAAAAATGCTCTGCAGGATCACACTGTGGCGGACAGAAACGATGCCCCTGGTATGAACACTACCCAAAGCGCTGGAAGACGGCAGCCAGGTTTAAGTATTCCTCAGACATTCTATGGTTCTGGCAGCGCCTTTCTCCAGGGAAAAGCAGGGGCGCCAGCCCAGGCTTTCCAGACGGCGGGAATCCAGAGCAGAATTGTCCATCAGGTTATAGCCCCTTTTCTCAAGTGCTGTGGCTTCCTGACAAATTACTTTCGTTCCGGCAGCTTTGGCCAGAGCGTCGGCCAGATCCCGGATGGTGACAATGGAATCCGGATTGGAAATATTGTAGGCAGTACTTCGCTCACCGTTTAACAGTACCGCAAGGATGGCAGAAGCGCAGTCCAGGGTATAGCAGTAGGAGCGAAGCTGTGTGCCAGCGCTTTTCATGATAATATCCTGCCCAAGTACAGCATTTCGGGTGAACTGTGCGGAGGCTCTGGAATCGGAAACCGTGATGGAGGGTCCGTAGATATGACCGGGCCGCACAATTACCGTGTCCGTGTTGTATTCCGCATTGTACGAGATGCAGAGTGTCTCCGCAGCGCGCTTGGCACAGGGATAACAGGCTCTTGGATTTAACAGATCTACATAGCCGTATTCGTCCTCACGATAAGGCGCTTTATTGGCGTTGCCGCCCATGCGCGTGCCGTAAACCTCGCTGGAGGACACATAGAGAAGACGTCTGGTGGAACTGCGGCGCATGAGATCTAGCAGGGCATTTAATCCTACCAGATTGGCTAACATAGTCTCAGCGGGCTGTTTTGTGTAGGAGGCCGGAGAGGCATTGCTGGCGGCATGGATGATATAGTCTGTATTCAAGTTGATGATTGCGGAATCCGTGGCTTCATAAAAAACAAATTCATAGTCCTGATCCAACCGGAAGAGTGAGAAGCGACGCTGTATTTTTTCTCTGCTGCGTCCGGCCAGAAGAAGATGAATATTGGCCTGTTTCTGCGTATTTAGATAAAAAATCAGATCTGCTATGGCAGATCCAATCATCCCGGTGGCGCCTGTAATTAACAGAGAGCAGCCGAAAAGCTGTTCCAGATTGGGAATCTGTGCGGCCGCTTTGGCTGTATCTGCCCAGTAATGTTCGGTATAATTCATAGTCATTATTTTAACCACGTATCCTTTTTCGTGTGAAGCAGCGCTTTAAAGATCATCATGTCATCAAGGGTGGTAATTTTCAGATTTTCCTCGGAACCTTTGGAAAAATAAATGGTTTCCCCCAGCTTCTGCATCAGTACACAGGTGGCGGCAGTTCCGGTGATCCCCCGCTTCTGGGCTTCCCGATGTGCCCATAAAAGTTTGCCCAGAGAGTAGGCGTGAGGCGTCTGAGTGCGCAGCAGTTCCTCCCTTGGAATGGATACGGTGGAGGAAATTCCATCGCGGCTTTGCATGACAGCCTCCACACAGGGAATAGCGGCCACTGCGCTGCCGTATTTTTGATAGGTGGCCAGACAGTTGGAAATAATTTCGCTGGAGACCAGGCAGCGGTTGCCATCGTGAATCATTACAATATCCTCCGGGGATAGCTCTTTTTCCAGAGTTTCCAATCCCAGGCGAATCGATTCTTGTCCGGTGTCTCCGCCGGGCACTACCCAGCGAAGCTTGGTAATATTAAACTGGCTGGCGTAGGCCTTTAGGACATCAATCCAAGAGGGAAGGGTGACCACCAGGATGGCGTCGATGCTGGGATGACGCTGAAATGCCTCCATGGTATGGATGATCAAAGGTTTGTTGTCAATATGGATAAACTGCTTTGGAATGTCCTGTCCCATGCGGGAACCGGAGCCTGCCGCTGTCAGCAGTGCTGTAATCATGATTCGTTCCTCCAATACATATGAAAGGTGTGGTCCGACTGCCGTTTTTCTTTGGGCGGCAGCTTCCCATAATCACCGTAAAGCTGAGTCAGGTAGGTATGATAATTTTGTGGTGCATGATAAGTTTTCCCTTCAAAGGAAACCTCCACAGTGGGAAGATATTCTTCCTTTACCACTTTTTCCTCTGTGGTATGCACCGGAGCAGTCATCACGCCCACATAAGCCTCCTGGTCAAAGGAATATTTTTTTGCCAGTTTTTGGATCTGCTGACTCCAGAAACGGTAGCCTGCTAGTCTGGCTGGAAGAAACATCACGATATGAAACAGATGAGCAGCCAGGCTGCTGGCTTCCATGTGCCGGAGTGCAGCCACACGCTGCATTCGCCGCAGATTTACCATTTTTCTGTAGTGCTTTTTTGTTTCTTTATCACTTTCGGGAAGTCCCTCAATGGGAAAAATATCCAGGAAAAAGGGCTGGTATACGATGTTTTTTTCTTTTGTCCCGCTGTTGCAGTTTTCAATTACTCCGCCAAAATCATAGAGACGATAAAAGCCGCAGTAACGTGCAAATTTGTTCATATCAGGCCCCATAAGAACATAAGGTCCTATTTTCCCACCGGTGAGGGAGAGAAGTTTTTCACAGTCCGGCCTTGGCATATTGATATCAATATCATCGTCCCAGGGAATAAAGCCCTTGTGCCGGATCGCCCCAAGAAGGGTGCCTCCGGAGAGGTAATAGCGAAGCCCCAGTCCGTCGCAGCAGTCTGCCAGGGCATCCAGCATGGCCAGCTGTTTTTGTCTGGCTTCCTGTGTGGTCATGGCTTTTCCGCAGTCCTCTTTTGTAAAGAGGGGGTATTGGGAATTTGTTTTGGTTTTTACAGTTTTTTTTCTATTCATAGCATTTCCCTGCAGTTTTTGCATCTGTATGATTATGCTGAAAAAGCAGCGTCAGTATACAAAATTTCTCTGTAAAATATAATAATATGACCATTATTTTAACACGATAAATGGCTGCTGTAAAGGTGGCAATCTGTGGCTGCATGTACTGAAAATTTTACGATGCATTCTACCATTTATCAATGGAATAATATAACAGTAATATTTTAACATAATGATTGACAATTCAGACAAGGAATGCTACCATCTTTAAAGAAATAATGAATACTTATTTAAAAAGTAGTGGTCGTATTTTAGGGAGGAATTTTTACATGAACAGACAGGCACTTAGTCCCCGGCAACTGCAGGTAATGGAAATTTTATGGCGGGCGGAAGAGGGCATGACTGCGTCCGCAATCGTGAAGGCAGATAAGACGTTGCAGATCAATACAGTGCAGGCATCTTTAAGAAGTCTGATATCCAAAAAATATATTAAAATCGGTGAAATTGTTTACAGCGGAACGGTGTTGTCCAGAAGCTATGTGCCGCTTGTGAGCCGGGAGGAATATTTGGAACTTTCCTGCCAGAAACTGGTAGAATTTTCCTCATCTTCCGTGGTGATGGCTAACTTAATTAATGAAGAAAAAGACGGAAAACTGCTGGACGAATTGGAAGAAATGATCAAACAAAGGAAAAAAGAGATAGAAAGAGGAGAGTAAAATGTCTTTTTCACTGGGAGCGTTTTTGATATGCTTTCTTACAGTGTTTTGCTTATTGCTGTTTACATATTACATCATTTATGTAAAGCGGGAACCCTTTGACAGGGGAATGCGCTTCCTGTTTTGGGTGATAGCATTGGTCTTAGTGAGAATGCTGATACCGGTGAATTTTCCTTTCACCATCACGGTTAGCTCCCGGGTGATTTTGCCGCCGATTTCCAGGTTTTTGTTTGGATATTTTGGAAATACCAAAGTAAATCTTGCAAAAATCATATTTGTGGTTTGGCTGGCAGTGACGGTGATAAAGTTAGTTTATTTGTTTTACAGGCAGAGCAGTTTCCGTAACTATTTATTGCCTTTTATCTGTGGAGAGAGGGAAAACACCCTAAAGATACGTGAAATTTTGACAGATTTACATGCGGATAAGGTTCGGATAGCACTGATACCAGGAGATATCACTCCCAGTATTGTAGGTCTTTTGCGTCCGGTGTTGATATTGCCGGTGAAAGAGTTTGAAAATCAGGAGCTCCGCTATATTTGTGAACATGAGATAGAGCATTATAAACGGCATGATCTGTGGTTGAAGTTTTTCTTGAAGTTGGTGACCTGCGCTCAATGGTTCAATCCCTTGGCGTATCTTTTAGATCGGGAATTGACATTGGCGTTTGAGTTGTCTACAGATCAGGCAGTTCTGGAGAAACATGGAGATGAGGCTTGGAATGAATATGCTTCTTGCCTGATTAAAAATGCCCGAAGAAATGAAGACAGTGCTTTTGGCCTTTCTTTTGTGAAAATCCGTCCGGAGAATATTAAGACCAGAATGAGATTTATAACTTCCTATTCAGCAAAGAAGAACAAAGTAAAGAAGAGAACGATGGTTTTGAGATACTTGTTTGTAATTGCTGTAGGTGTGGTCGCGGTGTTCTTTGTGCCAGAGGCATATCGGGTGGATGAAGAAGTGCAAGAAAAGACATTTGGTGTTTTGGGTGAAGATACATATTTAATAGAAAATGGCGAGAAGTATGACTTATATGTAGCGGGTGAATTTGTATTTTCGGTTTCTACTATATTTGAAGAATTTCAGGATTTGCCGATTTATACAGAGGAGGAATTAAAATGAAAAAGAAACAGATATTGTGTGCAATGGCAGTGATGGGGATGACTGTATTGTCAGCTCCCTTTGCTTCTGCTCAGGAGATGCAAGTAGTTCCGGTGACAGAAGTCAGCCAGGAGGACGTTCAGGCAAGAACAGATATTAAGGAGTGGAGATTTAAGGTAGAGAATGGACATCTTTACAAGCGGCTGTATAATTGTTCTACTGGGAATTGGGAGACGGATTGGATTTTAATGGAATAATGAAGAAGATCATCATTTGGTTTTAATAAATAATTTTAAGGAAAAATCTCTGGAACAGCAACTTTCAAATCAGGTGGAAAAGAAAATATTGTCGCATATATGGTAAAAAGAATGGGGCCGTCGCAGATGCCGGAAGGTACGCTGTGGCGGCCTCCTTTTTGCACCCTGGAAAGTTCTTTCTGACTCCAAGACCTCAGCCATAGCGATTTGCTGAATTTGCAAGGCGGACGATAGAAGCGTATTGGACATACGCTGATTGAGGACAACGCAGAAAATTCAGCAAATCTCATGGCTTGAGGTGTATTATCCCCTGTAAACTGATGCTACACTGATGCTATATAAAACAAAAGAATTTTTGAGATCAGAAAAATCACGATCAGAAAGGAGATCTGTCATGGCTGGTTCATCATTTGGAACCTTATTTCGCGTCACCACCTGGGGGGAATCTCACGGAAAGGCTGTGGGTGCTGTGGTTGACGGCTGCCCCGCAGGGCTTCCCCTGACAGAGGCGGATATACAAAGCTTTTTAAATCGAAGAAAACCGGGACAAAATCAATATACCACTGCCCGAAAAGAAAGTGACTCCGTAGAGATCCTGTCCGGTACCTTCCAGGGAAAAACCACTGGAACTCCCATCTCCATGGTGGTGCATAACCAGGATCAGCGCTCAAAAGATTACGGAAATCTGGCTGTCTGCTACCGCCCCGGACATGCAGACTTTACTTTTGACCAGAAATATGGCTTTCGTGACTACCGGGGCGGCGGCCGCTCCTCCGGTCGCGAAACCATCGGCCGTGTAGCGGCCGGAGCTATCGCCTCCAAAGTATTGGGGCAGTTAAACATTTCTCTCACTGCTTACACAAAAGCCATCGGCCCCATCAGCTGCGCACCGGAACGGATGGATCCTGACCGGATTCGGAGAAGTCCGCTGTTTATGCCGGATGAACAGGCCGAAGGGCTGGCTCTGGCCTATTTGGATGAATGCAAAGCCCATCAGACTTCCTCCGGAGGCGTGGTAGAATGCCTTATAAAAAACGTCCCTGCCGGTATTGGCGAACCCGTGTTTGACAAACTGGATGCCTGCCTGAGCAAGGCTCTGTTCTCCATCGGAGCTGTCAAAGGCGTGGAAATTGGAGACGGTTTCCTTGCCGCTCAGTCCATGGGACACGAAAACAACGACCAGTTTGGTCTGATAGACGGGACGGTGCAAAAGCTCACCAACCATGCTGGAGGCATCTTAGGAGGCATGAGTGATGGCAGCCACATCACCATCCGGGCAGCTTTCAAACCCACTCCCTCCATCGCCCAGCCTCAGACTGCCCTGTTCCAGGACGGACACTGTGAAGAAATTGTGATCCATGGCCGCCATGATCCCATTATTGTGCCCAGAGCAGTGGTGGTGGTAGAAAGTATGACTGCCATTACGCTGCTGGATCTTCTCCTCCAGAACATGGGATCCACCATGGATAAGCTGAAAAAAATCTATTAATTAAAAAGGCTGCTGCAAAGTAAAATGACCGGATCTTTACCATGTTTTCTGTCGATCCGAAATCTTCTTTCTTTGCAGCAGCCCTTTTTTCAGACCTGCCAATATCTATCCCATGTCCTGCTTCCTGGCTGATCCTTTCCAAACCAATAGCAGGATTCCTCTGTTATCTTATTCTTCCGCCTCAGAAATCAGAATGCAGTTTGGAGTTTCCACCTTTAACTGCTTTCCTTTCATGACAATGGTTCCTTTCTCATAATCCACTGTGAAAAACCGCATATAGTTGGATTCATGACACAGCACAATCAGGGTTTTCTCATCCGGCAGCACATCAATATCCTTGGGATAACCGCCGCTGATGGGCAATATACAGATCTTTCTCAAAAGCCCGGTCTCCTGATTGATTTCAAAAATCCCTACCGTATTCTCTCCTGCACTGGAACAGTAAAGATACCTGCCGCTGGGAGAAATCTTTAAGGCACAGCAGGCGCTGCTCACCTCATGCTCGTCCATCAAACTTTTCACTTCCTGAAGAAGTTCGAACTCCGGAGATTTCCCGCTTCCATCGTAGGAATACACCCGTATCTTGTTGGTCAGCTCACAGTTAATGTAAGCAAAGCGTCCGTCCTTGCTGAAGCACATAAGCCTGGGGCCGGACTCCAGCTCACAGCGGAGAATATCATACAGTTTTAATTTACCTGTAGTGGGATGCACTTTATAGATTTTCACCTGATCCACCCCATTGTCTACTGCACACAAATACTTTCCATCCGGTGTGGGAATGACGCAGCTTACATGGGGTCTGAAATTCCGCTCCGCCACGCTGCCAAGACCCTTATGGAAAATCCCATCCATCACGCTGCCCAGCCGGCCGTTCCGATGGGTGTGCACCACGGTCACCTTTCCGTCATGATAACCGCCCACAAAAAGGAACTTTCCAGAAGCGTCCGTAGAAAGGTAGCAACCTCTCATCCCGTCGATACCCACCTTATTGATGGGAGTCAAATCCCCATTTGGTTCGATCTTCAGTACCTCCACCCCTTCATCAGCGATGGAGTACAGATAACGGCCATTGCAGGATTTCGTAAGGTAGGAAGCGTTGTGTACCGGAACCACATTCCGTTCCGTCAGCGTTCCATTTTCCATATCAATATCATATACATGTATTCCAATACTGCTGCCATGGGTATAAGTCCCAACATAAGCCACATATTTCTTCTTATCCATCTTGGAATTCCTCCTGTGATCGTGAATATTAATCGCCCTCCACGGACCGTTTTCCTCTTCCCTTTCCCATCGTTTTAAGGTATGATTACAGAAAAACCGGGAAAGGAAAAAACATGAAACGAAGCTTACAATATCTCATTGCCCAGGGAGACGCCTTACAGACTGTTGGAGATTTTTTGCGAAAAAAGGGATACTCCCATCATCTCCTGGCCCTTTTGAAGCGTTCCCCCTCCGGCCTTGTTCTAAACAGCCTTCCGGTGCCTGCAGGCAAAATTCTAAACAGCGGCGACTGTCTTTTGGTCACTCTGCCTGAGGAAGAACCCTCCCAGAACATCACTCCTGCTTTTGTAGATTTCTCTGTAGTTTACGAAGATGAGGATCTTCTGGTAATCAACAAGCCGGCCGATACGCCCATCCATCCCTCCATAAATAACCGTGAACACACTCTGGCCAACGGCGTTCTCTGGTATTATCAGCAAAAAAATCTGCCTTTGGTATTTCGCTGTATCAGCCGCCTGGATCGGGACACCAGCGGTCTCCTTGTAGTGGCAAAAAATATGCTCAGCGCCTCCATCCTTACCTCCGTCATGAAACAGCACACACTGGCATTCAATGCCCAAACTTCCCTATCCCTGGGCAGCGCCTCCCACCAAACCTCGATCCCGCCCGCTTGGGAAGAAAACTTCCTGCCCAAGCTGCCTGGAAAGCCCATCCTGCGCACCTATCTGGCCATTGTGGAAGGCCGTGTCCCCCGCCCCGGCATCGTCAACGCCCCCATTGCAAGGCGGGAGGGATCTGTGCTTGAACGCTGCGTAGATTTTGAGAAGGGAGAACCTGCGCTCACCCACTATGCGCCCGTAGCCTTTCGTCCGGACCTGAATCTTACCCTTCTCTCTCTTCGCCTTGAAACAGGACGAACCCATCAGATTCGAGTCCACATGAAGCATTTGGGGCATCCTATCATCGGAGATTTTCTCTATCATCCGGACAGGCGTCATATCTCCCGCCAGGCTCTCCACTCCTGGCAGCTGTCCTTCTCTCATCCCATCACCGGGAAACCACTGCAGTTCCAGGCTCCCCTGCCAGAAGATATGGCCGCCCTGTTTCCCCATCTCCCGTAAAAGAGCTGCCCTGGCCGCCCTTTTACGGAAGTTTTCGCCACAGTCATTGGCTCACCTGGCAAATTTTACAGGATTAACCGACAACCCATTTTTTGAGCTGCAATCCCTGCGGTTCCTTAACGGATCCGTTCCGGAAAACCAATCTTTTTCTGTACCTTGCGCAGTGTCTTGTTTGCTGTGTAGGCCGCCCGCTCTGCATTGGCCTTAATGATACTGTCAATGTAAGCCTTGTCCTTTTCCAGCTCTTTGCATCTGGTCTGAAGCGGCTCCAGCACGCCAACCACCGCATCTCCAACAGCTTCCTTTAACTGGCCATAACCACAGCCCTCAAATTCTTTCACAGCCTCATCCGGTGTCTTTCCAGTGCAGGCACAGTAAATATCCAGAAGATTCTTCACGCCCGGCTGTTCCTCCCGATAAAGGATCACGCCTTCAGAATCGGTCACTGCCCGCTTGCATTTTCTGCGAATCGTATCCGGATCATCCATCAAATAGATACTAGCATTGGGATTCTCATCAGATTTGCTCATTTTCCTGCTAGGATCCTGAAGACTCATAATCTTCGCTCCCACCTTGCCCACATAGGCCTCTGGGATAGTAAACACCTCTCCATAGACTCCATTGAACCTCTGGGCAATATCCCTGGTAATCTCCAGATGCTGCATCTGGTCAATGCCCACAGGAACCACATCTGCCTGATACAGCAGAATATCCGCCGCCATCAGAACCGGATAAGTGAACAGGCCGGCATTGATGTTGTCCGCATGCTTTGCCGCTTTATCCTTAAACTGAGTCATACGGTTTAACTCTCCCATATAGGTAAAACAATTTAAGATCCAGGCCAATTCAGCATGACCGGACACATGGGACTGATAATAGATGCAGTTTTTTACCGGATCAATCCCTGCTGCAATATAAAGAGTCAGCAAAGCTCTGGCCCGTTTGCGCAGCACCGCCGGATCCTGACGCACAGTGATGGAATGCATATCCACCACGCTGTAATAGCACTCATACTCATCAGAGAGAGTCACCCAGTTTTTCAGCGCCCCCAAATAATTTCCCAGGGTAAGATTCCCCGTAGCCTGCATTCCGCTGAACAGCACTTTATTTCCGTTAATCATTTCCTCATTCCTCCAAAATCCTATATTTTACATGGGATATCCCTTTAGATAATACTGCCTCACAAAACGAAACAACGCCTGCTCCCCCTCTTTATCCAGAATCCGCAGCATCCGTTCCAGCTCCCGGGCTGTCTGGGGATGCATCAAACGATGCCCCCGCCCCCTCTGATAATACTTCAAAGGTTCATGGCGATTATACTTTTCCTTCAAATAAATCTTCGAGGCTGCTATGCGGTCCATCAGCATCTCCGCCACATATTTTCTTGGCATCTGCACTGCCTGCATAGGCGGTTCCCCCTGCACCGGCTTCAGAGAATAATCCGTCCAGAATTCAAAATGATGGCGGTTCCTCCCCTTGTGGTGCATCCAGGCATAAGAATACCCTTTATTCTCCCGCTCTCCGTTATTAGGACTGCGCGTTCCATTCTGGTAATAGCGGCATCCTGGCACAAACTCCGCCAAACTATACTTGGACATATCATGCATGATGCCCTGATAATAAAGTCCAATGGCAAAACAGTGCTTCATCACCAGCAGCTTGTGTTCCGTAACCGTGCGAAAGTGTCCGGCCACCTTCTCCGGCGTAATCTGGCTCTCCCAAACCGACTCCCCGACTGCATCTTTGCAGCGGCTCCCGGCGCGCTTCCCACAGCCTTTCCAGACAAACGCTGCGCTTCTATCCATTCTTCTCTGAGCCGGACTTCTGTCAGTCATCTTTCCATATACTGCTTCACTCATTTATTCTCACCACTCACCTTTTCCATTTCTTTGCTGCCAATTAAAATCTGAACACAACGGGGAGGCATTCGGAAAAACTTTGCCTGCGCCTCCAAAGTTTTTGGCAGTGACCCATCTTTCTCGTCTCTGTCCGCTGTATCCAAAACTATCTTCCAGCCCATTCCCTCCGGAAGGAAAGGCAGAGCCATCTCCTTAGGCTCCCAGTGGAAATTGTAGGCAATGTAGATAAATTCTTCTTCTCCTGCATACAGGCCGCAGTATAACAGCCCCACATGGCGGCTGGAATATTCAAAATCTCCATACCAGGCCCTGGTTCCATGGCAGGAAAAATCCGGGTATCCCAAAGACCGAAGATCCGATCCGGCCAATTCCTGATCCATATGCAGGATCCTGTGAGCCTTTCGGAAAGCAATCAGCTCCTTCACAAACTCTCTCAGCTCTCCATAGGCTCTCTCCCTGCTCCAATCCACCCATGTCAATTCACTGTCATGACAGTAGGGATTATTATTCCCCTCCTGGGAATTTCCAAATTCATCTCCAGCTAACAGCATAGGCGTTCCCTGAGACAGCAGCACCATGGCAAAAGCATTTTTCATCTGCTGCATCCGCAGTCGGGCAATCTTTTTCTTTCTGGAGGGTCCTTCAACGCCGCAGTTCCAGCTGTAATTGCACTCGGAACCGTCCCTTCCCTGCTCTCCATTCGTCTCATTATACTTCCTGTCATAGGAAACCAGATCCATCAGCGTAAAGCCGTCATGCCCGGTAATGTAATTGATCACGCCGCTGTTCTTAGGATTGTGGCGAACCCGGCTCACAAACTGCTCCAGCTGATTTTCGTCCCCTTTCAGAAGCCGTCTGGCAGTTACCTGAAAGTTCTCATTGCACTCCGCCAGAAATTTCTCCGGAAAGCCGGTCTCCATACCATAAATCTGCTCAGCAGGAAAATACCAGGAGATCAGCTTCACCCCCGTAAGAAACGGGCTTCTTGCCACTGTATTAGCCGCCTCCTGGTTCATAAACAGCCTAAAACCGTCCACATGATATTCCCGTACCCACCAGGCCAGACAGTCGCACACCATGGAGACATCCACAGGATCCGGAAAACAAAATTCCATGGCCACTTCCATACCATTTTCATGGAACGCTTTTACCATAGACTTAAACTCCAAGTCCGGAAATTTCCCCGCACAGTACGCGCTCTTTGGCGCGTAATAGCAGCAATCCCCGGTAAATCCCCAGTAATTTAATTTCCACTCCTGCCGGCTCTCCGCTCCGATAGCAGAGTACTTCATAGCCTCCTGAAACTCATAAGCCGGAAGCAGAAGAACCTGATTGATTCCCAAATCCTTTAAATAGGGTATCTTTTCCTGAAGCCCCAAAAAAGTCCCTTTATGGCGCACCCTGGAATTTTTCTGCTTCGTAAAGCCCCTGACATGAAGCTGATATAGAATCAGATCCTGATAGGGAAGCGCCGGAAACTGATCCCCTCCCCAATCAAAGGACTTTGTTAAAAATCCGCATCTTGTCTGGTGTTCTTCTCCTGGCGTCAGATTGCCAAAATCTTCTGTCCCGCTCACTAATCTGGCGGCTGGATCCTTTTTAATCTGATTCCCAATACGAAAATTATATTCATACCCATCCGGTGTCAGCCCCAAAACTTTCAGGCTTCTCACCATCCCTGTCACACTTTCCCCGGGAAAGGGGATCTCCTGTACCGGCTCCTGACACCCCTTTGGATACAGAATCAAGCTGGCACGCTCTCCCCGGGGTACTACAGCGGAGAAGGTAATCCCATCCTGTTCGATCTGGGCGCCCAAGGTTCTGCCTGCGCCCTCCGCAGCCGAAAACTGTTTGCATCTCTTATCTGTCATTGATTACTTCCCTCCCTCATTCCATTTTCCAGGTACACTTATGATCTGATCATAAATTGATCTCTCAGCACCGTGTAACCGAATCACAAATCACTCTCTCGGCACCGCGCAGCCGGATCACAAATCGATCTCAAGCTCCACCGGACAGTGATCAGAGCCAAAAACTTCCGTATGGATCCCGGCTCCTTTCAGTCGATCCTTCAGGCACTCTGAGACACAGAAATAGTCGATTCTCCATCCTGCATTTTTCTCTCTGGCCCGAAAGCGGTAAGACCACCAGCTGTAAACCCCTTCCTGATCCGGATAAAAATAGCGGTACGTATCAATAAATCCGGCATCCAGCATCGCTGTACATTTTGACCGTTCCTCATCTGTAAACCCTGCATTCTTTCGGTTTGTCTTAGGGTTCTTTAAATCAATCTCCTCATGAGCCACATTCAGGTCACCACAAAACACCACCGGCTTTTTCTCTTCCAATCCCTTAAGGTAGGACAAAAAATCATCCTCCCACTTCATCCGATAGTCAAGTCTTGCCAGCTCGCTCTGGGAATTGGGAGTATACACCGTCACCAGATAAAAATCTCGATACTCCAGCGTAATAACGCGCCCCTCCTGGTCATGTTCCTCCATCCCGATCCCATAAGATACGGACAGGGGATGACGCTTCGTAAAAACTGCTGTTCCGGAATACCCCTTCTTTACCGCATAATTCCAATACTGCTCATATCCCGGTGTCTGCAAATCCAACTGTCCGGCTTGAAGCTTACTCTCCTGGATACAGAAAATATCCGCATCCGCCTCATTCATAAAATCCAGAAACCCCTTCTGCAGGCACGCTCTGATGCCATTCACATTCCAGGAAATTAATTTCATAATCCGTTCTCCTCATTCATCACTCTTAAAAATCCAATATGAATAAAGTATATCATTTTTCATCGGATTTTCCTACCCTAACTTTTGGAAACTTTCCAGGGTCTAACCATTATGCTTAACCAACAGAAAATAAAACATACCTTATGGGTATATGGGTAATATGTATGGAAAAAGAAAACAGGAAAATGCCATTGCCACAAGAAGATGTCATGAAAATTTTGGTCTCTTGTTATGAAAAATATTTGCATGAAATTCCTAAAGTACGTTCAAACGCAGAGGACATGGCTGAGGAATATTACGGAAATAGAAACCTTCATAAAAGAAATGTAATAATGTCATTTGCAACTGTCATTTTGATTTCAGCCATCTGAATTTTCCTCTCTTTTAAAAGAAAAAAGTTAGACACATCATGGGCATTTTGCTCAAAATAATGTGTCTAACTCTATTTTTTAGAAATTCAGTTGTCTAAACCTTAGAACTTACCTGCCTTCGCTGCTTCCTCGATAGAAACAGGAAACCTTGATTTTCAGCCATTCCCTCATTGCGTTCTCACAACATGAAAAATCACAGTATGTACGCCTTACATTTTGTGTTTCTTTTTGATGCTTATAAATTTTTTCTGCTTTTGTCAGTATTTTATCCTTAATGGTTAAGCAAAAAGCATATTCCTTTTCAAATAAGTCCTGATAACGTTCATCGCTCAACTCATCAAATACAACTCTTTTGTAAGCGTCATCCGGAACGGGTATCATTTTTTTGATATCCAAGACAGACAGCACATGCATTTTTTTATCTTTGGAATATTCTTTATATACATCACCCGAAATATTTACAGACTTATCTATCACTTCATATATTAAAAAATGTTCGTCACAACTATTTTTCCACTTTTTATGTTTTTCCTTTGCCGATGTTAAAGGAATAAAATATTTACATTCTATCATGTCTATGATAATACCAACAAAAGGTTTTATCGCATTCCTATAAGAAGCATTATAATATACTTCTGAATTCTTGTTGTTTAGATATTCCAAATAATCAGCATCAATGGTATAGAAACCAAAATTTTCAAATTCGGCCATAGTTCTCCTTAGTCAAAAAGTGGAGAAGATTTCTCTCCTCCACTAAGCTTTAATGTTCCACCTTTTGGATATAGGTAGCGGGACACCTTCTTTAATGCTCCACCTTTGTAATGGGTAGTGGGACACCCTCTTTAACATTATCCCTTTTTCTAATTTTAATATACATTAGTATATGCGCAAAGTCAATAACTTTTGTCAAAACACCACAGTTATGTAAACCAATTATTCGCACAGCAAAATGTAGGAATATCATATAGGATTAATGTATAAATAGTGTAGGAGTGACCCCTTATTTGCCATAAAAAGTCACTCCCAAATACTCTTAATTACTTCTAAAAACCGCTCAATACGGTTGTTTACTAGAATCTGCCTTCCTTCGCTGCTTCCTCAATCGAAACTGCAACTGCTACAGTCATACCAACCATGGGGTTGTTACCTGCTCCGATCAGACCCATCATCTCAACATGAGCCGGTACGGAAGAAGAACC
>ENA-ORTM01002288-ORTM01002288.1-human-gut-metagenome-genome-assembly--contig:-NODE-2288-length-16320-cov-3.466339_pt1 | contig 16320 bp, 16 predicted proteins | sample MGYA00241909_ERZ509182 | MGnify/ENA primary metagenome ERZ509182 (study PRJEB26280, sample SAMEA2338855) | human gut metagenome | biome: human gut; feature: human-associated habitat; material: faeces...
TGGAGGAAGCGGATCTCGGCTACGCCGCATGGTCCGGCAGCCGCACGGAGAAGGCGTCCAATGGCGACATCATCTCCTCTCTTGGTATCGGCATCGTCCGCTTCAACGAGGTGACCACGCCGCCCGATCCCGGCGAATATGACTACGAATACCGCGTCAACACAGAAGTCATCACCTCCGTGGAGGTGCGCGGCGGACAGTCCGACCCGGACAACCCCGTATCGGTACGCTTTAACATTCAGGGCAGGACTTACACTGTCAGCAATGTCTACTACCCGGACGGCGACAGCCAGCTGGCATGGGTGCGCTGGCGTACTCCCGCGGAACCCTGTGTCATAACGATTTCCGTCAGCGTGTACGGCGGCGGCTCGGCGCAGGGTACCATCACCTGTAATATCGTGGATCTGGACGGCAACGACCCGCCCAATCCCCTGGCGGATGACCGCAACAACGGCTTCAGGCCGGCGTCTGTTCCTGAAAAGGAGCAGGTGGCCTCGGCGTCCTGGGGCATCTGGTCACCGTGGTGGCAGGAGAATTGGGAGTGGGTAGAAAACTGGCAGAAATGCTGGCACACAGACCGCTGGACGGATGCAGACGGCAAGACCCACAGGGACCGCTGGTACCATTGGGTGGATAACGGCTGGTGGGAGGACCATGGCTGGTGGGAGTTTGACTACAACGGCTACTCCGCAAGCCTGACTGCATCCATGCGCATCACGCCGGACGAGAAAAGCCCCACGGCGACCACATCCACGCTGAAAAGCGGCTATGGCGTTCAGGAGAAGGTGACCGCAAAAGTCACCACAAATCAGAGTGCGGCGGTGACGGCAGCCCAGAACGCTGTGACCTATTTCCCAGAGTTTGGCTATGAGAACTATTGGCGTCTGCTGGAGGCGGATATCTCCGGGCGAAGCACGACCTTCCAATTCAAAGCCAACCCCTACAGCACCTACAACCGCCGTACCCACTTCACGCCCATTTGGTATCCGGACGGCAGCTATACGCCGTATACCTGGCTCCTGGACTGCTGGACACCCACGGGAATGCTCAGTATGAACCTGACGGACAGCGTCACCATCCGGGGGAATCTCTGGGAGGAGTGGCATATTGCTCCCGCAAAACAACGATAGAAACGGAGGAATCTATGAACAACACAAAACGCAATCGCCTTTGTGCGGCACTGGTGCTGTCCCTGCTGTTGGTCTGCGTGATGGGAACCACGGCCTTTGCTGCCGGTACCGGCGATGTGGCCGGCGCGGTGGAAAGCACATGGCAGACGGCATCCGGTCAGATCAAGACCGTGGTGAACAATGTGGTCTTTCCCGCCATCGACCTGATTTTGGCTGTATTCTTCTTCGCCAAGCTGGGGACGGCCTATTTCGACTTCAGAAAAAACGGCCAGTTCGAGTGGACGGCGCCCGCCATTCTGTTCGCGTGCCTCGTGTTCACGCTGACAGCACCGCTGTACATCTGGCAGATCATCGGAATTTGAGGTGCAGACGATGACATTTTACGAACAGGAGCTTCGGAAGATCGTCGGAGAACGGTACCCTGACGCCACTTATGTGGGCAGAGCCTGCTATGTCCGGTTGGACGAGATGAATCGGGCAAAAATCCAGTTTGTCACTACCGGCATCGCAAATCAATACAGCGCTCTGCGGCTGACGGTACTGAATCGTCAGGAGGGTGATGTAGACAATCTGCTGCTTCGCTTTTCTGACTTGTTCGGCAAGAAGATGGTGAATAATCCCAACTTCCGGGATGGGGTTATCCCTCACATTTGGGATGACTATGGAAAGGTGAGCTGGTATGTATACCACCCCACCCGGCAGGATTATGAGGTGCTGTCCGATGCAGTGTCAGACTATCTGGAGGTATTTCAGGATATGAGCCAGTCCGCTGACCGGGCGTGGGAGCAGACAATGTAACAAAAGCGTGATTTGAAGGCCGTACCAGCTGTACGGCCTTTGCCATATCCCAAAGCAGCTGGTGCGGCCTCACCCGGAGGTGAAACCGATCAATGTTCATTTGGGATTTTGTTGCCGCCAAGGTGTTAGGCCAGATCGTGGACTGGTTCTACAGTCAGATCGTAGGCTTTCTCGGCAACTTCTTTTCGGAGATGGGAAACATGGGCGCGGAGCTCTTCACCATGGATTGGGTGCAGAGCATCGTGCTGTTCTTCTCCTATTTGGCATGGGCACTCTACGGCACAGGGCTGGTGGTGGCCTGCTTCGAGACCGGCGTGGAGTATTCCAGCGGTCGCGGCAACATCCGTGAGACCGCCCTCAATGCCATCAAGGGCTTTATGGCTGTCAGCCTCTTCACCGTTGTTCCGGTTCGGCTTTATGAGCTGTGCGTTTCTCTGCAGGGGACCTTCACCGCGGCGCTCACCGGCTATGGGACTTCCATCGGGGATGTGGCCGGAGAGGTCATGCAGGAGTTCAACGCCGTGGAATCAATATCCGACCTGACGGCAGGGCCGCTGCTGGGCTTCGGTAGCATCACCAGCGGGATCATGATCCTGTTCTGCCTTATCCTCATGGCTTATGCCGTCATCAAGGTCTTCTTCGCCAATCTAAAGCGCGGCGGCATCCTGCTCATCCAGATCGCCGTGGGAAGTCTTTATATGTTCAGCGTCCCTCGCGGATATACGGACGGCTTTATCCAATGGTGCAAGCAGATCATCGGCTTATGCCTGTCGGCGTTCTTGCAGGCGACTATCCTCATCGCCGGACTTATGGTGTTTAAGGATCACGCACTGTTGGGACTTGGTTTGATGCTTTCGGCTGGCGAGATTCCCCGCATTGCCGGAGCGTTTGGCCTGGATACGACAACAAGAGCAAATATCATGTCTGCGGTCTACACGGCACAGGCTGCCGTTAATACCACACGCACGATTGTGCAGGCGGTGTCAAAATGAGCGGACTCACTATGGGAAGCCTGTTTGACGGCATCGGTGGTTTTCCTCTGGCTGCCCTTCGCAGCGGCATTACGCCAGTGTGGGCGTCGGAGATTGAAGCCTTTCCCATTGAGGTCACGAAGCAGCGCTTTCCAAGTATGATCCATGTGGGTGACATCACAAAGCTGAATGGCGCGGAGCTGCCGCCCGTGGACATCATCTGCGGGGGCAGCCCATGTCAGGATCTGTCTGTTGCCGGCGCAAGGGCAGGTCTTGCGGGGGCGCGTTCCGGCCTGTTCATGGAACAGGTCCGACTGGTAAAGGAGATGCGAAATGCAGACATACAAAGAGGCCGAACAGCTTTCGATGTTCGGCCAAGATTTATGGCATGGGAGAACGTGCCCGGCGCCTTCAGCTCGGGAACGCCAAAGGGCGAGGACTTCCGGATCGTTCTGGAGGAGATCGTCCGCGTTAAATGCGATTCCGTTTCAGTCCCTCGACCTGACTCCGGGCGCTGGGAATCTGCTGGGCGAATTCTATTGGGAGCTGATTTCTCCCTGGCGTGGCGGTGCCTCGACGCTCAATACTGGGGTGTCGCCCAAAGACGCAAAAGAATCTTCCTTATCGCAGATTTTGCAGGCAGATCCGCCCCTAAAATACTATTTGTCCCCGAAAGCCTGCCTGGGAATCCTGCGCCGAGCCTTTGAGCGCGGCAAGGAGCTGCCGAAGAAGCTGGAGCGTGCCCTAAAAATCCAAGCGGGGCTCATGCGCCCGGACGGACAGCCCACAGGATTAGAAGCGTACCACATCAACCAGCGAGACGAGGGCATCGACCTGCACGGCGTGTCAGGTGCGTTGATGGCAACGACGAATATGCAGATGCAGACCTTCGTGACACAGCCGGATGAAGCTGTTGAGGGCTTCGACGGCTACAACGGCGACCTGACAGGCGATGTAGCGGCCACGCTCGGCGTCAACTGCGTGATGTCTACTGGAAGAAATGGAGTTATGGCCTTTGCCGCCAATCAGCGGGATGAGGTGCGCGACCTTCACGATGTAGCTGGTGCGCTGGGCGCACAGCCGGGAATGAAACAGCAGACCTTCGTGGCGGAAGGAGTTGTGACCAAGGGCAACGGCGATTGCTTTCTGACCCCGGAATGGCACACGGCATTGACTGCCGGAGGTGGGCAGGCAGGACAGGGTTACCCCTGTGTGCTGACTGCTGCCTTCTCCGCTGGTCAAGGCAGCAAGGCCGGTGGTATCGGGTATCAGGAGGAGTGCTCTCCTACGCTGAAAGCAGCGGAAAGCGGCACGAACATGGTGCCGTCCGTTTTGTGCCTCAATGACCAGGGCGGCAGCGTGATGGTTTGCTCTGAGAATGTGTCCGGCACGCTGCGGGCGCAGGAGCACGGACATCAACCTCTCGTATATGAAAACCACGGCATTGACAGCCGCTACACCGGCCCGCACAAGGTAGCCCCTACCATGTCCGCACGATACGGCACGGGCGGCAACAATGTGCCGCTGGTCGAGCAGGAGGCAGATGCCATCTGCATTGCAGGCAACATTGTCGACCGGCAGCCGCAGAACGGCGGCAACGGTCTTGGCTGTCAGGACGAGCTGGCGTATACGCTGACTGCCACAGATCGGCACTGCATCTATGCCCGTCAGCGGGTGGATGAGTTCAAGGACGGTGAGGTGGTCAGCACGCAGAGTGCCCGCCAGCATAAGGACGCCACCGACCTTGTCGTGGATGTGGCAGGACTTGACTGCCGCAATGCTGCCGAGAATGGGGATTTATGCGGGACTCTCCAGAAAGGAACTTCCGGCAGTTCCCTCAACTCCATTCATCCGATCCGCAATGGTCTGCTTATCCGTCGTCTTACTCCGCTGGAGTGTGAAAGACTGCAGGGATTCCCGGACGGCTGGACGGATATACCCGGTGCTTCGGACAGCGCCCGTTATAAAGCGTTGGGCAACAGTGTGGCGATACCCTGCGTGGAGTTTATCATGTCGCGCATCGCTGCCGCGCTTTTATGAAGCACAGCGTTGACAACGGGGGTTAAGTTGGGGTATAATATCCCTGAAAGACGAGGTGACAGACATGGATAACAGGGAGCAGCTAAGGCGCATCACGGAACTGACCGAGCAGATCGCCGGACTGCCGAAGGGGTATCTTTCCAAAAAAACCATCGGCGGAAAGGTCTATTACTATCACCAGTGGTCGGAAAATGGCGTCAAGCAGAGCCGCTATCTGCACGACAGTGAGATCGCGTCGCTGGCAGATAAAATCGAAAAGCGCAAGGAACTGCAGGCGCAGCTGCGCATGCTGAAATCACAGAAAAGCAGACGAAATGAGGCGACAGGTATGAAATGCACCTTTATGCATAAACGAACCCCCGTGGCAGAGCTCGAGCTGGACGATGTGACCGGCTTTATACAAAAAATCGGCAGTGTCTACGCACCGGAGCATCTGCCTATCGGCATCCCTGTGCGAAACGAGATCGCCGACCGTGCGGCGTTTAACGACTGGTGGCGGGATCGCTCTATCCCGGCAAGCCGCAGCGGTGTGCGGGAAGCACTGGAATCGTTGGGGGTGGCAGACACCAAAATGCTGCTCGTCCGCTGCTACGGGCTGAGCCTCTCGGATCAGTACTGGATCTGTCCGGAAGGCGCGGAGCTTCGGTGGGAGGACATCAACTTTTTCCAAAATGATTTCTCGGAGGACGTCGGAGATGTGCTGTTCGGAGAAAGAAAGAAGAACGCACTCAATTTCAGCTCCCCCGACAGCACATCGGACGGCAATCTGAAAAAGCGGTGGAAGATCATCGATGGGAAGCGATGCCTGATCAAGGGCGGCAGCAATCCGTTCCGGCAGCAGCCATTCAACGAGGTGATCGCCTCCGGCATCATGGAGCGGCTCGGCATTCCTCATGTATCGTATACAGTCATCTGGAGCAAAGATGCACCCTACTCGGTCTGTGAGGATTTTGTTACGGAGAATACGGAGTTGATCCCGGCGTGGAGGCTGCTGCAGGCGAAAAAGCAGAAGAACAGCACCTCCCGATACCGGCATCTATTGGAGTGCTGCGAGCTGCTCGGCATCGGGAACATTACGCCGTTTTTAGACCGGATGCTGGTGCTGGACTATATCATCGCAAACGAGGATCGCCACTTCAATAACTTTGGGGCACTGCGAAACGCGGAAACGCTGGAATGGCTCGGTATGGCTCCGATCTACGACAGCGGCTCCTCCCTCGGCTATGATAAGATGCCCGGTCAGATGCGCTCGGAAAAGGATGTGATCTGCAAGCCCTTCAAAAACCACCACGCCGAGCAGCTGAAGCTGGTGACCGATTTTGATTGGATCGACTTTGATCGCCTCTCCGATGTAGACGAGCTGATCTCCAGCGTACTGTCTTGCGAGGAAGCTGCCGACTATATCGATGAGGGACGTATCCATGCGATCACGGAAAGCGTGCAGCGCCGGATCGGTCATCTGCAGGAGCTTGCGATGACGCAGACGCCACGGCAGCTCGATACCACCGAGGACGATGTCCGAGAGGAAGTTGCCGCGGATTACGCACCGAAAATGGAGCTGTGATGCAAATACAGCGTAAGAGCAATGGATCAGCCGCTTTGCGAATCGCAGAGCGGCTGATTTTTTATCCGCTTTCCTGTTGACTGTGGGCGGCATAGCCGCTTTGGTGGTATCGCTTCTGTTTTGCCATGCTTCTTCGTTAGACTTGGTGAATAGCTTTCCGCGCCTTCTTCCGGTATGCTTTGCTTGCAAAATCGAGGAAAGGAGCAGAACCGATGGAGGGAAAAAAGAACCTCTGTGCCATGATATCCACCGATCTCCACACAAAAATCATGGCAGAAAAAGAACAGCTGGAGCTGAACACTCTGGCGGAATATGTGGAGCGCATCTTCACCGAACACTTCGAAGGAGGACAGATCAGCATGAAAGCAGAACGCACCTTGGCAGTACAGATCCCGGCGGAGCTCTTCGAGCGGCTGAAGGAATATCTGGCAGCCCGCAACCTCAAGCAAAAGCAGTTCCTCATCCAGCTCATCGAGAATGCGCTGGATGACACGGAAGCGGAGTGACCAAGCATCATAGGAGGCCGCGGGTGTTCCCGCGGCCTCCCTCATTCTCATTGGAGGTAATCAGCCATGTACATTTACCCGGACAACCTGTCCGCAAAGGCCACGCTGTGGCTGTGGGAACTGCGGGACATCGGCATCATCGGCGTGGGACTTCTTCTCTCTGTTCTGGCGCTGACCCAGACCGGCATCGCCCTGCCGCTGGTGCTGACGGCGGTCTTCGCCTTCCTGACGATCCGGCATGAGGACACCAGTATTCTGGACTTCATCCGCTATGCCGCCGCGTTTCTGATCACAAAACAGCAATACTATGAATGGAGGCTCGACTCATGAGCAGAAAGCAGAAAAAGAAAGATGCCCGTGAGCAGTCCACCCGGCAGCTCATGGGCATTGATGATATCACCGACTATGGCATCGCCACCCGCATGGGAGAGCTGGTGTTCTTTGCCATCAAGCCCACCAATATCTCCGTTCTGCCGGACACCGGCGTGGGCGCAAGGATCTATGCCCTGCTCAATGTGGTCAAGGGCATGGCGGAGATCGAGATGCTGGCGTTAAATTCCAAGGAGTCCTTTGAGAACAACAAGGCATTCTATCGCCAGCGGGCAAACGAGGAGGAACTGCCTGTCGTCCGAAAGCTGCTGGAGCAGGACAGCAAGCACCTGGATCGCATCCAAGTGCTTATGGCATCCAGCCGGGAGTTTTATATTCTCGTTCGGCTGCAGGGCAAAAAGGAATCCGATGTGTTCAGCTACCTCTCCCGCATCGAAAAAAGCATCAAGGATAACGGCTTCACCGTCCGTCGTGCCACCGAGGAGGATCTCAAAAGGATGCTGGGAGTCTACTTTGAGCAGAACGTGACCACCGAGCGGTACGAGGATCACGACGGCGAACGCTGGGTCCTTTTCGGAGAATAAGGAGGGATATCACTTGGCAGCAAACAAGAAAAAAGCTACAGCAAGGCACACGGATGACACACCTGTCAAATCCTTCCTGGATATGATCGCACCCTCCGTGGTGCAGTTTAATCCCGACCACTTCATCTGCGGCAACACCTTCCGCTGCGTGTGGGCTCTGCGGGAATATCCCACCCAGACCGACGAGCAGGCTCTGCTGCGGCATCTGGGCGAGAAGGACGGCATCACCCTGCGTATCTATACCCGGCAGCTCACACCTGCCGAGGAAAAGCGCATCATCCAGAATGCCGCCAACAAAAACCGCATGGGTAGCTCCAACACAAATGACCTGCAGCAGACGATCACTGCGGAAAGCAATCTGCAGGACATGATCTCCATGGAGGGCAGCCGCCACCGCAACAAGGAGCCGTTGTTCCATTGTGCCGTTTACATTGAGCTGACCGCTTCGGATCATAACACGCTCAAGCTGCTTCAGACCGATGTGCTGACGGAGCTGGTGCGAAGCAAGCTCAATGTGGACAGACTCTTGCTCCGCCAGCAGCAGGGCTTCTGCTGCGCCAGCCCTGTGGGACACAATGCCTTCGGAGCGCAGTTCGAGCGCGTCCTGCCGGCAAGCTCTGTAGCAAATCTCTACCCATTCAATTACAGCGGTAAAACGGACGCAAAGGGCTTCTATGTCGGACGGGACAAGTATGGCAGCAACATCCTCGTGGACTTCGACCAGCGCGACGAGGACAAGACCTCCGCCAATATCCTCATCCTCGGCAACTCCGGTCAGGGCAAATCCTACCTCATGAAGCTGCTCATCCTGAACCTGTTGGAGTCCGGCAAATCCATTATCACGCTGGATGCCGAGCATGAGCAGCAGGAAATGTGCGAGGCTGTCGGCGGCTGCTTTGCCGACCTCATGGCGGGCCAGTACATCATCAATGTGCTGGAACCCAAGTGCTGGGATGACGGCGGCGACCCGGACGATACTGCGGCACCGGAAGCCTTTCGGAAAAACACATTGTTGGCACAGCACATTTCCTTCCTCAAGGACTTCTTCCGCGCCTACAAGGATTTTTCAGATGCCCATATCGACACCATTGAGATCATGCTCTCCAAGCTGTATGGAAAATGGGGCATCACAGAGCGGACCAATTTCCGCCGTATGCGCTCGGAGGACTACCCCATCCTCTCTGATCTCTATGACCTGATCGAGGCGGAGTACAAAAGCTATGACATGGCCGCCCACCAGCTCTACACCGAGCAGATCCTGCGTGAGGTGCTGCTGGGGCTGCACTCCATGTGCAAGGGCGCGGACGCGCAGTTTTTCAATGGACACACCAACATCACCTCCAGCCGTTTCCTCGTTTTCGGGGTGAAAGGACTGCTGGGCGCAGCGAAGAATGTCCGCAACGCCATGCTGTTCAATATTCTGTCGTTCCTGTCGGACAAGCTGCTGACCGAGGGCAATACCGTGGCGGCGCTGGATGAGCTGTATATCTGGCTGTCCAATCCCACGGCCATTGAGTACATCCGAAACTGCCTCAAGCGTGTGCGCAAAAAGGAATCCGCCATGCTGCTGGCAAGTCAGAATCTGGAGGACTTTGATCAGGAACAGGTGCGAGAAATGACCAAGCCGCTGTTCAGCATCCCGCCTCACCAGTTCCTGTTCAACGCAGGCTCCATCGACAAGCGCAGCTACATGGAGATGCTCCAGCTGGATGAGGCGGAATACAATCTCATCAAGTTCCCCCAGCGCGGTGTCTGCCTGTACAAGTGCGGCAACGAGAGGTATCTGCTGGAAGTCCACGCTCCCGCCTACAAGGAAAAGCTGTTTGGCACAGCGGGTGGCCGCTGATGGCAGTAACCGCAGGTATGATCGCCAAAGCCGCAGCGACAGCCCTTTCCAATGAGAATCTCCGCAAAGGGATCGGCTGGGGGCTGGTCGCTGTTCTCTCGCCCGTCATCCTCCTGATCGCCGCGTTGTGCTCCATCGGCACAGGCGGTGCGGACCACAACAACCAGGCGGTAGCCGCAGCCTTCTATGGGACGAGCTATTCGACCGAGGTGCCTATGGCATTCCGCTCTCACATTGAGGAGATGCGTACCGCGTTTTCTCTTCTGGATTCGGCAGTGGCTTCCGTCAATGGGCAAACGGAAAGCGGAAACGGCCTTGACCCGATTCGGATCAAGGCCGTTTTTTATGCCCTCTGCTTTGGCGAGGATGCGCCGTCCGCACGGGCGGCAAGCCGCTTCGTGGAGTGCTTCTACACTTGGGAAACCCGTACCCGCACGGTAGAAGTGGAGAGCGAGGATGGAACGGTCACCAGCATGGAAGAAGAATACACCGTCGCTGTTCCGGTCTCACTGTCTCAAGCGTATGCCAATCTGGAAGTACATCTTGGCAGAGCAATTACGGAGGATGATAAGAGCAACATCGACCACATCTATACCATGATCGCCGGCACCGCAGGCGGCGGCAGCTACAGCGGCGAGTTCCTTCGCGGAGATGGAAGCAGTATCGACTTGGACATCTCCGCCTTTGTTGATCCCGCCAATAAAAATGCAGCCGACCTTGTGACCTACGCCATCCACGCATGGGAGTCCGGCTGGGGCTATGTATGGGGCACCTATGGTAATGTGTTGACGGAGTCACTCCTTGCCTACAAGGTATCACAATACCCGGACGGTGTTGGCAACCATGAGGACATCATCCGCGCCAATTGGCTGGGCGGCAGGACCGCCGACTGCGTAGGGCTCATCAAAGGCTATAGCTGGCTGTCCCCGGAAACGATGACCATCGACTATGGTACCCATGGGATGCCGGATATCGGCGCGAACCAGATGTACTATAACGCCAGGGAATCCGGACCCATTAGCACAATGCCGGACATCCCCGGCCTTGCGGTTTGGCACGACGGACACATCGGTGTTTACATCGGCAACGGTCAGGTCATTGAGGCCATGGGCACCAAGTATGGTGTCGTCAAAACAGAATTGGCTGGCCGCGGTTGGACGCACTGGTTGAAGATTCCGTATATCAATTATGACTGAGGAGGATCGAATGGAATTCCAAAAAGATGAAGTAAAGAACAAAGTCGTCTGGACAAAAGGCGCAGACTTTACTGACGGATCACCGCGATACACCTTCGAGGGACGCGACCCCGCCACGACCTATGAACGATTTCAGGTCGTTATCTATACAGAGCGGGAGCGCCGATATGCACACGACCCCGGAAGCCTCTGTAATCACTATTATGGTTATGTGCGTGACGACAAAATGGAATGTGCTGAAACGATTGGACCGTACTATTCTGTACGGGAGGCAAAGCGGAGAACGCTGGAATTGTTTAATTCGTTCGTGCAGCAATACGCCGCTCAAGAATTAGACAGTACTACACCGGAATCAGCGGATTACGGACATGATGATCAGCAAGAGCATCTTCAATACCAACGGGCAGAGGGAACACCGCAGAGGAAGTATGCAGATATGCTGGACAACCTGATTCCGCAGCACGATGGTCACACCACTGCCGCGTGGATCACATTTGCGGAGGAACTGGCAGATGGTGCGGAAACCGCCTTCGAGCAGGAAATGTCTTCTCTGGTAGCTGCGTTCCAAGAGATCTCAAAGCGGTTCAGTCCTCGTGCCGTGGAGACGGTCTATCAGGTGATCCATGCGCCAGGCAATGCGCTGCTGAGCAATGAGATCTTACCCGCAGCGGAAGCCGCGGAGCAGGGTGCAAGTTCACAAGAACTGTCTGATATGGCGGCAAGCGGACTGTTCGGTGGCGGACCGGTGCCTGAACTGAAGATGTAGGAGGAATATAGAATGGCCTATGTAAAAGTACCTGCACCATCGGTGGTGTACCACTTGGCAAAAGCAGATCGCCTCGACAGCATTCTGGATGACGGTCAGATCCGCCGCTTCGAGGACAGCGAGTGTTGGTTCTGTGAGAGCCTCCCTAAAATGAAAGCGTACATGGAGCAAACCGTAATGTGTGAGGGAAAGCCCTACTATGCCGTGGGCGGGCAACTCTGCCGCTATCCTAAATTTGTGCCGGAGGACTATGTTCTTCTCAAGCTCACGCCCTGCGGCTACGAAGATAATTGGTACCGCTGGAATCAGGAGATCCCTCCCGGCAGCCCGAAAGAGCTGGTGCAGGCGGCGAAGGAATTTTCAGGGCTGAAGATCGGCTACCGCGGTGACCTCACCTTCCGCAACGCGGAGGTCATCGATGTGGCGCTATTTCTTACGGAGGAGATCGTGCAGGGCGAGTCGGTACAGACCACATCGGAACTGCAGGAGCTCCTATTTGAACACATCGAGCGTGAACAGCGGGAATACACCGATTCCCTCTACCGCATGACACAGGGGCAGCTCATTGCCAACGCCGGGGAGATCGAGGCAACCCGGATTTGCTATAATGCCCTGCTCACCGCAGTTTTTGAACGGGAGCAGTTGATCCTGCTTCTCTCTAATGACAAACCGCTGACCTCTGTAAGAGAGGCGTGGCAGGCAGAGCAGGCTGAAAACTATGACATGGAGTTCAGTCACACAATCCTACGGTTCTGCGAGGACATCCGGCAAGCGCAGCAACCGGAAATGACAATGTGAGAAACGAGGGGAATATGGACGATATCAGAAATACCTCTGCTCTCTTCGTCGGTGGACAAGATACAGCGCCCCATACAGAGCGGACGGCACGGGAGCTTTGGCAGCTTCTGTTCCAAAAGACAGAGAACGAGATGGCAGGGTACATGAACCGGCTCGACCAGCTCTCTCGTGACGAATTGATTCAGGCTGCAGATGAGATCTCCGCCATGATGACCTGCCACTCCGAGCTGATGGCGTTTGGAGAAGATCTTTCCCGCAAGAAGATGATTTTTCTGCTGCAGCAGGAGAAGCCACTGGAACTTCTGAGTGAGGCTTGGATGGAGCATCAGACTGTGGATGTGGGCGAGACCTTCCAAAGTCTGCTCACAGGTCTATATGACGAGACACAGCAAACGCAGGTGCGTGATATGGTTTATGCAATACAGCCGAAGACTATTGAGGAACTGCTGACAAGCTATCCGGATGATTACTTTCAGCTCATGACGCCGTGCGGTTTTGTGGATCTGACTCCTTCCGAAACGGAGAAGCTCTTACACGGCGAAGCGACTATGGCACATCCCGGAGTCAGCGGATGTCAGATGCCGGTCGAGGCGCAGGAACTTCTGGAGATGGAGGTGCTGTCCTTAAAAAGAGACGAGCATGGTTGCTGGTATGCACTGACCGACCACCCACAGCAGAAAATGGAGCAGGCTCCGCAGGAGCCGCAGATGTTGTGATCGGAGGTGCATTGCATGAATATGGCTCGTTATGAGCAGGAGACCATTATCAGCTTCAACGAGGAAGAAAAGACCGCCGGTATTTACACCCACAACAAGATACTGCGTCAGAAGCTGGCAGCACTGGCGCGGGACAGACCGGAGGATTGCAGGCTCGTGAAGGTGTCCCACAGCGGACGGGCAGTTGACTACACCATTCCAAAATCATGGATAAAGATCGTACCGCCTCGGACCGCAAGTGAAGCGCAAAAAGAGGCAAGCAGAAAGGCGATTGAAAAGGCCGTTTCTGCCCGTCAGAAAACCCCGCGCGGGGATAATTGAAACCGCACACGACCGCCAGAGGGTAGTAATACCCTCTATAACACAAAAACGCCAAAAACAGCATATAGAAGGAGGACACGCACATGAAAAAAGCAACCGTCACCATCGCCTTTGACGATGAGAAGCTGGGCGCACTGGAGTTCTCGCTCCGCAAGGAACACTCCTCTGTGCAGGAGCACTTGGAGGATGCGCTGAACGCTCTGTATGAAAAAACCGTACCGGAGCCGCTGCGGGAGTATCTGGACAGCAAGGCCGCGCCCGCGGCGGTGAAACCCAAGCGTCCTGTCAAGCCCGCCGCACCTAAGCCGCAGAGCAGTGAGCCGAAGCCTGCGGCTGTGAAGGAGGGCAACTGAGATGGCGGATCATGTAGACATCACACTGTGGATCGACCGCCGTTGGAAGGATGCCATCGAAAAGCATCTCAGGGATGAAACCTTGCAGGAGCATCTGGAGAATGTGCTGGACGAGCTGTGCAACCAGCTCCCAGAGCAGGAATACAAACGCATCAGTGCCGAGATCTACGCAGAGGATGCCGCGGAGCGTGAAGCGAGGGAGGCCGCCCGCACCTACACCGCCTACCATGTGACGGAGCACGGGCAGGAGTGGTACTTCAAGACCTCGCCCGGCGAGGAACTGTTGGTCGCCTGCAAAAAGCTGCGCGGCTATGTCGCCGCAGAAAAAGGCACTGCGCCGGACAAATTTATCGGAATGTTTTTCGGCGGGCAACCCATCACAGCAAAAGAGTTTGACGCCCTGACCGCTGTACGCATGGAGAACACCGGCAAGGTGCGCGGCGTGTTCGATGTGAACTTCGACAAGCGGGAGTTCTCCGCTGTACACATCATGGACGGCTGGCGAACCTGGGCGATGCGGGATGTCTCCCCGTCCGTCTACCATGCCACAAGGTCGCGCTTTGCTTCGGCGGATGAACAGCTCTCCAAACTATTGGAGCTGCTGGATGGTAAAGAGATCACCTCGGCGGGACATCTCTCCGCGCGGAATTTTTCCTTCGGTGATGAGATCATGATGGAGGAAGATGGTAAGCTCAACTTCTATGTGGACGCAGATTTTGATGTGGACGCTGTCTTCGGAACCTTCGTCTGCACGGATAAAAACGATGACTGGCTCAACATCTATGCCAACTATGACATCGCGGAGGATAGACCCTGCGACACGCTGGAGCTGACGCTCTGTAAGGGTGACGGCTCCGAGGAAAGCTGGAGCTATCCGCTCAACGCAGCCGAGCAGGAAGTGCTGATGCGGAAGATGGAGGAATTCTGTCAGCAGCAGACCGGCATGAGCCTGCGCGAGTATGCACAGCAGCTTCACGAGGAGCAGGCACAGACTGCGGAGCTACAGCTGTGATCGTAAAGGAAAAGAAAGCGGAGTTTCTCTTGGCTGGTTATCCTAACACCGGAACAGGAGCAGCGCGATTCACCGGTGCTGGGAATGTGAAATCGAATACGCTGCCCGGAGAGCCGTGCCAACTGGCGTGGCTCTCCCTTTTGCACCCGCGGCTTATCTAAAAGATGCGGAACACCGCGCAGGAGCAAACCATGTAATAACTGCGGTTTCCATTGGCTTTTCACAAAACCGGCCATGGATTTTTTGTTGCTTTTCGTGGATAGCTTTTCTCCCTGCGCCGTGCCATTGTGTTTTCACGGGCATTGCCCGAATCAAAAATCAGGAGGAAGCAAACATGACAATTGATACCGCAAAGGAACTGCAGATGAATATCGCAAAAGAGGGACTGGCATTGCTGGTGCTCCACCCCACCGCAGATGTGCAGCTCCACCGAGAGTGCATCTCCCACATTGGGACGGCATGGGACATCCCCGTTGGTGACACACAGGAGGTCATCTCACTCCTGGACCGCGAGCTGGATGCCATCCACGCCGCAGAAAAAAATGGCACGGTGACACATGTGCTGCCGGAGGAAGAACTGCCCATGAATGCCAGCGGACTTGAAACGCTGGATAACATCTGGGATCTGTTTGAAACGTCACTTCGTGTAGACAGCCCCTACGCCAGGACGAGGCTGTTCGAGATGGCAAAGTGGCTGGAGGAGTATCAGAACCTGCTGGACTGGATCGAAAAGACGCCGGCGGAAAAGCAGGCATGGATGGAACAAGTCAGCTGACCACACCACACAGGAGGAGCCGCCCCCAGAGGGCGGCCCCTCCCTGTTTCGCCAGCTATTCCCCCTGTGAGCCGCTGTGTGCGGCTTTGGGGGCGAGGGTGGCATCCCTGTACCCCGGACAGGCATCGGCGCTGTTTGCCCCCGCTTTCGCCCCGCCTATGGGGAACTGTGCTGGGAGCCTGCCTGTTCGATAAAAGCACAAGATAAACGCCCGCAGTCGGAAACGACCGCGGGCTGTCCACAAAGCCCCGCAGTGCGGGGCTTTCACAGGTCACAAACCAATGTCGGTTTGAGGCTCTGTCAAGATGAACCGATGTCGGTCCGCAGGAGGAGTGCAGCGTTTGCAGGGCTTTCCGGCGTTTTTGACCGATGGCAGCGAAAGGAAGGGGAAAAAATGGAGGACAATAAGAAATGCACCACGATCTGGCTGCGGCCCAGCGTCATTCGACGCATGGACGCATGGATGGAGGAGGCGAACTGCAGGAGCCGCAGCGAATTCATTGAAAAGGCGGTCCGTTTTTACATGGGCTATCTGGGAACGGAGGACACCTCCGAGTATCTCTCGGACGCGCTGGTGGCGACGCTGCGCGGGATCATCGCGGACAGCACCAACC
>ENA-ORTM01002321-ORTM01002321.1-human-gut-metagenome-genome-assembly--contig:-NODE-2321-length-16110-cov-3.178013_pt1 | contig 16110 bp, 12 predicted proteins | sample MGYA00241909_ERZ509182 | MGnify/ENA primary metagenome ERZ509182 (study PRJEB26280, sample SAMEA2338855) | human gut metagenome | biome: human gut; feature: human-associated habitat; material: faeces...
TCCATTTTTCGGAACACGAAAAACTCCAATGCCTTCAACAGGCTAAAGCCCATACACAAAAAGACAGGGCGCTGCAGATTCCCCCACGGAACCATGAATCTTGCAGCGCCCTGTCTTCTCAAAGGAACTGAAGCAAATTGCCTTGGAGGGATGGGACTACCTGACCGCCCGGCATTCCTGCAGGCCTAAAACCAACATCCACCCTCTGTTTTCACACATTTCCTCAAATTAAATCCTTTGGATCAGCAGCTGGCTCCTCCCACCAGATGAAGCCTGGCATCCAGAATCTCCTGCTTTCTCTCCAAAAGCTCATTGGAAAGGAGCTGACGTTCTACCTCTCCGAAACCGATTCTGGCAATGGTATCTGCAAAACGCTCTCCGGTCTTTCCCTGTTCCCGGAACAAAAGAATGGCCTTTTCTACCACATCCAGAACCTCCTCTTCTGATGTAAAAATCCTGGAGAGCGCCTGACCCTGAGCAATCTTCTTGCCCCAGCGGCCTCCGATATAAATCTTATATCCGGCCATTCCATCCTCAATGGCATCAAAGGGGCACTGGCCTACGCAGCGGCCGCAGTTATTGCACAGTTCCTGATCCACAGTAAGAATACCATCCTCCACCTTCGCAGCCTTCATGGGACAGACTTTCTCAATTTTGCACTTTTTGCAGCCATTGCACAGAGTTTCGTCAAAATTGGGGATCCGCTGACCCACAATTCCCAGATCATTCAGATCCGGCTTTACACAGTTATTCGGACATCCTCCTGTGGCAATTTTAAATTTGTGGGGCAGCCTTACATTCCGGTATCCCAGATAAAACCGCTGATGGATCTTCTCTGAAAGAGCAAAGGTATCATACAATCCATACTGACAGGTGGTTCCCTTACAGGAAACTACCGGTCTCACCAATGATCCCGTTCCTCCAGTCTGAAGTCCCGCCTTGGCAATATATTCCTGGAACGGCTCAATATTGTCAAAATGGATTCCTCTCACCTCCACAGTAAGGCGAGTGGTAAATTCCACCTCTCCGTTTCCGAACTTTTCTGCCGCCTCTGCGATAACCTTCGCCTGAGCTGCTGTAATCTTTCCATTGACTGTGATCACACGCCCATTAAAAAGATCGGTTCCCTTGTTGTTTAAAAAACCCAACGCCTTTACTTTTCTGATATCCTCTGCACTGATGGTACAAGCCATAATCATTCCCTCTCCTTCTTATTCTACAGTCTCTGTTTTCTCCAAACTTTGTTTTTCTCCAGAGTCTCTGCTCCTTCAGGCTCTGCTTTTCTCCAGAGTCCCTGCCCCTTCAGACCCTGCTGTCTTTTACGGTTCCTCTGCTTCCACATCTGTGAACATGTTTCCGCCTTCCAGCACTCTTGTGTGCTCATAGCCGTAATATTTCATCCGGTTCTGCAGCAGATAGGCCCGCTTTCCCTTATTGCACACCAGGAGAAGTTTCTCCTTTGGATCCAGGCCGTCGATCACTCCGTTTACCGTGGTAAGATCCACATAGGGAGCACCCTCTGTGGTAGGACGAAGAGAGGCATCCACAAGGCGGTATCCTTCCGCCTCCCCTTTGGCATACTCTGCGGGAGTGAAGGTCTCAAAGGTACCTCTGATCTTATTTTTCAGCACATTCAGCGCATTGGTAAAAGGATGAATGGCCGTTGAGAAAGGCGGCGCATAAGCAAAGTCCAGATCGGAAAGATCGTTAAGAGTGCCCTTAAGCATAATGCCGGTCACCGCAATATCTACCATCTTATCTACCGCACCGGATCCCATCACCTGCAGTCCGATCAGACGCTCTGTAGACCGGTCTGCGATCATCTTCACCACCAGTGTCCCGGCTCCCGGATAGTAATGAGCCTTATCGTCCACAAGCACTACAACACTCACCGGATCAAAGCCTTCTGCTCTGGCCTGAGCCTCTGTCAGTCCTGTTCTTCCCACATTCAGCCCTGGAAGCTTGCACACCGCAGTTCCCAAAACTCCCCGGTAAGGAATTTTCGCTCCCATAATATTCTGGGCAATGATCCGCCCTGCAATATTTGCAGTGGAACCCATAGGCGACCAGACTGCCTTTCCGGTGATTGCATTGTGAACCATCGCGCAGTCGCCTGCCGCATAGATATCGGCGAGATTGGTCTCTCCGTACTGGTTAGTCAGAATGGTTCCCTGAAACATCTCCAGTCCGGTATCCTTCAAAAATTCCGTATTGGGCCGAATTCCTGCACTCAAAACCACCAGATCTGCTTTATAAGCCCTTTTGCTGGTGACCACTTTCTCTACTTTTCCGTCTCCCTCAATGGCAGTGACTGCCACACCGGTGACCACAGGAATACCGTTTTCCGAAAGTTTCCCTTCTGCATAATCTGCCATCTCTTTATCAAATCCAGGTGCCAAGATCTGGGGTGCCATATCCAGCACAAAGGGACGAACGCCAAGCGTTTTTAGATTCTCTGCGATCTCCAAACCGATATAACCGGCACCTATCACCACTGCCTTTTTTATATTGCCCTCATCAATCAGGCTTCTAAGACCGATGGCATCTTCCGGAGTCCTCATGAAAAATACGTTTTTCAAATCACAGCCTGGAACAGGAGGTTTGGCCGGGCTGGCTCCCACAGCAATCACCAGCTTATCGTACTCATATCCCCGCTCTTCTCCGGTTTTCAGATCCACTGCCGTTACTCTTTTCTCCTGGGGATCTACTTTGATTGCCTCTGTCTCTGTGAGAACCTGAACACCAGTAAGTTTCTCGTATTTTTCCGGCGTATTAACGATCAGCTCTTCCTGCTCTTGGATCACATGGCCCACATAATAGGGAAGTCCGCATCCTGCATAGGAAATATCTTTTCCCTTGTTCAAAACCAGAACTTCATTTGCCCGGTTTTCTCTCATCAATTTTGCAGCAATTTTCGTTCCGGCAGCAACACCGCCCAGCACAAGTACCTTCATTCGTTTCCTCCTATTTTTTTCGATCTGTCATGAACTGCCAAAGTCTCCTGGCCTCCTATTGGTTTCTTCTTATAGGAACATAATAACACTTGTCATTTTATAAGTAAAATAGTAATATTTAATGTATACTATAGGTATTTCCTTATTTTACTAGAGGGAGGTTTTATGGCTACCATCCGACAACTGGAGGCATTCATTGCCACTGCAGAATTTAAAAAAATGAGTGAGGCTGCCAAGCATTTGTACATCTCCCAGCCCACCATCAGCCAGATCATTGCAGAGCTGGAAAAAGAATATGATACCAAACTGTTTGAACGCCACACAAAGGAGCTGCGAATCACCCCCGCTGGAATGCTTCTCTTAAAACGCGCCCGGGAGATCATTTCCATTCATAAAACCTTAAAGCAGGAAATGAAGACCATCAGTTCCATCCGTCCCCTCCGGGTAGGCGCAACCATGACAGTGGGGGCCAACATCATGGGAAAGATTGTTTCCCGGATGAACGAGTTGTATCCGGATATTGACATCACTGTGAATGTCACCAATACAGAGACTATCGAACAGCTGCTCCTGGAAAATGAGCTGGATGTGGCTCTGGTGGAAGGTGTCATCACTCACAGCAAGCTAATGGCCAAACCCGTTCTATTAGACAAACTGTGCCTGATCTGCGGAAAGGATCATCCCTTTGCAGGCAGCACCTGCCTCCGGGCAGAAGATCTCCGAAATCAGAATTTTATTCTCCGGGAAAAGGGCAGCGGCACCAGAGCCATCTTTGAATCTTTTATGCGGATGCAGGATATCCCTTACCAGGTGAAGTGGGAAAGCAACAGCACTCCTGCCATCATTGACGCTGTCTCCAGAAATCTGGGGCTTGGCTTTCTTTCTGAACGATGTGTCTATTCCCAGGCAGCGGCCGGTCTGATCTGCTGTTGTCCTGTGCAGGATTTTACTCTGGAACGCTTTTTCTATATTTGTTATAACCGTTCCACCCATCTCACTACTCAGGTGAAAGAATTCTGCAATTACGTATCCTCCCTGCCAAAAGATTTTCATTGACAGATGGAGTGCTATCCTTTTAAACAAAAATCACTTTTCAGGGCAGAGGCGAGAGATTACTTTATCTGAATCCGAATCAAACCGCCAACAGGCTCCCACCCGTAATTTTCATCTTCTCCATATAGCTGTACCGGATCAAGACTTTCCTGCATAACATAGTCCTCATCAAGTCCTTCTATAGAAGTATCATCCCAGACCATTTTCCTTTTGTACAGCTGCAGATCAAGATATTCGCAGTCCTTATCCGGAATCGACATCTGGAACTGATCTTCGTCTATTATAGTGCCGGACTCATAATCACCGTAAAAGCTTGTGGCAAACCGCATTTCATCTCCATTGGGAGAACCGAGCCCCTGAAAACTTACCGGATTGCCAAAGCTGTCCTCTCCCTTTAGCTTCACCTGGTATTGTAAAAACCATGGATCGCTCCATTTTACGCCGTCCACAGAAATTCGGGCACACAGATCGTTTATCATAAGCTCCTTCAGCGTCACAGGATTGCCAGTGTCCAACGCAATCTCTATATCAAGCTCTTTTTTAACCGTCTGCGCTTTTATCCGCTCCGGTGTGATGTTGAAATCATAGACAAATTCCGTGACACGCTCCGGCTCGTTTTCCGAAACGATCTGCTTTTCTCCCACCCCCAGAACAAGATGTACCGGGACGTCTTCGGCAGGCAGCTTGAGATTGCTGTACTCCTGTATCAAAACCTTATTATTTTCTTCACCGTACTGAGCATCTAATTCAGGGTTCATCTCGCAGCCCAGTACAGAACTGCCATAGCTTTGATAACTCTTACCGTTGATCTGCGTCTTTTCTTCATCAATCCATACATAGGCTGTATCCTTTCGCTTCCCATAGTCTGCGGTCAGTGATACGAGCAGGTTATAATCATCAAGAATCACCTCATTAACCGTAAGCGACACCCCGTCCTTTGTCTGTGTCTGCTTGATGTTTTCTGTATAATCGGACAGATCCTTTGAAAACCCCAGCGCCTCCGATATCGTCGCAGCAAACTTTTTCACTGCCGCCTGAACGTTAGAATTACCCGCCGCTATGCCAAAAATCAGAAGAAATGCTGCCGCCTGAAGGATTTTCCTCCGATACAGTTTTATGATAGTTCCTTTTTTCACCGTCCATGGCTCATCAGCTTCTGCAATCATTGTTTCATCTATCTTTCCAAATTCTTCTGCAAAATCAAATTTCTGCCTCATATCTGCACCTCCTGCTTCAAAATACGATATAATTTTTTGCGGTTCCTGCACAGGTTTGTCTTGATGCAGCCTTGTGATACGCCGTGCCTTGCTGCAATATCCTTTATGGAATCCAGATACCAGTATCGTCTGATAAAGATATCCCGGTCTGCATCTGAAAGCTTTCTAAGGAACGTCTCTATCGTATGGATCAGCTCCTTTTCCGCCATCTTTTCCTCTACCGCATAAGAAAAACACAGCTCCTCCATCTCCCCGAATACATCAGAAATATGTCCGTCCACACGTTTTGCAGCCTGTTTCCTCCTAAAACAATCAATCGCAAGTCCTCTTGTTATCCTGCCCACAAATGCGGACAATACCGCCGGTCTTTTCGGCGGTATATACCCCCATGCTGCAAACCAGGTATCATTGAGACATTCCTCTGCGTCTTCATGATTCTTCAAAAGATTCCACGCAATTTTATAGCAATAGCCGGAATACTTCCTGCTCAATTCACAGATTGCCGCTTCATCCCTGTTCCAGAACAGTTCGATAATCCCTCGATCCTCCACTATGTACCTCCTTTGCTGCTGTAGTAGAATATGATCTTTCCTGCAGGTTATCATCTTCTCACTCTATTATTCGTAAAAAACAGGTACAGGTTACAAGAACTATAACACCTATTTCAAAGAATGATATTAGACCCATAAAAGAAGCGATACTCGGTTATCAGACCAAGTATCGCTTACTTTTATTCATTCAATCCCTATTTTATCTTTTTCTTATCCCTCAGGATACAAACTTAGTTCCCAGATATCCCACAATACCGTCCACCTGTACCTTGGTCCAGCCTCCGTCATACTCCAGGATCTCCACTACGGTCCCCTGGGGATACTCTGCCAGAATATTATCCCCGTAGTCTGAATAACTGCGGATGTAGCAGGCATGATTCAAAGTGGCGTAAATCGGTTCCGGCGGATCCGTTTCAGGCGGGTCTGTTTGAGGCGGATCGGTCTGGGGCGGATCCGTTTCTTCTATTATAATATCCGCCGCTTCCGTCTCCTTCGGCTGAGTGATCGGTATTACCTGAGAAGAAGATGCTTCCGGCACAGTCTCTTCACTCTGGTTTTGATGTACCGTCACTGCCCCCTGAGAGGTTCCCACACGGTTCTGATCGGAAACAGCTGCCTCTGATGATGTGGAATCTGTTTTCGTAGTTTCCTTCTCAGATGCCGCATGTTCCTCATCAGCCTTCTCGGTCACTTTTTTCGTGGTTTTCTCACTCTCTGTTTCCTTCTCGGAAGGTTTTTCTGTTTCCGTTTCTGTCTCCTTCGACTCCTTGTCCGTTTCTTCCTTCCTGGTTTCTGTCTCGTCACTTTCCGACTGGGTATTTTCCACAATCTGTACGCTGTTGGGATCTCCCTCTGCCTTTTTGGTACTCTGATACAGCTTTACTCCCAATACAATCGCTCCCACTGCCAGCAGAAGCGCCACCAGCAAAATAATATAGCGAAGATAATCCGACAGCCATTCTTTGAATTTGTTCATTGGTATCCCCCCTTACTCTTTGTGTTCCTCACACACTCCCCCACTCTGTGAATGACTTCTTTCTCAGTATATCACAATCATGGCTGAGAAGAAACCACAAATTTGGCCCGTGGTCTCTATATGATTCCGAACGCCTGAATCAGCAGCACAAACAACAGAACAGGCGCCACTACCTTAGTCATCGCAATGTACAGCGTCTTTCTGCGAAATACCTCTCCGCCTCTCGTTACCTCATCAATCACAGTCTTAGGTTTTACCACCCAGCCAATGAGAATGCAGGTGAGCAGCGCAACCAGAGGCATCAGGCAGGCATTGCTGATATAATCCAGCAGATCCAGAATCTGTCCCACCGTACCATTCGGAAGCGTCAGGTCAAAATACAGCAGGTTGTAGCCCAGACACACAATCACCCCTGCCAAAATTCCGTAAGCAGTCACTGCGATGGTGCTCTTTTTTCTGCTCCAGTGAAACTTGTCCATAATGCTGGACACCACTGCCTCCATGATGGACACCGAAGAGGTTACGGCAGCAAAACTTACCATCAAAAAGAACATGGCTCCGATCACCGTTCCCGCCGGGCCCATGGCCTCAAACACCTTGGGAAGGGAGACAAACATCAGCCCTGGGCCTGCGGACATTCCTTCCACACCCATAAAGATAAACACAGCTGGAACAATCATCAGACCAGCCAGCACAGCTACCAGAGTATCAAAGATTTCTATGTGATTGATAGATTTAATCAGATTGGTTTCTTTTTTCGCATAGGATCCGTAGGCCACCATAATTCCCATGGCCACGCTGATAGAATAAAACAGCTGTCCCAGCGCATCAGTCAAAATCTGAAAAAATCTGGAAAAAGTCATACCGGAAAAGTTGGGGATCAAATAGATCTTAAATCCCTCCCAACCGGTTCTGGTAACTCCGTTTGCATCTGTGTGATGCAGCGTAAGGGAAAACAGAGAAATCCCCATGATCAGAACCAGAAGAATCGGCATCAGGATCTTGCTATACTTCTCAATTCCCTGATTTACCCCATTGTATACCACATAAGCAGTCAGCAGCAGATACACTGCCATCCAGAAAATAGGCTGCCACAGTCCGGAGATATAGCCTGTAAAATAGCCGTCTGAAGCTGCCGCAGAACCCTGACCGGTCAGAAATACTGTAAGATACTTCAGCACCCAGCCCCCGATTGAACAGTAATAGGGCAAAATCAATGCCGGTACCAGGCAGGCCATCACCCCCAGCCCCTTCCACTTGGGATGGATCTTTCCGTATGCAGTCAGTGGACTCTGTCTGGTTTTACGCCCAATGGCAATCTCCGTAGTCAGCAGCGCAAAGCCAAAGGTCAGAGCCAGCACAATGTAACAGAGGATGAATACCCCTCCCCCGTCCTTTGCCGCAAGATAGGGAAATCTCCAGATATTGCCCAGACCCACAGCACTTCCCGCTGCTGCCAGCACAAAACCCAGAGATCCCGTAAATTTACTTCTTTTACTCTTTTTTTCCATTTCTCTTCTCCTGTCAAAATCATTTCTGTCATAGTAATCATTCTGGCGAAAAGGAGGTGTTTTTTTCCTGAACTCCCAAAATTTTCGTGACACTAGTTACTAGTATAATAGGAAAAGAGATTTTCTTCAAGTATTATTTTGAGTAACAGTTCAGCCATAGCAAAGTACACAAAAATCTGAGTTCAAACTGGTTTAAAAACGAAGATATTTGTGTACTTTGTATATGGCGCTCTGCCATAAGCGAGAATTTTAGCTGCGATAGCAGCGAAAATGGCTGTGAAACAGCCAATTCGAGCTGTTATGGCTGAACTGTTACTATTTTTATAACCCTTCGGCACCTGCCTTACATACTCTTACGCTCTGCAATCTCCGCCATCTTGGCTTCATTGAGTCTGGTATCTCCATGCACCCGGCTGTAGGACAGATAGCCGTTCATCCGGTCAATTTTCGTAAGGTTCCTGGAACCGCACACGGGACACACATCCATCTCCAGCTCCTGATGGCCGCAGTCATCACAGTAAGCCAGGGACAGATTGACGCCTTCATAATATCCAAGCGCCATGGCTCTTCGGATCAGGCTCTTGATGGCCTCGATGTTGTAATCAATGGGATAGCGCACATACTGGATCTTTCCGCCATTGCAAAGCTCCCAGAACCGCCCCTCCAGATCCTGCTTCTCAATGGGGGTAATGTCCTCTGTCACATGGCAGTGGAAACTGTTGCTCACGTATGGACGGTCAGACACATTCTCCACCAATCCATACTGCTTGCGGAACTGTTCCACCTGCAGGCCGCAGAGGCTCTCCGCCGGAGTTCCGTAGATCGCGTAGAGATTGCCATCCTCCTCCTTAAATTTGGCAATTTTTTTGTTGATATATTCCAATACCTCCAGGGCAAAGGCGCCGTCCTCCGCGATGGATTTTCCATTGTACAATTCCTGGAGTTCATTAAGAGCCGTGATGCCAAAAGAGGCAGTGGCTGCCTTCAAAAGAGGCTTGATCTTATCCTTGGGTCTTAAATGACCACCATAGAAACCGCCCTCGCAGTAGGCCAGAGGATTGGTGGAAGCCCGCATCTCTCCCAGATAATCGTACGTTCGGATATGAAGCCTGCGGATCATCTCCAGATAGTAGTCCAGCACCTCATAAAAATCTGTGCTCTCTGCCCGGGACTTTGCCAGAATCATGGGCAGATGAAGACTTACGGCGCCGATATTAAATCTTCCCACAAACACCGGAACATCCTTCTCGTCTGCCGGATTCATCCCTCCCCGCTCATACCAGGGACTTAAGAAAGCCCGGCAGCCCATGGGACTGATCACCTTACCGTACTTTTTGTACATACTGGAAATATAGCCCTCACCGGTCATAGACAGCCAATCCGGATACATGGTCTTGGAGGAACACTCGATACCTGCCTCAAACACATCCTCACAGGATTTCCCCGGTCCATGAAGATTCTCATCATATAAGAATACGATCTTCGGGAACAGTACCGGCTTCTTATTGCCCGGCTTTCCCTGTCCCTCTCTGTGAACCCGCAGCAAAGAAGTGGCGATCAGCTTCTCAAACTTGGTGGTGCCAAGCCCCAGCGTCACGGTCACAAAAGGATAATCTCCTCTGGAGGATCCTACGGTATTTAACTTGTACTCAATCCCCTGCCATCCCTGGTCGCACTCCCGCTGCACCTTATCTTCTGCATAGCGCACAGCCTGCTCCTCGATTCCGGGCCAGGATGGATCCACATATTTTTTAAATTCTTTCAGATACTTTTCATAACTCTTCTCAGCATACACACCCAGAATCTTATCTACCTCCGGCACCGTAAAACCGCCGTACTGCTGAGCCGCTGTGCTTAAAATAATATCGCCCATCACGTCAAAGGCTGTATCCAGAGTCTTTGGCTCATTGTACCACACATTCCCCATCTCAAAGCCGCCCCGGAGCACAGAGGCCACATCAAAGAGACAGCAGTTCATGGTATCCAGTCTGGCCGACTGGTCATGAATATAAATATAGCCGTCCTTGCAGGCCTGAAGTTCATCCCGGTTCATAAAAAATTTCCGATACAATTCCTTATTCAGCTCGTTAAAGATCAGGCTCCTCTTGGTAGCCACCAGTGCGCTGTCTGTGTTGGCATTGCTCTTATCGCCTATGTAGCGGATGGACTGGCTCTTCGTGTACACTTCATCCATCATATGAATGAAATCCAGCTTATAGTTCCGGTAATCCCGGTAACTCTTAGCCACAGCCGGATTCACGGCCTCCAAAGCTCCCTCCACGATGTTATGCATCTCCTGGATGGTAATTCCCGGCTTTCCCATGGCCTCTGCTTTTTCTTTCGCAAACTCACAGATAAAATCCAGCTCCCGGGGCTTAAATTCATATAAAATACGGCCTGCGGATTTATTCACAGCTACAATGATTTTCTGGACATTGAACTCTTCCCTGGTTCCGTCTTTTTTGATCACATACATAAAAACGTCCTCCAAACGATCTTATACATACAATATCTGGTATGTAAAACAAAAATATACTTGAATTCAGCACTAAATGCTGAACTCAAGTATATCCTACTTGTCCCTGTTTGTAAAGGACTATTTTCTATCGGTTCTCATCCAAAATCCCGGCCACGTTAAAGAAGCCGGTAAAATAATCTGGAGCATTTAACAGAGTATATCCGTCCACAAATCGTCTGGTCTGGTAAAGATATCCGTCCCTTACCTCCCGGTAATCCTGATTCCCCCAGAGGCTGCAAAGGTACACCAGCCCTTCATCCAGCAGATACTCCAGCTGATCGCTGGGTTCCTCAGGAAAAGCGCCGTAGGGCATAAACATAATGTCCGCCTTGCCTACCAGAGGGCTGATTTCCTCCATCCAGCTGTCAATCTCTTCCTGAAAAGTCTCCAGACTCATGCTGGCTGCATCCATCTTGGAGTGGGAATATCCGGCGCAGGCAATGCTCCATCCATTCTCCTTCATGGTATCCGCAATGGTTTTTACCGTAGTACGGTTTTCCTCATAATCTGCTATGGCCGTGTCCGCCACCGGGTAACCAAACACACCGTTGGAACCGGACACGGACACAATTCCCTTCGCACCCTTAAAGGAAAAATCCGGATGCTCCTCTACAAAGGCGTCCAGAATGGGAACGAAATCATAGTCTCCCGCCAAATCATGGCCTTCCTCATCCGTATAGAGCGCTTTCACCTTTCCTTCCTCATCCAAAGTCAGTTTGGTCGCAATGCCGTCTCCGTTTTTGATGCCTCCATAATTCAAATTATCCTGGGAAAGGATCAAAGGCTTTTTGCCCTTGGGCAACCGCAGCTCCTTTGTCTCCATAGTGGTGACCGCCCGGCCGGAATCTGTCTCCAGCCCTGCAATCTGATGGATATCAATCAAAATATAGCCATCCTCATAAAGGCTCTCCAGAATCTTTTTAAATTCGCTGGTGGTCACCATGGCTCCGGAGTAAGTATAAGACATCTCATCCCCGTCAAAAGCCCGCATGGTATCCTCGATCAGTCCCGGAAAGCAAAGATGGGGAATATCCCCTTCAAAGACTGTCATATTCTTCTGCCCTTCCTGACAGTCTGCAATAGCGGCAACCACCCGCTCATCCTCTGCCTCTTCTCCGGAAATCCCCTCCAGGATCCCCAGCGCCTCCTCATACCAGTAGCCGCCAGCCAGCTGCTCTGCCTGATCTAACTTCTCCTGAAGAGCCTGGGCCTTAGCATCCTCCGACTCCTTCTGCTCCCGCTCCACCTTCATCTGAGGCGTCTCCACGGGCTCATTGTTTTCATACTTGCCCAGGGTACCGATACTCTCTGCGATCTGATAATTAATGGTACTTCTGCTGCAGCCTGCCAAAAGGGCAATACTGCCCAAAAGCCCTGCCAAGATCCCTGCTCTCTTTATTTTTTTTAACTTCATGAATCCGCTCCAAACCTGTCTCTGCCCTGCGCCTGCTGTATAAAAACTTCCGGCTGCCGACAAACCTTTACTTTTTTACTTTTATGCTCCTTACGCTGCTCCAGCTGCTATACAGCCTTTCCCCTTCTGCCATACAGTAGCTTCTCATGCGGAAATAATAAGTTTTTCCCTTTTTTAACTGCTTGACTCGCAGGGTAGCCGCTTTCCCGGAGGGGATGAAAACTTTCTTCACTCCGCTGGAAAATTTCTGGTTGGTAGAATACTGAATCTCAAATCCGTTTAACTTTGTCTCTTTTTTCCAGCGCAGCACTACATTTCCCTTGCTGGGATTCGAGATCCCTGTCACCGTAGGCTTAGCCGGTGCAATGGTGACCTTAATGGTTCTGGAGGCTGCCTTATAATTTTTCGTAGCTCCTGCCTGAATCGTGATTTTTGTGACTCCGGGACCTCTCAGATAAAGTTTTCCACCTTTCACCCCTGCCACCTTGGGATTTTCCACAAGATACGTGAGCTTTCCCTTACCGCTGGCAGACACTTTCAGTGCTTTGGCCGGAGTGTAGCGCACCGTCTTTATAGAAGAAGCCTGAATCTTCTGAGCTGCTTTGTGAATCTTAAAGGTCAGCTTTTGCGTACCGGTATACGCTCCTTTTCCGGTGATCTGCACCTGAGCCGTCCCTGCGTTCACATTATTTTTATAAACCACCTGATAGTGAGTGTTCTGCTTTAAGGCCTTATTCTTATACTTTACCGTCACCCTTGGCATCTGCTGCTTGCCATTGTAGGTACAGACCTTCCCGGCAATGGTGATTTTGCAGTCTTCATCTCCCAAAGAGGGCATTCTTTTCTTGGATACAATATTAGACTTTTTATCCGGTTTCCCTTTGGAATTTAAAGGCTGTATGTAATAATAATAAGTCTTTCCCACCACCGCAGTGCTGTCCTGATACTGACGCTTTGCCCCTGCTTTTATTTTGGCGATTGTCTTAAAGCCGGATGTGGAACTGGTACTGCGGCGCACCACATATCCATACTTGCTGTTTCCATTCCAGGTAAGCTTCAGTCCCTGGCCTTCCTCCTGGGAAACCGTCAGATACGTCTTAGAAGCTCCCAGAGCAGGCCAGTACGTATTCTTCGCCACATTTCCCCGATACACAGAAGTGCTGTGGGTATTGGCGGGACGCTCAAAGTAATAGCACCAGTAATAACCCGCATCGTAGGCACCGGAAGCTGTATTGCTTACCGATTTCATATAATGTTGGACAGATGGGAAATAAGCTTTCAGCTCATAATCCAAAAATGCCAGCTGTCCATTGAGAGAAGAAGCGCTGTATCCATGGCTTGCACACCAGGAGAACAGCCGGTTCTTCCTTACTCCCAGCCACTGGCAGATCCCGTAGGATCCGCCTGGGCCGTAAATATCCGCAATGAAACCGGATTCATTTTTAATGTTGCTCATAACACCGCAGGCAGCGGCAGGATTGAAATCCATCTTATCCGTCAGGTAGTTAAAGACTGTAGTCTCGTTGGCCGTCGCCCCTTGGGATAAAGTCCCTGGAAACAATAAAAACAACAGCAACGCTGTCAATACCAGAAGTTTCTTCCCACAGCAGCCTTCTGATTTCCTCATAATCACCCTCCGTACAGTTTTTCACGTTCTCTTCCCTGAATTTACAGTTTTCTGATTCGCTCCAGCGCTGCAACGGTATTTTCATAGGTACCGAAACCAGTAAGGCGAAAATACCCTTCTCCGCTGGGGCCAAAGCCTGATCCAGGAGTTCCCACCACATTGGCATGCTCCAGCAAATAGTCAAAAAATTCCCAGGAATTCATCTTCTCCGGTGTTTTCAGCCAAACGTAGGGAGAATTTACGCCGCCGGAAACCGTATAGCCTGCCTCCTTAAGCCCCTGTACAATCGTTCGGGCATTATTCATATAATAAGCTACCTGCTGCTTCACCTGAGCCTTCCCGGCCTCCGAGTAAACCGCCTCCCCTGCTTTCTGCTGAATGTAAGGCGCCCCATTGTACTTGGTTCCGTGACGTCTTGCCCACAGAGCGTGAAGCATCACATCGCCCGCCTTCAGATCCTTCGGAATCACCGTAAAGCCCAGACGGGTTCCGGTAAAACCTGCATTCTTGGAGAAAGATCTCAGCTCAATGGCACAAGTTCTTGCGCCCTCACACTCAAAAATGGAATGTGGGATGTTATCCTCACAGATATAAGCCTCATAGGCTGCATCGTAGATAATCACAGCGCCCACCTTATTGGCATAATCCACCCACACCTGAAGCTCATCCTTTGTAATTGCTGCGCCGGTGGGGTTGTTGGGGAAACACAAATAGATCAGATCCGGTGTCTCCTTAGGAAGCTCCGGCGCAAAGTTGTTCTCTGCTATGCAGGGCATATAGATCACATCGCTCCACATCTCAGTTTTTGGATCATAAGTTCCCGTTCTTCCTGCCATCACGTTCGTATCCACATACACCGGATACACCGGGTCGCACACGGCAATCCGATTGTCCGGCCCGAAAATCTCCTGAATATTCCCGGAATCACACTTAGCGCCGTCGGAAATAAAGATCTCATCAGCCTGAATATCACAGCCTCTGTCCTGGAAATCATTTTTGGCAATGGCGCTGCGCAGAAATTCGTAGCCCAGATCCGGTGCATAGCCATGGAAAGTCTCTGCCCTTCCCATCTCGTCCACCGCTTTGTGGAGAGCTTCGATAATAGCCGGAGCCAGAGGCTGCGTCACATCGCCGATACCCAGACGAATTATGGACTTTTCCGGGTTTGCGCCCTGATAAGCTGCCACTTTTTTGGCAATGGTGGAAAACAGATAGCTTCCCTGCAGCTTTAAATAGTTTTCATTGATCTTAAACATACTGATTCTCCCTTTCTGTTTCATCTCTGCGTTTGCATTAATCTTAGCATCCGTGTTTCCCGATGTACACGGCTGCCAGTATCTTTGTTTATTCCGGCAGTGAAATCTCACCGTCAAAGACCACTGCCGCCGGTCCGGTCATATAAACCCGGTTCTCTTCCCGCTTCCAATGGATCTGCAAATCCCCTCCCCGAAGCTTAACCAACACCTTCTCTTTTGTCCAACCGTTCAACACGCAGGCCACCGCCACTGCGCAGGCCCCAGTACCGCAGGCCCAGGTCTCCCCGGCTCCACGCTCCCAGACCCGCATCTGAACCGTATTCTCATCCAACACCCGGATAAACTCTGTATTCACCCGCTGGGGAAAACACACATGACGCTCAAAATCCGGGCCGATCTTTTCAATATCCAGCCCTTCAACATCCTCCACAGGAACAACGCAGTGAGGATTCCCCATGGACACACAGGTGGCCTGGTAGGTCTTTCCCTGCACGACAATGGGCATGTCCACTATGGGACTCTTTCCAAAATCCGCCGGGATTTTGGCCGCCTCCAGAATAGGAGCTCCCATATCCACCTGAACTTCAGACACCTTTCCCTCCTCCACCGTCAGCTCCAGCTGCTTCACTCCGCTTCCGGTGCTGATGGCGAGGCTGGTTTTGTCTGTAAGGCCGTAGTCATATACATATTTGGCCACACAGCGAATCCCATTGCCGCACATCCCTGCCTGGGAACCGTCTGCATTGTACATATCCATCTCAAAATCTGCGATCTTGGAAGGCTTGATCAAAATCAGTCCATCTGAGCCGATGCCAAAATGGCGGTCGCTGACGAAACGGGCGGTCTTAGATGGATCTTCCACGGTTTCTGTAAAACAATTCACATACACATAGTCATTTCCAATACCCTGCATCTTGGTAAACTTCATCGTTTCCCCCCTGATATCTTTTTAAATAGAACAACATAGGAAGCTATTTCCTATGTAAAAAAGAAGTCTGCTCGCAGACTTCTCCGCCTGCGGCGGGTCGCTTCA